>Ga0268281_1002225_pt1 | contig 9866 bp, 14 predicted proteins | sample saktaG_10_FD_190134 | JGI IMG/M metagenome (GOLD analysis project Ga0268281, IMG submission 190134) | Saline water microbial communities from Sakinaw Lake, British Columbia, Canada - sak_2011_5_24_50m | ecosystem: Environmental > Aquatic > Non-marine Saline and Alkaline > Saline ... | reverse complement strand
ATTATAAATTGTTATAAATTTCAAATATTGTTTTCATTATTATTAATATAACTCGAAGCCCTTTCTAAGATTATACTTTCATCATAATCAGTTTTTTGTAATGTTTCTGATTGTTCTTTCATCTTTTGAATAAGAAAATTTATGTCCTGCCATTCAATTATCCCCAATTGTTTTTCGAACTTATCTGGATGTGTAATTTTGCTTTGATCTGATTTTTCTAACTTACACAGAAAATAAATCGTCGTTTTTTCAATTTCAACTCCTTCCCAGTTTATAAAATGACTAATAATTGTGCCTATAAACTGGATGTTTATAGCCTCAACACCAAATTCTTCCATTAATCCTCTCTTTAAATTTTCTTCAAGAGATGTATTTGGCCTGATAGTTTCTCTCATTAAAGAATAAATATCACAATTATCTCTTACTTTGGGAAAATGAGAACAAAGAACCTGCTTTGTATCGTTAAAAACAACTACCCCAATAGATAAATGAAACGGTTGCTTTTTATTCCCTATAAAATAATTATAGTCTATTTCCTTCATTTTAATCTATTCTTTAATTAATTTTTTGTCGCTTTTTGGAGATTGTAAAAAATTTTTCCCACTTACTATTTTTTTGCCCGTTTTACTTTCTAATTCTTTGCGCGCGTTTTTAGCAACGCGGCCGCCTTTTTTAGCAGGAGTTTTATTTTCTTCCAAACCTTTTGTTTCCATAGTTTCCGCGATTTGACGTGTAGAAAGTTCCGCGAGCGCCGTAAAAATCAATTCCGCGTCAGACATATGATCGCGTAAGTTTTGTGTTTTTAATTTTTTTAAATTTTTATGTTCTTTTACCGACAAATCGCTCCATTCTTGATGGATAATATTTGTCAAAATAGCGTATTCATCTTTTTCCTTAACCTCATTATCCTTCCAGTAATCCGTCAGCTTATTTCTGATTTCCTGCCCCATCATTCTTTGCTGAATCCATGTTTGACTTCGTCCCATTCTTTGCCAATAATCCCGACTACGATTAAGCGCTTTTTCAGGATCGCTTATTTCTTGCATTCGTTCATATCCAACTTTGGCAAGCCAAAGTTTAATCGGTTCAGCTTTTGGACTTGGAACAGATTGAATAAGACGCAACAATGTTTCTACATCAGCCGCGTCAGTTAAATAAAATTTTCCATCCAACGCCTCAAATTTCAGTTGGTGACAATTTGACACCGACTGATTTTCCTCTTTTTTAAGTCTTTCTTTCAGCTTATTCCAATATTTTCTGGCGGTTTGATAATCAGCTTGTTGAATTAGCGCTTGAATAATATCCACTACCGAAAAATACCATTTTTCTTTTTTTTCGTCCCAAAGCCGGCGAATTTTTTTACCTTCAAAAATTGTGATTTGTTTATTGTTTATTTTTTTATTGGGCATAGTTTTATTTTAAAATTATCGCCCACCGTTTTTCTGGATATATTATACCATAGAAAATTCACACCCGCAGTATTTTTGACGATAAAGACCATGTTTTTTAGTAAGTTGTAAATCAACTTCATGTGCTTTATTAATATCTAAATCAAGTATTTTGTAAATTAATTGATATTTTTTAGATAGTTTCTCAGCATATTCATTGATAAAATTGATATTCTTGAAACGATTTACACTTAAAGTAGTATTGAATTCATTAAAATTATTCTTTTTAGCAAATTCAACAGTTTTTTCTAAACGAAAGCGAAAACAACTTAAGCATCTGTCGCTGTTTTCTAAATATTCTTCTGGTAATTGAGGTAATGATTTTTTAATATATTCCAACCACTCATTATGTTTATATCCTCCATTAACAAATTTTAATTTATAGATTTTAGCTATTTTTTCTACATCTTTTAATCTTTTATCATATTCTTCCTTTGGATAAATATTAGGATTATAAAAATACAAAGTAATGTCTTTTACTTTTTCTTCTTTTAATAAATATTCAATTATTGGTAAGGCGCAAGTAGCGCAACAAGTATGAAGAAGCATATTAAATATTACTTCGTAATATTTTGATTAATCTCATCATAAATCTTAAATTATGAATTGTAGCTAATCTAAGATAGAGAGATTCTTTTACAGAATATAAATGACGAAGATACGCTCTAGAAAAATTCTGACAAGTATAACAATCACAATTTTTATCTATCGGAGCGTTATCTGTTTTAAAACAATTATTAGATATCCTCAAACATCCTTTTTCAAATTCTGATTTAAATTTTATCTCGTCTTTTTCTGAAATAATTTCACCACTATAAAGAGAGCCATGCCTAGCTGTTCTTGTCGGTCCAACACAATCAAACATATCCACTCCCCTTTTTACTACTTCAATTATGTCAAAAGGGGAAGATCCTAATCCCATTGTATATCTAGGTTTATCTTCAGGTAAAAATTCTTGAAGATAATCTAAGATTTCTAAAGTTTTTGGCATGTTGTAACCAATTGTTTCTCCTCCTAAAGCTATCCCATCAAAATCAAGACTGGTAATGAATTTAGCTGATTCTTTTCTTAAATCTTCAAAAATACCACCTTGAATAATACCAAAAAGTAAAGGTGGTTTTTTACCATTGTTAATATAATATTTACTAAGTTCTTTGTGTTTTTTTAATGATCTTTCTGCCCAACGATGAGTTCTTTCCATTGATTTTTTTGTATACTCTTTATCATTAGAATCAGGGCCACATTCATCAAAAGCCATAATAATATCAGAACCTAATTTATGTTGAATCTCAATTGATTTCTCAGGTGTAATTAGATGTTTTGAACCATCAATTGGAGAAGAAAATTCTACCCCATTTTCACTAATTTTAGCTAGATTTTGTCCATTTTTTGTTCTGTTTTTACTAAAGCTCCATACCTGAAACCCTCCAGAATCACTCAGAATAGGCCCAGGCCATCCCATAAATTGATGAATACCTCCCAAGTCATTAATTATATCTTCACCCGGCTGTAGGTGTAAATGAAGCGTATTAACTAAAAGTATTTCTATGCCAATTTTACTCAAATCATCAGGCCCAACAGCTTTAACTGTTGCCTGTGTTCCTGGAGGCATAAAAATTGGAGTTTTAACAATACCATGATTAGTTTGTATTTCACCTAAACGAGCTTTATCAATCTTAGATTTTTTAATGATTTTAAACATATATTATTTTATAAACATTGCGTCTCCAAATGAAAAAAATCTATACTTTTTTTCAATAGCTTCTTGATAAGCTTTTAGAATTAAATCTCTTCCAGCAAAAGCAGAAACTAACATTAATAAAGTTGATTTAGGGAGATGAAAATTTGTAATTAAAGAATCAATAAATTTGAATTTATATCCAGGATAAATAAATAAATTTGTCCAATCTTGCTTTGCTTCTAATTCTGAATTCTCATTAGCGCAACTTTCTAAAACACGGGCTGCTGTAGTTCCAACAGCAATAATTCTTTTTCCTTTAGATTTTGCTTGATTTAATATTTTAGCAGTATTTTCAGAAAGCTCAAAAAACTCTGAATGCATTTGATGTTTTTCAATATCCTGTGTTTTTACTGATAAAAAAGTTCCTAATCCCACATGTAAGGTAACAAATTGTGTATCAATCCCCTTTTCTTTAATTTTTTTTAAAAGATCTTCTGTAAAATGAAAACCAGCAGTAGGAGCAGCAATTGATCCTTCTTTTTCAGCATAGACTGTTTGATATTTTAAAAAAGAACGTTTTGTAGGATTAGTAATATATGGAGGTAAAGGAAATTGCCCTAATGATAAAACTTCTTGTTTTAAAATACCTCCTTCCAAATTAAAACATATAATTCTTTCATAGTTTAAAACCTCTTTTATCTCACCTTTTAATGATTTACTGAATTCAATAATCTGCCCTTGTTTTAACTCTGGTTTTCCAATAATCACCCATTGCTTAGGCCATGAAACAAAATCAAAAACTTCTTTATCTTTAGGGCGAATAAGAAGAATTTCTGCTTTTCCATAACCTGGAAGCTTTTTTCCGTATAAACGCGCTGGCACTACTTTGCTGTTATTAAATACCAAAACATCATTATCAAACAAATAATCTAATATCTCATAGAATTTTTTATGCCCTATTTTTTTACTTTTTTTATCTAATATTAAAAGACGCGAGTGGTCTCGCGGCTCTATTGGTTCTTGAGCAATCAATGATTTTGGCAAACGATAATCGAAAAGGGAAATATCCATATTAAATCACTCTTTGCAACAATCCATTATACTTTTAATAATGCCGCCTAATTTATCAAAAACATTAAATTTCTTCCCTTTTGCTGTTTCAACATTATTTATTTCTTCTTTATCTCGTTGATTAACATCTTTTACATCAATCAAGTTTAGATTTAATGCCCAAAATATATTCCAAAGCGCATAAGCTTTATTAAATAAATCTTTTGCTTCTTTTTCGTCCTTATTTCCTAATTTCTTAGTCCCTACTTCCATTAATCGCATACTTGCAGATAAAAGATGCTTTGAAATACACCAAATTTCTCCTTGAGGATTTTTAACAATTTTTGCTAATAATTCTTTTCGAGTACCTCTTGTTTTATTAAGTAAATCCAAATACTTCTTGTCTTTTGTTTTCTCGTAAGTAAAAAAGAAATGTTCCTCCATAGAAATTAAATTCATAACAGCTATACCTAAATCTTCCTTAGAAGATAAATCTAAGGCATTTCCCTCTTCTTTTAATTTTTTTATTTTACTAAATAAATCAGCAACTTTTTGTTCTTCAATATTCATAATTTTTAATTTTAACACATTGACTGTATTATCATACTTATAATAATTAAACCAATAATAGGAATGATAACTCTTTGATAATAAAAATAAACTTTTTTATTATGTTTATCTATTATAAGATTATTTGCTTTATCTACCAAGAAAAGAGTTAGGGCTCCTAAAATAGAGCCACAAATCACACGAGGAAAGCCAAAAATATTACAAGAAGCATCTTGGGTCAAACTTTTTAAAATAGGTAAAAATGATAACGCCCATGTCCCTCCAAAAATAACCCAAAAACTATATGGAAAACTCTTACCTTTTTTACTTAAATACATATCTAATTGAATAGAAACCGATAGAATAAGCGCTCCTATCCATAAACCTAAGGTGATATCATCTATACCAAGCCAACGAGAAATTCCTAAACCACCAACTATTCCTATGGCACATATTGGTCCACACATAATTTTTATATTTTATTAATAAATAATTAACAAATAACAACGGGTAATTAATATTGTATATTATTTTTAAGAATTTGTAAATAAGAATCTGCTTATTTCATCCATAAAACCTTGTTTCCCATTTCATTCGAAATAAAAAAGGGCGTCTAATCTTAGTAAATTTTAACGCCCTAATACCACATGCCCCCTTTTTCTAATTTTCTTATAATTTTAACTGTAATCTCTTCCATAAATCTTTCTAATCCCTTTTGAATTAAAAAGATCAATTTTGCTATTTTTGTCCCTATAGAAATATCTATTAAAAAATTTAAAAAACAATATACGAAGACATATATTATTAAACTAGTATAAAATACAAAAACAGCAATTTCTCTAATAATCCTTCTTAACATTCTCAAACACTCCTTTCATTATTAATGTTTTATCAAGCAACTAATAATATAGTAGCATTTAAAGGAATATTCGTCAATCTTTGTTGCATTCTTCTCTTAGCCATTTATCAGCATCTAAAAGAGCCATAGCTCCTAAACCAGAAGCAGTAATTGCTTGTCTATATTTAGTATCGCAAACATCTCCTGCGGCAAATACTCCATTAACAGAAGTTTTCGTATTTTCCTTTACTTTAATATAACCATGATTATCTAAATCAAGTTGATTCTGGAAGATATCAGTTACTGGTTTATAACCAATAGATATAAACAATCCATTTAATTCTAAGAATCTTTTTTCTTGTGTATTCACGTCTTGCATATAGATTCCTTCTAAAGAACCTTCCCCTTTAATTTCTGAAACAATGTTATTGTAAATAAATTCTATTTTAGAATTATTAAGAACTTCCTCTTGTAATTTTTTAGATGCTTTTAATTCATTCCTGCGATGAATAATAAAAACCTTTTTTGCATATTTAGTTAAAGTAATAGCGTTTTCCATTGCGCTATCGCCTCCTCCTACAACACCTACGATTTTATCTTTAAAGAAAAAACCATCGCATACAGCGCAAACAGAAATACCATGTCCAATTAATTCCTGCTCATTTTTTAAACCAAGCCATCTAGCAGAAGCTCCAGTAGCTACAATTACAGCTTTTGATAAATATTCTTTGTTATCTGTTTTTACAATAAAAGGTTTCTTTTTAAAATCTACAGAAATCACATTTTTTTCAATCATTTCTATATCAAATTTTTTAACCTGCTCTGCCATTTTTTTTATAAGCTCTGGTCCTGTTATTTTGTCAGGAAAACCTGGGAAATCATCAATCTGTTCACTAAGCATTAATTGACCCCCTAAAGCTGGGCCAGTAAATAACAATGTTTTAAGCTTTGCTCTACCAGCGTAAATACCAGCTGTAAGACCAGCTGGACCACCACCAATAATAATAAGATCTTTAATATCCATAATTCTTTTATTTTAACACCCTTAAGCCAAAAATAAAAGGAAAACAGGTATCAAAGACACCTGCTTTCCCGGTGATCCTGTCTCTTGCAAGCAAGAAACAGGAAGCCCCACCGTTGACGATCTTACGACCGCCTAAATAATTATAACAAAGAAAAAAGAAAAAATCAATACATATCGCATAATTAGCAATAAAAGATTTTCAATGTTAAAATATTATTATATTTATAACCATGATTCAAATTAAAGAATTTATCAAAAATAAAAAGGTATTAGTAGTAGGATTAGGAATATTAGGCGGAGGCGTATCTATTTGCTTATGGTTTTTAAAGCATAAAGCTAAGCTTACTATTACTGATTTAAAATCAAAAAAAGATTTAGAAAAATCATTAAGAAAATTAAAAAAATATTCTTCTAATATAAAGTTAGTATTAGGAAAACATAATAAAACTGATTTTAAAAATAATGATATTATCGTTATAAACCAAGGTGTGCCAATAAAAAATAATCCATATCTTAAAATTGCTAATCAAGCAAATAAATTAATAGAAAATGAGATGAGTCTGTTTTTTAGATTTAATAAAAATCCAGTTATAGCAGTAACTGGCAGTTGGGGAAAAACCACAACCGCCAATTGGATTGGTCATCTTTTACGTGGAAAATATAATAATGTTATTGCCGGCGGAAATACGCCAGACAATCCAGTTCTTTCGTTTTTAGATAAATTGAAAATTAATAACCCAATAGTTTTAGAATTGCCTAGTTGCTCATTAGAATTAGTAAAACTAAAATACAAAGCTCCAAAAATAGCCATTATCACTAATTTATATAGGAACCATTTAAATCGTCATGGTACTATCAAAAATTATGCCTCGGCAAAATCTCATATTTTTCAAAATCAAAAAGATACTGATTATCTAATACTAAATTATGATAATAAATGGACTAAATTTTTCCTTTCCCTAAAACCAGCTAGTCAGGTTTATTTTATTTCGCATAATCCCCTACCTAAAGAGAAAAATGGGATTTTTAATAAAGATAACAAAATCTATTTCCAAGAGAATAAAAAGAAAAAATTAATATTTAATGCAAGTAGTTTTTCAAAACATTGGGGAGAGCATAATGTAGATAATTTGATGACTGCTGTATTAGCATCTAAATTATTTGGCTTAACTCTCTCTCAAATTAAAAAACGAATTAATTCATTGCCTCAAGTCAAATTCCGTCAAGAAAAGGTTTTTCAGAGCAAAAAACTTCTTGTTATTAATGATAGTAGTGCTACATCACCAGATGCTACTATTAGTGCTTTACAAAGATTTGCACATCAAAAAAACACAAATCTTATTTTAATCACAGGAGGAACAGATAAAAACTTGGAATATGATGAATTAGCCAAAAGAATAAAAAGAGATATATTGCCTAAGAATCTAGTTATTCTTAATAGTTCTGCAAGTAAAAAATTAGTAAAAGAATTAAATAAAATAAAATACTCTAATAAATACTTTGTTTTTGAATCTTTAAAAGAATGTTTTTGTTATAGTATTTATCAAAGAAAACAAAAAAAGAGAAATATTGTTCTCTTTTCTCCTTCTGCAGCAAGTTTTGAAAAGTTTAAAAATGAATTTGATCGCGCTGAACAATTTAATGAATTGATCAAAAGATTAAAATAATAAAAATAAAAGGGAGGTGAGTCCTCCCTTATTTGTATACTTTATATATTGAGATAAGATTTGAAAAAAATACTCCAATATATAAAACGATACAGAAAAGAAAAAAGTTAGGTAGTAAATCTTCATATTTCTTCCCTGGCAGTAACGTTAAAGTTATTCCAATGATTATTATAACCAAAGACCCTATAAACATAACGATCACCGTCTTTTCTTATATAAATTCAAAACTAATGGTACTACTATAAAAAGAAATACAGCATATATTAAAATCCTCACCACCGACTGCGCAAAGGTCAATCCTGCTTCTATCATGCCGTTCACCTCCAATGACATTTTGCCCCACCTTTAAGTAAGAACATAAGAAATAAAAATTCTTTTATTATTTTTAAAATTTTCCTCTTTGTTATTTTCATTTTCTTATCCTCTCTTTATAATCTTTAATCAATTCAAATATACCTATAAACAATTCGGAACAAAGTAAAATTAAAAAACTTCCTAAATTACGGGCAAAAAACAATAATAAAAAAATGGTTATTAGTAAAATCAACACTACTTCATTGCTTTTTACTTTCTTTTGATCTACTCCTATATCCGTTACTGATTTATTTCTCAATTTATTCTTATCGTCGAAATAGTCAAATGAAATCAAATTCTGCCATTCTATTTTTCTCATTTTTTTACTCTCCCTTTTTCTTTATTTTTATTTTCTGATTTATCACCTTTCTTAAGTAAGGCCTTATTGTCTTATAAGCCTCATTTAAATCTGCACTTGCTACTCTAATTACCTCTGACTCATATTTTTCTGGCACTTCAAATATCTTAAGTACGTCAAGCCAACCATTTGTTCCAGGACCATTCTTGGGACCTAATTCTCCTTGCCCCCTTTTTTTATAAAGGAAAGTGATCAAATCGTACTGGAACATAAAATGAATTCTCATGTCTTTTGGACTTAATTCAATTACACACAAATCTATAAAAACCTTCCGTTTGCCGTTCAAACACCCTCTAAAACAAATCACAAAATACTCTTTCATAATTTTCCCTCTCCTTTTCTTTTTTTTATTAATTCAGCTTAATACTGAACTTCAATATTTCTTTTTTCGCCTTTTATCACTAATTTTCCAAAATTATCAATTAGTAATCGAATTGAGGCATATCCTGGAGTGGCTGGAATAACAATCAAAAAATTGTCTCCATGCTTCAATTCAATCAAATCTACCCCTTCAATCTTTTCTAACTTATAATTTCTTCTTATTTTCATTGCATCCTACCTTCCTTTCTTTTATTTTTTAGTTATCAAAGAACTATATTATCATTATATAACATTACATAATTTAAGTCAATAATCTTATAAAGCAACAAAAAATGACCATATAATGGTCATTTTTTTAGTATTCTATATTTATAAGAATCTATGCTATAGATTTTTCAATTATAGCATTTGGCTCTTCAATTATTGTACCAAAATCATCTTTTTTTGTTTGAATTACTTTACCATCTAATTCTATTTCTGTAACACCATTCTCATTAAATACAATTCCTTTTGCTTCGAGAAATGTTTTGAATTCTTTGTCATTCATATCTCCACCACTATATTTTATCCATTCTT
>Ga0268281_1002210_pt1 | contig 9922 bp, 5 predicted proteins | sample saktaG_10_FD_190134 | JGI IMG/M metagenome (GOLD analysis project Ga0268281, IMG submission 190134) | Saline water microbial communities from Sakinaw Lake, British Columbia, Canada - sak_2011_5_24_50m | ecosystem: Environmental > Aquatic > Non-marine Saline and Alkaline > Saline ... | reverse complement strand
AGTAAAAAAAGGTGCAGGTTTTGTTAAGGTAGTGATAACAATTGCGGTGATAGTTGCCTGCCTGAAATTATTTGGAATTTTCAAGTTACTTGGAATACAATAAATAAGGAGCAATAATGAAAATGAAACAACCTTTCGGTTTTGCATTCGGTGTTCTCCTTCTTCTTATGGCATTAGCTATGTTGATCTTAATCGGAAAATGGGCTGGGCTTTTTCCACTGATCGTTGGAATCTCGCTCATATTCACCGGATTTTATCAGGGCAGGAAAGTGACTATTATTCTGGGACATATGCTTATTGTGATAGGATGTGTGCTTGTGACGTGGGGTGTTTATCTCCTACCCTATACCGGTGCGTCGATTCTGTATGTTTTTGTTCGACCTCTGTTTTGGGGTTTGATCTCCATCCTCGGGGGCATCTGCATGATCTATCATGGGTTCTGCGCATGTATGAGACGCAAATCGGAGAAAAGTTCGGGATAAAACAAATGAGATGATATTCTTTTTTACAAGCATAATCAATTTTTATGTGATAAGCACCTCAAAATAACTTAATAAAATGGTTAGGGTAGGGGTAGGTTTATCCTGCACCAGTATAACACACCTCCCGGCTAAAGCCGTACTCCTCTTTTTAGAGGAGATTTTTGTCTCCCTGAGCTTGCGAAGAGTCTAATCATTAAAAATATAGTTTCGTACCATTGCAAAGGTTTTGCTTCGGGCTGGACTTCATAATCCGCCAGCTGGCGGAATTGGAGTTCAGTATGAATGTGATAAAATAATAGTATGCTCTAAACCGCCGGCTGATAAGTACAGTCCTCAACAGAAGCAAAAATATTGACAAAAACATGATGAAATCCAATAAACCATATAAAAAAAAACTCGCAATGATTTTTGTGAGGACATTTATCGGAGATTATATTAAATGATAATTAACATTTATAATGCTTTAATTAAAATACAAAATAACAAATATCAAACAAAATTGCATGAGTATGCAATATAGTAAATGAAAATTTCTAAAGACTATATAAATAATTTACCATTATATTCAAATCAAAAAAAAAAAGATAAAGTCTGATGAAGTTATATTCTCTGACCCCGTTAATCTTTTAAATCTATCGATAAGATCCCAAAACTGTCTATCTCAATTAATAATACAATCGATAGAGGAATTAATATCTCTTACACCGTATCAATTATTAATGATCAGAAACTGTGGAAAAAAAAGCGTTAATGAAATACAAAAAAAAGCAAAGAATTATTTATTAAATTATGTTGATGAAAAAATTATCAACGTCATTAAGAATAATAAAATTATCACTGAAGAGGGATTTAGAAAAAAGGAAATTTCAGAAGAATATTTAAATAAGTTACCATTATTCTCAAACGACACTTTGTTTAGAAAAATTGAACTTCATGCTTCATATAAACCTATAGAGTCTATAGATAATATAAATTTAACCCTTAGATCAATTAATTGCTTATCACAACTAAAAATTAAAACTATAAGTGAGTTGCTATTTCTATCTCCGTATCAATTATTAAGGATCAGAAACTGTGGAAAAAATACAATTAAAGATTTTCAAGAAACAGTTAGAAAGTATTTATTATATCAGGAAGCTGATTATAAAAGCTTAAAAGAGTTATTAAGACATTATCAATTTACTCAAAAAAAGACAGAAATATTTCTTTTACATCTTGGTGTAAAGCAAGATCAATTTCCAACGCTCCAAACAATAGGCGAAAAATATGAGTGTTCTCGGGAGAGAATCAGGCAGATAGTTTCAAAGTGTATAGATTTTTTTCAAAAAACATATCAAAATCATGAACTTGATGATTTTTATATACCGATTGAATTAATTTTAGATACCTACAAGGGTGCAATATGCTTTGAAAGTATTAAAGAGGATTTATCAGATTTATTGGATTGGGATATTGATATTGAAGTGCATTCTTATATTAGATTTTGGGCTGAAGTATCAAAAAAAATTGAATATGATAAAAAGAAAAAAATCTTTTGGGAAAAAAATGATAAATGCGTTAATTGTGAATATTGTCGGAATTTCTTTACCGACATTACAATAAATAACAAAGAAACTCTTTTGCAAAAACTTGAAGAATATTGCACACATGAGATCGGATGTAAGTATAAAAAAGAAAAGGAATTCGATAAAGGATTGATACTCTTTTATCTAGACGAAAAAGTATTAAAAGAAAAAAAGAAACAACCACAAGAAAAACCATTAAGAATTGATATTGATTATGTCGCATTATGCTGTAAGCATAAACTGAAGATTGACGAAAAACAGGAAATACTTTTAGAGCAGTTAAAGAAAAAAAAAGGAATCATTTCAGGTGTACGACTTGATTCTTTGGTTCGAATAAAAAGGATTGATTTGAAAACAGTGATATTTAGTCTAAATAAGGAATTTAGGAATAAATTTGGAAAAGATTTTATCCTTTTTGATAGTGAAACAGACTGTTGGGAAATTAATTATATTTTCAATCACCCAGCAAATTGGATTAATGAAGAAAATGAAATGAAAAGTAATGATACTGAAATCATTAAAACAAAAATTTTAACAACATATAATAAAGAATATCCCGACTGGCTTTTACAGCAAGCAGAAAAAATTGAACACATCTTTGACCATACTGTTACTACTTATAAATATTATTGGTTTAAGGCTTTACTGTCCCTTGTTGAACAAGGGAAAAAGGAAACAACTTTCTTGCAGATGGCAGCATTAATGTGTACACATGCCTGGCAGGATGTGTTGGTTAAAAAACTAAATTACCCACCGCAAGACCGAATTCCTGATATTGTGAGAAGGATTTATTTGGATAGTGATTTGCTGCAAAATGATCAATTTTTAAATATTAATAAACATCTAACTTCAAATATCACTTCATATAAGAATCTGTTAGAACCAGTAGTTAGGTTTGTTCCTTACAGATTCTTAAGCATCTATGTAGAAAATTTAAAAGGACTTAAAGATTCTGATAAAAACGAATATATATATAATGCTATCAACAAGAAAAACTGTATTTATTCATTTAATCAAAAAACTATAATTATAAATGAAGAATGGAGAAAATTCTTATTGAACGATTTGAGTAAATATAAATTGTTACATCAAAATTTATTTAAGGAATAGGGAGAATTTTTGTATTATATTAGATGGGACTCAAAAAACAACGGGATTGTTTTATCAAACAAAATTAAACCTGAGAAAAGAATTCAGCCACCTCGACCAGTGTATTTTGAAGAACTGGATTTGTTAGGATTTGATAAGCATTGGGAGTATCCAAAATCTGAAGAACCTTTATTATGGGCAATAGGAAGAAAATATTATTATAAAGGTATTTTTGTTGCAGAGGCAAAAGGTGGTAATATTTACAATAAACCTATGCTTATAATTGAGCATAAATGTGTGTTAGAACCAATAAATATTACAAATCTACTTATGAAAAATAATATTGCATTAAGTGTTCTAGAGGACGAAGCAATTGATTTCATACAGGATACGTACAAAAAATATAAATCAAAAATTGATTATTTTTCAGTTGCTTTTAGCGGAGGAAAAGATTCTCAGGTAATTCTTGATTTGGTAAGTAGAGTTTTAGCTCCTGATGAATATATTACAATTTTCACTGATACTGATATGGAAATACCTTTTACATATGAAATAATTCTAAGCACAAAAGAAAAATATAAAAGACAATATCCTGAATTTAGATTCTTTACTGCCAAACCAGAAAAAAAAGCAATAGAATATTGGAAAGAATTTGGACCACCAAGTAGAATTCATCGATGGTGCTGCTCAGTTTGCAAGACTGTACCATTTGCACGATTTATTAATAAACTATATGGAAAAAGCAATCTAAATAATGCTAGAATTCTTGTTTTTGAAGGAGTCCGAAGTGAAGAAAGTAACACAAGAAGTAAATACAATAGAATCACTAATAATGTAAAAGGGACATCACAAATTAATGCAGAAATAATTTTAAACTGGAATTTAATAGAATCTCATTTATATCTAATGCATAGAGAAATAAAAATTAATAAAGGATACCGTTATGGGCTCAATAGAGTTGGTTGTTCCATTTGCCCATTTGGATCTCCTTGGTCAGAGTATATTCTTTCAAAAATCGCAAAAAAAGAAATTAATCCACTATTAAATATTATTACTTCGATTGCAGAAGAAGAAACTAAAGATATTAATAAAATAATAGATTTTATAGAAAAGGGACAATGGAAAATAAGAGCAGGTGGAAGGAATCTTAAATTAAAAAATGTTAATCTACATTTTACTGAAAACAGTAATCTATTAACCGCAATAATTGAGAATCCAAGAGAAAATATTATAGAATGGTTAAAAATTATCGGGGACATTAAAATAAGATATGATAAAGACTCATTTGAAGGAGAAATTGCAACTAACAAAATAACTCACATTAAAAGTATTAGAAAGAAAAATAACAAACATAAAATCCAATTTAAAGTAAATGAAATAGACAGATTATTATTTGGCAAAATTAAGAAAATTCTTAATAAAACAACATTTTGTATACATTGTGGTGCATGTGAGATAGAATGTCCCACTGGCGCTTTAAGAGTAAATCCCACCGTTAAAATTAATTCAAGATTGTGTACTCATTGTAATAAATGTATTTCTTTTACAGAGAAGGGATGCTTATTGGCAAAATCAATTTCAATTACTGAAGGAGCAAGTAGAATGAATGAAAAAAGGATAGCTACTAGTAAATATCAAACATTTGGGTTGAGAAATGAATGGTTAGCAAGCTTCATTAATGAGCCAGAACAATGGATAGAAATGAATAAACTCGGACTTGGCAATAGACAAATACAATCCATGGTTGCCTGGTTAAAAGACTGTGAATTATTAGACAAAACTAAAAATATAACAGAATTAGCACTTTTAATAAATAAAAGATTTAAGAATGATGAATTGATATTGTGGTCTATCGTATGGATTAATCTATCTTATAATGTAAATCTAATTAACTGGTTTTCTTTAAATATCAATTGGGGTGAAAGATTTTCAACTAGAGAATTGGTGGAATTAATAATTAGTTATGATCCTAATAGCAAAATCAAAACAACCTCTAACGCAATAAATTCTTTAGTTAACATGTTTGCTAATTCTCCTTTAAACGACAAGTTTAGAATAGGGAAATTAGATAAAAAATCAAATATACGATATATTTCTAAAATCGGTTCAGATGAAATCAATCCAATTGCGATTGCATATTCTTTATATAAATATGCTGAACATAAAAAACGCTATAATTTTACTGTTTCTGAACTTTATCGAAAAGAGTGTAATGGTGGACCATATAAACAATTTGGTATTTCAAAAGAAAAATTTGAAAATATTCTTCGAGGTTTACAGGAAAACAGGAACCAAATTGTTAAAATAGACTTAACTGCAAATCTTGACAATATCTTCCTTCGTGAAGATGTAACTTCAATTGAAGTATTAAAATTATTGTCAGAATAATATTAATTCCATGAGAAAATAAATGATACGATACAATGAAATTGTGGGTCTTAATAAATATTTTATGCCTTACTTTGATATTACTAAGGAAAGAGGAGATTATTGGAAATCATTTATACCTAATGAGAAATTTTATGACTTATTAAGAGGTATTTTATTTTCTTTAGAAGGGAATAATCCTCAAGATAAAAAATCTTTGTGGGTACAAGGTACTTATGGTACGGGTAAAAGCCATGCAACAGGTGTAATTAAACATTTACTGTTTGATAAAAATGAAGAAATCTTTGAATTTATCAACAATTTCAATGATGAACAATTAAAGTCTCGATTATTAAAATTCAGAGAAAATAATCGTGTTTTTCCTGTAATTCTTAAAGGTGTATCAAATATCACAAATAATAGTTCTTTTTCATTAGTAATTGAGGAAGCGGTAAAAAAATCTTTAAAAGAAAATGGAATACAAGTAAAAACAAAGTCAGATTTTGAAAAAGTTATAAATCAAATAAAAGAGAATCCATTAAATATTGATTGGGACAAGAATATACAGGAGAATCCGGAATTGAGAATGTATGCAAAAAATACAAAAAATTTGTTAAGCCTTCTTCAAAATTATGATAAAAAAACATTATTAATATTGGAAGATATGTCATCAAAAACTCAAGTTCATTTTTCACATGAAAAAATAGAAGACTGGCTCATTCAAATTATTCAGGAATTAAGAGAACAAAAAATTGCTAAACACTTAATCATTTATTGGGATGAATTTACATCAGTTTTAGAACTTCAAAATAGCGGGATATTATTATCAAAATTACGGGATATTGCTGAATTATCTGAAAATTATGGAATATACCTTTATGTTGTTAGTCATCGAAGACCTCAACAAGCAAAAATTGATAAAGAGGACATGGAACACATTCTTGGTAGATTTGAGCAATTGGATTATTCGATGGAACCCATTACAACCTACCATATTATCGGTGCAGCAATTCAAAAAAAGAATATGGGTTTATGGAGAGAAGTCTGCAAAAAAAATTATCCAAAGATCGAAAGTATTGTTAAACGAATCTCTGGAGATGAAGGAAGTTCTGTCATCGAAATTATCAAAGAGTTATTTCCTATTCATCCTTATACAGCTTATCTTGCTACATTTATTTCTCGGTATATTGGTTCAACAGAAAGAAGTATTTTTAATTTTCTTTATGATGAAGAAAATGGGTTCAAAAAATTCATTGCACACAATCCAACAGATGAAAATGGTGTCTTTTTAACATCCAATTACTTATTTGACTTTTTCTTAAAGGAGTTTGAAAAAAATTTAGATCAGAAATTCTCATCTGTTTTAGATAAATATATTCTTTACAAAAAAACTGTAGAAGAAAAGGGAAATAACTTTATCGAAATTTTTAAGAGTGTCTTGCTTCTCAATATTTTATATAAAGTAATAAGTGTAGGTGAATTAAAATTCAGCTTTGTAGCGCCTAATATTGAGAATATAAAAGGAATGTTTGTTGGAACTGAATTTGAAGAATTTGTTAATAATTGTTTAGATTTTTTGAATGAAAGCCAAATAATCTCTAGGAATCCTGATAATTTATTTTTAGTGGAAAATAAAATATTGCCCCATAGAGATATTGAGCAAGAAAAAGAGAATATTCGAGGTAGATATGATACTATTGATAAAATTCTTAACGATGAACAAAAAGATGAATTAATTAGTAATGTAACATCAGTCACAATAAGAGATAATGAATTTATTATATTGGATGCTTGTTTACAAGAACATTTGTTAAAAAATAAATTAAGTAAGATATTTAAAAACGCTTTCAGCTTACATATTTTAGCATTTATTGCAAAGCAACCACAAGATATTGTAAAAGTAAAAAAAATAATTACTAATATAATAACTGAAAACTTATTTCAAAACATAATTTTTATTGTTTTTGATGATATTTTAAATCAAGAAATAATTGAGAAATTCCTTTATTACAATGCCAGTGCCATTGTAGCAAATAGACACAATTATAGAGAAGATCAATATGCTAATATCCGATATGCAGAAAAATTGATAGATCAATGGATTAATTCTGCAAAAGTAAGTATAATTGAATGGTTTATTGCAAATAATAATGAGAATAATTTTCGCTCCGGAAAATTATTCTTATCAGATTTATCAGATATTGTAAACCAGGATCTATCATTATCAATTTTTAAATCTGGAATTGATAATCTGAAAGAATCAAAGAAAAATTACAATATCTGGGAATACTCAATGGGAAAATCTCCAATTGATCATTTTCTGTATGCTCCTAATCTTGATTATATTGAGCAAAAGACTTCTTCTGCTCGGTATAAATTTAATAGAGAAATTTTAAAAAATAATTTGGGACAATATATTGTTCAAAATAATTTAAACTTTCAACAAAACGCTGATTTAGATCATCCTTTGATTAAGATGTTTAATGAGATAAATAAAAATATAACTAATACAAATGGAGAACTTTTCAATTTAGGTGATACATTGCAATTTCTTACAGAACCTCCTTTTGGTTTATATCCCAATATAATTCATATGGCAACATTAGGATTCTTAATGAGAAAATATATTGGTAAACTGTATGAAGCCGGAACAGGAAGACCAATAGAAAAAGAAATTATGAAAGATAAAATATTCTACATGTTTGATTATTGGTGTCAACATAGACAAAGTAGTAGAAATAAGCTTGAAGTCAGATTGGGGACTAAGGAAGAAAAGGAATTAATTTCTGTATTATGCGAAATTTTTGGATTTAATAAAAAAGAAAGTCTAAATGCTACAAGGTGGGCAATTCGAGAATGGATTAAATCTCCTGCACTTTTTCCTCTTTGGGTATTTAAATTAGCTGATAGTGTTTCAGAGACAACAGAAATGGCAATTGAGCAAATTGTATTTTTGGTTGAATCTATCGATCGTGATTTTACTCAAGAAAATATAAAAGAAGCTCTGGAAATTATTAATGATTCGAAAACTGATCTGTCTTTATTAATTCCTAAATTTACTTTATGCAAATCCCTTTTTATAAAATGGTTAAAACAAGTTGAAGACATATCGATAAAGAATGAAGAATTTGAAGAAGTTATTGAATTTATTAGAGAGAATATGCCAGAGGAAATCGGTGTAGCATCCTGGACAGAAGATAAAGTAAAAGAAGTTGCTTTAAGATGGCAAATTAGAAAAAAAACTCCACCAACGTTTACAGAGCATAAAAATGGAGATGTTATTACAATTAAATTTACACCAGCAACGGAAGAGAATAAAGAGGACATTATTAGTAAAATAAAAAATTATTCAGGTGATATTAAAAAGTTATTAATTAAAATAACAGAAGAAAATGATGTATTCTTGAATATACTTACCAGATACTTAGATAAATAATTATTATGACAAAAGAAATCAATTCTTTAAATGAATTATTTTGGGATATTGAATCTGATAAATTAAGCAATTCATCAACTGACCAACGTTATCCAGTTCGTTTAATCTTTATTAACACTTTTTCAAGTTTTTTATCAATTGTTAAAGAATTAAATAAAACAGTAACCCTTACGGAACTCTCAAATTTTTTACCTCATGATGATGGTTGGTTAAGTCCAGATTCATTGATTAATTTATTGTTAAAAATAAATAAATCTAAAATAATTGTTCCATTGTCTGAGATTTTAAGATTCTTTCCTTCAGATGAATTTAGGTCATTCTTTATTTCATTATTTGAAATTGAAAATCCTACATTATGCACTGATAGAAGAATCTATATTCCACTTCTGGGTTCGTTTAAACGTTTTCAAAAAGAATTTCTAAATAATTTCCATAGAAAATTTCACTGGTCAACAATCTGGATATTAAATGAAGAAGTCGAGGAAAGAATTACAATATATCAGATGAATTCTAATATAAAAACTAAACACAGTATAATATCGACAACATCAGATTGGTTGAATTTATGGAAAAGAGAAAGAATTCAACCCTTACTAAGCAATTCAAAATCTTTAGGCTTTCTGTATAAAAACTTTCTCCCAGATTTTATTTTCCAAATGGAAGAAATAAATAATCATAAAGAATATCTACAAAAAATTCTTAACTTTAATATGCCTTATGAATTCAAGAAAGAAGAAAGTGAATATTGGTTGCAGATAATACAAGATATTGAATTAAAATATAAGAAAGGATATACAACAGATTTTAAAGAATTTATCCGAAATCATTTTAATATTCAAAATATAACGAAAATTGAATTAATAGGGTTAATACCTTTTTTGTGTTGCTATTTTTCAGTTTTTTGACAAAATTTCATCAATAATTTTGTTTCTTAATTTCTTAGAATACCCTCGATGAATTCGTAATAAATCTTTGATCTTACT
>Ga0268281_1002206_pt1 | contig 9930 bp, 12 predicted proteins | sample saktaG_10_FD_190134 | JGI IMG/M metagenome (GOLD analysis project Ga0268281, IMG submission 190134) | Saline water microbial communities from Sakinaw Lake, British Columbia, Canada - sak_2011_5_24_50m | ecosystem: Environmental > Aquatic > Non-marine Saline and Alkaline > Saline ... | reverse complement strand
TTATCTCTTAAAAAGCCTTTTTCTGAATAAAGAAGTGCCTCATTTCTATTTACCTTATTTTCATAATACATCCATGCCAGATTGTTCATCGCATCATCACTACCTTTATTTACCGCCATGAGATAGTATTTCTCAGCCTTCTTGAAATCCTTGAACTCAGTCTGATAAAGTAGGGCTAAACCGACCAACGCTAAATCATTACCTTTACCAACAGCCATTAGATAGTATTTCTCGGCGTTTTTGAAATCCTTAAACTCAGTCTTATAAAGTTGGGCTAAATTGAACATTGCCATATCATTACCTTTACCAACAGCCATTAGATAGTATTTCTTGGCTTTCTTAAAATCCTTGAACTCAATCTCAAAAAGCAGAGCTAAATTGACCATCGCCGAATCATTATCTTTATCAACGGCCATTAGATAGTATTTCTCGGCGTTTTTGAAATCCTTAAACTCAGTCTGATAAAGTAGAGCTAAATTAAATATTGATTCTGTATCACCCTTTTCAATAGCCATCAATGAGTACATTTTTGCCTTTTTGGGTTTCTTAAAATCTAAAAAATAATAATCCGCCAACATTCTGAGCTCATCTATCTCCTTATGCTTTATTTTCTCCAGATTTTGAATTGCTGATTCTTTGTCCTTTTGCCCCTCAATCAATTGTATTGCTTTCTCTTTTAATTCATCATCAGAATCGGATAAATCATTCAGCAATTCAGGATTGCGATTTTGCAGGTAACTTCTGGCTTGCTTGACCAAACGATCTTGCAATTTCCTGTCTTCAATGGCACAGGCTAATGCTTCAGACATATAGAGCGCTTGCTTTTCATATATTTTTCCTTTTTGAATGGCTTCCGTCTGTTTGTGTGTCCGGTTCGTGATTTCCTTATCATCACACCAGATTTGCAGAAACTCCACCAGAAAACGGACCCTGTTTTCTTCCCGCTTCCGCCCGTGTCGCATAAGATACCAGATATTGAAGAATCGTTCCGATAGTCGGTAGAGATGATTTTTCGTACTGGTAGCTTGTTGTTCGATGAGGTGGTTTTTCTGGAGAAATTTTAGCTGGGCCGAAACCGCCTTGCTTTCGATTCTTGTTTTTTGGGCGATCTCCTTTGTACTCACGGCATCCCAGCTCAGCGCAATGAAATCCATTATTTCCTGTTGCTGAGGGGAAAGGCTATCCATCCGATGTTTATAGAGTGTCGTCACTTTATCGAGTGTATCTTCCAAGTCTTGAAAGGCGTTGCCTTCCTCTTCATCTGCAAAAATACTATACAAAATAATGATTGTTCTGATCACTCCGCTCGTGATTCGGCGCAATGCCTCAACTCTGCCCGGTTGGTCTCTGATGATTCTCTCAATCTGGGTCTGTTTATAATGCCTGCCCAGACTCAACAGCAGTGTCTTTGTTTCTTCCCGGTTCAAGCCTTTGAGTAGGAGCATTCTGAAAAATTCATAAAATGGCTTCCCATAGTCATAATGGAACTCCAGACTGACCGCCGACGCACCGATTATTCTGAATTCGGTAGATTCAATTAAAACTTCTCGTAATCTGTGGTGTTCTTTTTTTGAAAATTTATTGAAAATCGCATCAATATTGTCAATGAAAAGGACCAGCTTTTTCCGGTTTTGCTTGAGAAATTTTTCCAATAACCGAAAGCAACGAATTTCATAATCATCATCAAACTTTATTTCCTGCATCTTATCGGGAAGATCTTCAAATCCCTTATAACTGCTGATGTATTCGGCTGTGGATTCCCATAGATTGTACAATTTTCTGATATGATACTGTTCTTCAGAAAATTTCACGGGTATTAATAACTGGTTTAATTCCGGATCATTTTCGATTTCATATGCTACTCTCAGCAACAACGTTGTTTTTCCCTGCCCTCTTATTCCCTGAATGATAAAATTTTGTTCGGGATGCTGCATCTTTGATGATTTGATATCATCGAATATCTCCCTGAAAATATCCAGCCGTACGACAAAATTTTCGATCAGTTGTCGACTGGTCATATTACGGGGATTGTAAATGTTCGGGATATTAGTTTGCGACATATTTCCACCACCACATTCTTAAAATCGGTGAATTAAACCGATATATCTTTAAATTTTCGGTATTATTAATATAGCCATCGTACACCAGGTAATTCAGCACTTCAAGATAGTCCTCGGTAAAATTATCTTTCACTGCGATATCGCGAATCTCGTTGAGTTCGACATAGGCATGTGCAGCCGTTTTATTTAATAGATCCTTGGCAAAATTATATTCTTCCGCTTTAAACAATGTCTTCAAGCGAGAATGCCAGTTCTCAAAACAATTCTGTTGGGTAATAATTTCATCAAACGCCTCTTCAATAATGGTGTCAGTGATTTCACCATTGTCATTATTCTTATATAAATCCTTTATAGCCTGTATTGTCAGCTGTATATAGAAGGGAATCAGCCATTCAATTTTTTCAATAATATAATCAATTTGTCCTCGACTTAGCGTAAAATCCACATCGTCTAAAAGTTTGTGAATCATTTCTTCAGCTTTTCCTGATGTAAGTGGATTAACCTTGATTGGAACTAAGTCATTTATGGTTTTAGTCGCATTGATTCTACGGACAATATTCTCCAGCCCTATAGAACCAGAATAAATAAACTGGATATTCTTTTCCAGCAACTTATCTTGTCGCAGTTCTCTGTTTGTATGTAAAAAATGGATCGCTTTTTGTTCACTCTCGTCGTTCTTAATATTTTCAACTGTTTGTGAAAATTCATCTAATAGAAATATTAGTTTTTGTTCACCGAGTCCGATTTTTTGAACAATTCTTAAGAATTCGCTCAGATAGTTTAATTCTTTACTGTAATCGAACTCAACGCCATCTGTTCCAATCTTTTTAATGAATGGCGAATGTTCTTTTATAAGTGCTAACAGTTTTTCTTTTCTCTTTACAAAATCAGAAGATAAAAGCTTTGATAATAACCGTTGGTAGAATTCATTTTCATTATTTACTGATTCAGTATCTAGAAAAATGAAATGATAGTCATCCTTTGGATGATCTTCAAGATATTTCATGATAGACGTTTTACCAACTCTTCTCGGAGCAACGAGTAAAATATTACTTTCGGATTCAATCATATCCCAAAGTTTTTCAATAAGGATTTCCCTCTTGAAAAAATTATCACCTCTGACAGGGTTTCCGGTTCTTATTTTCATCGCACACCTTTTAACAAATTATTTATTGTCAAAACACATGACAAAATAATTATTGTCAAATGAAAAGTCAAGTATTTATTTTAGAGTAAAGGGTTATTGATTATTTTTCTAGATACAGCCGTTTATAAGCACATATATGGTCGCCGATCCACTCTTCCGATAATTTATCCATGATCGGGACACATTCCATTTCCCGACCGCCGACGGTGTGGTGCCAGCCAAGTCGATTTTCATAGATGATACAATACGTCGTTCCCTCATCATCACGGCGCAGATGTTCGCAGGGATCGCCATCGAAAATCCCACAACATCCACCGCAACGAATACAAATATTTTCAAACTCCTGTGGGTCAGGCATTGTGATTGCCCGTGAAATCCACAGGATCTTTTGATTCGGATTTTGGTTTCCTTTTATTTGCATTGATCAAAATGTACAAACCAACAGCGATCAGGATGACTGGCCAGTATCGAAAAATAAACCAGAACCGGGCGTAAAATACCAATGCAATTGTACATAATATTATCGCTGGTATCCACAGACCGTTCCCTTTTGGACCGGACAGATACATCAGGATAAAGCCGATTCCCGGCGCCAGTACAAAGGTCGGCCAGAGATGTTCCATTTCGTACCAGCGGCCGGCATTCGTATACAAAAACAATAGTCCAATGACCGTCAGTACCGAACCGGGCATTAATAAGCCAAAATTCCTGCGATTCAGTAAAAAACCAAGAAAAAACAAAATACCGCCGACGATTAGAAAAAACGGCCAAAGATTTTCCCAGCAGATATATCCAAACTGGGCACTAAGTAAAAATACACCCAATAGGATGAGTAGTAATCCTGTGATAAAATTTGATTTGTTTGTCTGGTTCTCAGCCATATGTTACTCCATTATTAAATATTAATTCTGCTTCTTAGATTATTGATGGATTTCATCGTTGTCAAGGAATATCTCCATATCTAATAAAAAATGTAACCCCGTGACCAGAATCAAATCTATTTGGATAAGGACATGATTGGTCTTAATTTATTACCCGGATGGATTTCAATTAACTATTAATACAATCAAATACTAAGAAAGGTAGAAATATGAAAGAGAAAGTCCAAAAAGTACTCGAGGCTGTCCGCCCGTTTCTACAGGCCGATGGTGGTGATGTCGAATTGGTCGATGTTACTGACGATGGTATTGTTAAGGTTCGCCTGACAGGCGCTTGCGGCAGTTGTCCAATGAGCACCTATACGTTAAAAATGGGTGTCGAAAATAAATTAAAAAAAGAACTCCCGGAAGTTAAAGCCGTCGAACAGGTTTTCTAAATTATTGATTGGTTTCAACGGCCGGTTTTTATAACTTTTACTACGGTTAATCCATGATTTTTAAATATAATTAACAGCGAATTGAAGGAGGCTATCAATGGAAAAATATGTCTGTTCAGTATGTGGATATGTATACGATCCGGAAGACGGTGATCCGGATAATGGTATCAAACCCGGTACGTCTTTTAACGATATTCCCGACGATTGGGTCTGCCCGGTTTGTGGTGTTGGCAAAGACGAATTCGAAAAAGAATAAACTTCCGTTTTTGCATTGATTATCAGGCCGGAGTTTCATTGTCCGGCTCCAACACAGTTCATAAAAGGAGAAAGTTATGACTCTCTTTTCTGTAAAAGATATTTTCGAATTTGCCGTCAAAATCGAAGTGAATGGTGAATATTTCTACCGGGAAACAGCCAAGAAAATCCCTGACCCCGAGGTCAAAGAACTCTTCACTTTTCTCGCTGACGAGGAAGTAAAACATAAAAAGACATTTGAAAAACTGGCAACCCGGATGGGCTCGATTTCTTTACCGGAACCCAGTAATGCTGACTATAGAGCGTACCTGGAAGCCTACACCGAAAACCTGATTTTTTCAGATGCGGATATTAAAAGTAAAATTGCCGGTATAAATGACAAAAACGTCGCCCTGTTATTTGCGATTGACAAAGAGCTCGATACGGTTCACTATTACAAAGAGGTAAAAAACCTGATTCCTGAAAGTGAACATGGCCTTGTCGATAAAATTATTGACGAAGAGCGCAATCATGTCGTGATACTGGCGGAGATGAAGCGAAAACTCGCTTAATTCAACCTATTTCAAATCTTTTGTTTATCACTGTCTTGCGGTAATTGAGACAGGCATTTTATCATTTCAGGAACATATTCATGAATAAAATCCCGACAAGTAAACCGGAAATATCAAGTCACAGTAAACAGTATCAACGAACGAAACTTCTGTTATCAGTTTTTGAGTTCATTATCGGCCTGGGATTTCTGGTTATAATTGTAAGTTGTGGCTTGTCCGTAAAAATCGAAGAATTTATCCGGAATTATGTTCAGAACGATTACCTGGTACTATTCGTATTCATTACTTCAATCGGAATGATCGAAGCCGCTATACTATTCCCGTTAAATGTCATCTCCGGTTTTATCATCGAGCATCGCTATCAATTAAGTGATCAACAATTTTTCTCCTGGCTCTGGGAACAGGTCAAAGGTATTCTTATTTCTTATCCGATCATACTGATTATCATTGCCATATTTTTTACACTTCTGCGGCAATATCCACAGACCTGGTGGTTTTGGATGGGAACCGTCATGGTTCTGTTTTCCATTATTCTCGCCCGGCTGGCCCCGGTTCTTTTGTTTCCCCTGTTCTACAAATTTTCCCCTCTTGAAGATACTTCCCTGGCAACTGAAGTTTCGACGCTATGCAAGACCGTCGGGCTTCGATTGGAAGGCGTTTACCAGTTCAATCTGAGTAAAACTACCCGCAAGGCCAACGCAGCATTCACCGGGATTGGCAAATCGAAGCGGGTAATTTTAGGGGACACACTTCTGAATAACATGACAACCGATGAGATTCTGGCTGTCCTCGCTCATGAGCTAGGACATTATAAATTGAAACACATGTGGAAAGGAATGGCGATCGGAATGATGATCACGTTTCTGGGACTTTACCTGGTGTCCGTGGCTTACAATTCCGCCTTGATACTTTTTCATTTCCAGTATCCTGCCCAAATCGCTGCCCTGCCGCTGATTGGCATTCTATTGACGATTTACCAGTTTATCACAGCACCACTCCAAAATGCCTATTCCCGGGCCAATGAACGGGCAGCCGATGATTTTGCCGTAAATATGATCGGCAACCCACAGACCTTCATCGCCGGGTTAAATAAATTAGCGGAACAGAACCTCTCCGATCGGACGCCGCACCCACTGGTCGAATTCTTTTTCTATAGTCACCCCTCCATTGATAAGCGAATCGGCCGTTTGCGTTAAAAATTACTATCTCACTTGATTCTACCCATTTTTATAAAATTACCTTATATTTCCCATTAAGCATATTATGGAAATAGTCGTATTATGAAACATGCAGTCAGTATCAGCATCGGTAGTTCGAAAAGGGATAAAAAGGTTATCATCGAACTGCTTGGAGAAAAAGTCACCATCGAACGAATCGGTACTGACGGCAGTATGCAAAAAGCCGCCGAGATGTTCCGTGAACTCGATGGCAAAGTTGATGCGTTTGGAATAGGCGGGGCCGATCTGGGTTTACAGGTCGATAACCACTATTACACATTGCATTCCGTCAAACCGATGGTAAAGTATATCCAAAAAACACCCTGTGTCGATGGATTAGGCCTGAAAACAACACTGGAAAGACAAGCTGCGAAATTCCTGGAATCAGAAATCGGACCAAAAATTCCCTGGAAGCGGGTCATGTTTACTTCGGCCGCAGATCGCTGGGGTCTGGCGGTTGGATTCGTCGACACCGGCTGGAAATGTATGTTCGGCGATTTAATGTTCGGGCTGGGGATCCGCTGGCCGATTTTCACTATTCGCGGTGTCAAAATCATCGCCTCGATCGCGGTGCCTATCGTCAGCCGGATGCCTTTCAGTATGCTCTATCCCACTGGTGACAAGCAGGATATCAACGTACCTAAATTTGAAAAATGGTACCGCTGGGCTTCGGTGATTGCCGGCGATTGCCATTTCGTCAAGCACCATATGCCTTACAATATGAAAGGCAAAATCATCGTGACTAACACAACGACACCGGAAGATGTGGAGTTTTTCCGTGAACGGGGAATTCGCTATATGATTACCACAACACCCTGTCTGGAAGGCCGTAGTTTCGGGACGAATATGATGGAAGCCGCGCTGGTAGCCGTAGCCGGAAAAAACCGGCGCCTGACTACCGATGAGCTGCAGGTGATGATGACTGAACTGAATTTCACCCCCCAAATCCGTCAACTTAATAACTGACAGGAACACTGTATGAACGCAATCATCAGCGCCGGTGGAACCGTAAAGGAAAACGACCTTCTGGCCGGTCTGTTAAAACCCGGTGAGCGGAAAGCCCTGTTGTCAATTGCCGGTAAACCCATGATCCAGTGGGAAATTGACGCTATCAGCAAAGTAGTGGCAATTGAAAATATCATTATCATCGGATTGACTGAATCAGACGGATTGGATAGTCCGAATAAGCCGGTTCATTATATTCCTGATGCCGGCGGATTGATTGACAATATTAAGGCCGGGGCGAAAAAATCACTGGAACTGAACCCCAAATCCGATAAAGTACTCTGGTTCAGCAGCGATGTACCGCTGATCCAAACTCAAATGATCGAATGGTTGATCCATGAATCCGATAAATCCGAACACGATCTCTACTATCTGATCATCGAAAAAGCGGTGATGGAATCCCGGTTTCCCGCTTCAAAGCGTTCCTATACCCGACTGAAAGATAAAACCGTCTGTGGCGGCGATTTTGGAATATTTAAACCAGCGGTCGCAGCAGAAACTCATCCGGCCTTGCCAAAAATTTCCGAGGCCCGGAAAAGCGTGATCAAGCAGGCCCGTCTTATTGGCCTGTGTCCGTTACTATCATTGATTTTTCACCGCATGACCGAAGACAAAGCGGCGATGTATATAAACAAACAGCTCGGACTCGATCTAAAGCTGGTGAATTGCCCGTTCGCCGAAGCGGGTATGGATGTGGATAAACCGTTTCAATACGATATCGTTCAGACAGAACTCGAAAGGGCATGTTGAATCTCCGGACACAGTTAAAAGAACTTGATTACCGATGGACCGCGAAAATCCGTAATGTCGATCGTAAAGGGAAATTACGCGCTTATGCCGCTCTCCTGGCGCATTCCGGTGACAGCTGGGTCTTACCACCGGTTCTCATACTTCTGTGGATATTCGGGAATGTGTATTGGGCTTACTGGGGCAAGGTACTTTTACTTTCAATTCTGGGACTCGGCGCTGGTGTGCAGATCATCAAATGGAGTTTCCGGCGACAACGACCGGCCGGCGACTGGGGCAACCTGGTTCGAAAAACCGATCCCTACTCCTTTCCGTCAGGCCACGCTGCCAAAGCCGGACTTCTCCTGGGATTAGGATTGTATTTAGGTCCGGATTATTTCCGGGTTGGTATCTGTTTTTATTCGCCGCTAATGGCCTTCGCCCGCACTCAGATGGGCATTCATTACTTGTCCGATGTGGTTGCCGGGTTTTGTCTGGGAATTCTGTCATCCATAGTCATTGTTTTATATATTATTTAATAAGAGGGGAATTATTATGAAACATCGCAAAAAAGGCTGGGGCAAGCTGATGATCCTTACGATCCTGTTCACTCTTGCCGCTATCTCGACCGTTTTACCCCAGGCCAGCGCCTCAAAAGCCTGCCTGCTGGGTTATCATGCCCACTGCACATTTACACCGGTCAGTACCCTTATCTGTATCCTGCTGGCAGCGCTGACTTGCACAATCCGTAAACGGAAATACGTCACAATCGTGGAATAGGCAGGTATTTGGACTTAGACCAGTTACGCAAATTCTGCCTGTCAAAGGCGGGAGCGGTCGAAACCTTTCCGTTCGATCCGGTGACCCTGGTGCTGAAAGTCGGGAGCAAAATGTTCGCCCTGATCTCCCTGGATGAATCGCCCACCAGGATCAACCTCAAGGGTGACCCAAACGACAATGAAATTTTACGGCAGCAGTTCCCGGCAATCATCCCGGGTTACCACATGAACAAACGTCATTGGAATACGATTATTCTTGACGGCAGCCTGCCCGATGAGTTTATCATGGATCAGGTGGATAGTTCATACCAGATTGTATTTGAGAGTCTGCCAAAAGGAATACGGAATTGTATTATCATTTGATATAGACGTCATACCGTCTCAGCAATACAAAACCCGCCGGATCGCAATGACCCGGCGGGTTAACACTTTGTTTCTGGATATAACTTACTTCGAAGATGTCGTATAGAAATACCAGGTACTGTCACTGTAGGTATTGGCCGATGTATTATCCGATGAGTAAACGGCTACCAGCCAGTAATATTTCGTCCCGTACTCAAGCGCTGGAGACGAGGGATAATTAGCGGTTACTTCATTACCGCTCGAAGGCTGATCGATCACTAACCGATGATATTCGTCACTGATCCGTGATTTCTGAATAATAACTTGATAGTTTGAGGCACCTTCAACACGGTCCCAGCTGAAAGCCGGTCTCAACGTGGTAGTGGTTGACATATTTTCCGGGTAATTCAATGATGGCTGCGGCAGCGGTGTATCATATTTGGCATTTACAGCACTGCTGGGAAGATTACCCTTATCAACGGCCGTGATTCGATAATAATACTTCGTCCCGACTTCGACATCGGTATCAATAT
>Ga0268281_1002199_pt1 | contig 9966 bp, 13 predicted proteins | sample saktaG_10_FD_190134 | JGI IMG/M metagenome (GOLD analysis project Ga0268281, IMG submission 190134) | Saline water microbial communities from Sakinaw Lake, British Columbia, Canada - sak_2011_5_24_50m | ecosystem: Environmental > Aquatic > Non-marine Saline and Alkaline > Saline ... | reverse complement strand
GAAATTCCATTCCCACACTAGAGCCATAACCAACTCCACAATCTATATACTTAAATGCCCAATGAGCATCAAGCGGGTTTAAAACTGGAACACCATGAGCGAATAAATCACATGACCACTTTCCATTAACCATTTCTGCCTTGTGCCGTTTATGCTCATTGGGGTGTAGTTTTATTATAACGTTATCTATTTTACATACTTCTTCATATGCTACCTTAGCTTGTCCTTTTTGACATTGAATACTATCAGGAACCCACATTAAAATATCTTTTTGAGCGTCCAAAGAATATTTATTACAAAACTCATCTTTTGTCAAATAATATGGCAGACATTCTTCAATATTATCCCACAATAAGCAATTACTTAACCACGTTGTTGTCTGAGCAAAATGTTTATATGTATTTAACATAATAGAATTAATCAAACTATATATATCAAACACCTGACAATAACCCGCATCATCCATACGATCTGAAATTTGAACAGTAGTAGATTTTTTATTAGCAACAACAACAGCTTCCCTAATTCCCTTTCCACCAACAGAACTACTAACATATATTTTATAATCCATTTTAGATAACAAATCTATAGTTTGTTTATATGGCATCAATAACACATTAGCACAATCTTCTGTTTTAAAATTAGAAAATAATTCTTTAGTAATGCCCAAGTCTCCCTCATTAAAAATCAAGAGGGACTTACAATGCTCATTAAGCTTCTTATTCAATGCTAAATATTTATGGACATGAGAGTTGTGAACCCATTCAAAATGCAAAACGATGTCATAACTATTCATTTTTAACTCCTGACACTAAGACATACATCTGCAAATAGGGGCTTACAGTAGTCAAAATATTATATTGAACATTTTTAAAATACTTGTCTATGTAATGAGTATTTAAAACCGACGGAACTTCTCCATAAATTGCATCTCTTAATGAAGAATACCCATACTTTTCAATCTCTTTTTCAAACCTAACACATTCTTTATCTTTAAGAAAATCATCATTCCATACCATAGACCATAAAAAATTAGTTCGGGAATACGCATATTCCTGTTCCCCATTATTATTCCAACCAACCTTAAACTCAGGAAATCGCCAATGGTCTCCAACCCCCCAGTCAACATATAGTCGCCCATTATCGTTTAAGTTATTATGACATCTCTCTATAAAATCATAAGGGTGTTGGGCAAAATAAGCGCACCTAGTACAAATTATGGTATCGTATTTTTTAGGCAACACCCATTTAGAATTTATTTCCCAATTTCCCAAGCTCAAATCATATAGATCTCCGTCAAACATATTATTGTTAGAGCTTCCCAATAATGCGGCATTCCCTTTGACACTAATATGTTCTTTGTAAAATGGAACTACTATGGCGTTACTTACCCCCATCACATATCCCTTATAAAAGTGAACTCTACTATTCCCGAACCCTTTAAGAACTTATTTAATTCCTTTGCCTTTTCCTTAGAAAAATAACTTTTATCCCATTCACAAGCGTGATATACAATTTCCAAACTGTCTTTTAATTTTAAGGGTTTAAATGGAGGATTGCAGTCGTAGTATATAGCCCTATTAAAATCCTTGTCAGCGCCATCATAACTCTCCTTATGTATACTATCTGAAGATAACGCTAATACCTCTATCCCCTTATCCCCGCAAGCCTTAATTGAAGAAGGCGACATGTAAAATGCCGAGGGACGAAAAATAGGACTAAATAAATGGAATATACCAGCCTCTTTCGCCATTAAAAACATATTATCTAAAACCTCACATGATTCACTATAACCAAGATACCTAAACTCATTATTATTGGATTGATTTAATATACCATGATAATACCCATGCCATCCTAATTCAAAGACATCAGAAGGCAATTTTCTCAATTCATTACAGAAATCTCCAAATTCATTTAGTGGGTATGACGCTTCCTTAAGCCTAGTATAAGCCATTGGAACAAATAGAGTAAATTTAATCTTAGGAAAATCATCCAACAACTCATAACACCTATCTAAAACCTTAATGGATGATAAAGGATGGGGACACACATCGTCAATACTTATGTTAATTTTCGCCATCACATACCTGCTTCATGAAATCATAATACCTGCCGCCTATATCATTTAAAGAAGGAGGCTCTATTCTTTTAATGTAGCTATCTAAATTATCTGCAACTTCGTTTATCTTTTCTAAAACGTCTACTTTGCTTTCAAATACTACCCCTCCACCCATCCCCTTAACGATTTCAGGAGAACCACCGCTATTTAATACAACAGCAGGCAAGCCACATGTCAGACCCTCTATTAAGGAATTAGAACAAGTATCATCCTCTGTAGCTGTAACAAATATATCAGATGTTTTAAGAACGTTAAACAGCTCTTCCGATGACAAAATACCCTCCATTTTAATATTCTTAAACTGAATAGGAGATCTGCCTGCAAAAGAATAATCAAACTTATTGAAATCCAAGTTATTATCTAGGTATTCATATATGCCGAACCCTTTCTTAACATTATTAGACCAACTAGAGGTTATTAGTTTTATCTTACTATTTTCATCTCTGTCTGATTTTCTAGAAAAGTATCTATTATCTGCACAATTAAATATAATAGTTTGAATTGGATGATGAGCCATACCATTTTTTTCACTAGCCATCTTACTCCATTCTGACTGAAATATAACCCCATCTGCATATGTCTTGGCAAAATTATATACATTAGTGTCGTTAAATCTTTCGTGTTCCCCTCTGTAAAGACTAAATATACCATCTATCCTATGAACTATTTTGTTTTTGGCAACACCTTTGACAACAGAAGCTTCAACCAAACAATCCTTACTGTTGACTAAAATAACATCTGCTTTATAAGGATCTTCCACATAGTAACCCATATCTATAAAATAACGACGCAAAGTTCTTAAAAATTGATTTCCGCCTCCCCCAACAGTATTAAATTTCCACAGTATGTTTACTTTAATCATAACAAATTATTACAAAAAGAAAGCCATTGCTCTAAATAAACCCTACCTTCTTTCTGATATACCCCTTGTGTTTTTGGAATACCCCTCCCTAGATGCATAAAAATTACTATCCCACCCCCGTTAACACTTCTATCAACCTGAAAAGCCTTATATTTATCCTCAAATAAATCACCCTCATTAAAAGAATTAAACGTATTATCAAAACAACAATGACTAATACTATTATCCCTACAATATTTAGTTAAATCATCTCCTACATCCATTAATCCATCTTCAGAAGGATACATACCTACTGTTCTAGCAATATCCGCATCAACTAAAATACCAGAAATATGACAAGCCTTAATGCGTGTATTATCTAAACCCATTCCTACCATTCTGTAACCATCTTGGATCTTGTTAGATAATTCATCAAAAAATAATTCGCTAGTAACACAAGTATCACAATGGCATAAGAATACATATTTAGATGTTACTTGCCTTAAGCCTATAATTATTCCCTCCGCATTAGCATAAGAACCTATAGATTTAGTCATATTACTTATCCATGTTACATTATTTGCTAATTGAGTTACTGCATCTTTGTAGCTAATGTCATCTGAGTTCTCAACCACAATGTAGTCTATATTTAGGTCTTGAGGTTTAAACTTCTCAAAACTCTTAATACAAATTGACGTTAATTCTTTTGAATGAAAACTAGGAATAATAACTGATAATTCTTCCACCTTATTTTACCTTAATAATAGACAGTCCCCATATATCCCTATAACACGCTATCTGAACCTTATCATTTTCAAAATAATCTTCATCAATTAATATAGGACTAAATACTTCTGCCAAAATATACAGTTCCCATGCACCATAAGTATTCAATTTCTTAAAATTATCAGAAGTTTTTTTCAACCCATCATATAGAGATTTATTAACATCATGAGTTAAAAAATTAACCTTATGTTTAACGCAAGCTAACATGAGTGCCTTAGTCATGTGATACGGATGAGCATCTAAAAAAATCATATCAGGTTTATATTTTAAAATAATTTCCTCTTCGCTTCCGGTTATGTCATCTTGATGAAAACTAAAATCACCTTTACTGACACATTCACTCTTAACAACATCAATTATATCCCATGAATGTAACTCTATATCTAACCCCAACCATTTAGATATCTCCAAGAATACTGCCGTAGAACAACCGAATTGAACTCCAAATTCCAAAACCTTCTTAGGCTTATACTCTTCCATATATATGTATATCTGCCTACACTCTTCTTTAGATAAAGTTTTAGCCATACTAAGCACCTTGGGCAATTTACTATTATCAAATAACTCATCAAACTTACTCATTTATACCTCTTTTTGTGTTGATCAAAAAACTCATCTAATTTACCCACAATTAAAGAACATCCAAAGTTGCTTACAACATTATCATGGTTATACTCAGTCCTATCTAAACCCTTTTTAAATTTATCTACAAAACCATCAACGTCCTCACATATACAATCAGGATGCAACACCTCCGAGGCAATTCCAACATCTGTAGAAAGAATCTTAACCTTTCTATATGACGCTTCTAAAACTGCTTGTGGTCCTCCTTCTGTTCTAGATGTAACAAAATACCAGTCTAACGTGTCATATAAGGGATTTATGTCCGCACCCTTCTCGAAATACTCAAAGGGGATGTTCATTCTCTCTAACCCCTCTATAACATACCCTCTATTATACCCAGTTAATATAACTTTGAAACCATAATTCTTATTTTTTAATTTAGCTAATATATCCAAGAAGATATCAGGACCTTTTGATAACTTGGGCTTATTAGTCTTACCCTCACTATCTTTCTGAAATGAACCTATCAAAGTATATGGATTAAATGTTAATTCAGGCATAGATTTGGGAGCTGTCATCTCAGATAGTAACCAATAAGGAAACCTATAAACAGGAACATCTACATATTTCTTCAATGTTCTCTCTGTATGCTTATTTGGAACTATACACCCCGTTGCATACTTATTTATAATATCAAACGGCCATTGAGAAATCTTTGTTTCGTCAATATGGTGAACATGAACAAACGATGGACATTTCAAAGAAGAAGCAACCTGAGAAAACCCCCAAGGATTCAAAAACCAACATACATCTGGGTTGTCATTTAACCCAACAATCTGATGCCTTGTCGTTTTTATATAATCGGCATGTATTCTGTCAAAAATCCATCCGCTATTTTCTCTATTTACAAAAACCTTAGCCATTTAAATAATCCTCACAAACTTTTATAAATCTTTCGGCATATTTTTCCTGAGTATATTCCTTATTTAGTTCAATACCCTTCTTAATAAGCTCGTTTCTCTTGCCATCATCATTTACATACTCTAGGATTTGCTTAGCTATATTTTCATCTGAACTATCGGGATCTAATACAATCATAAATTGTTTAAAGAAATCATGATCTTCATTAGGTAAATCAGCCGCCAATAAAGATCCACTCATTGGTATTTCCACATACTTCCCAAGCCTATACTTATATCCACTACTACAGGTCAATGTTATCTTGGATTGATTTATCTCTTTTGCATAGCTATCTAAAATCGCCCCATGAATATTTGTCAAATCTCCGCCGGGATGATCCAATCCCTTACATTTAACCTTACTTGCTAAATGTTGAAGCATAATGTTCCTCAACCTATGTCTAAATGGATAATGCCTAGATATAGCCCCTGTGAGAAGAACATCGTTGACTTTAGGTAATTCATAATCCTTGTAAATGGTTCGCTCTGCACAATGAGAAATATTAACGAACTTTACCGATGACAAATGTTTATAATTAGGCATATCATTTAAGTGATGGCAAATAACCAATTCAGCTCCGCTTTTAACAATTTCATTAGTTGTATTTTGCCTATCCCACATTTCATTATAACGAATGCATTTTAATGGCTTTATTTTATTAAAATCTATTAAATTTAGGGGCTTATATGCAATTACTATATCAGGCTGTGAGTTTCCATAAATCTTATCTATATTTTCTTGAACGGGTTTTGTATCGTCATAATTATCCCATCCCCTACCAGACCATACTAACTCAGAGACGTTAGATATAGCCTGCATACTTTGGAATCTCACTCTAGACATCTTGGTATCATATTGGAACTTGTCACATAGATACAATATCTTCATTTTTAGCCCTTTATCTCAAAAAACAGATCAAACATCTCTTTAAAGTCATTTATTCGCTTTTCCCATGTCCAATTTTGCATTATTTCTTTATGAAACTCGTCACCCATAGCATTCCTTAGGTCGGGGTCTTTTAACGTCCTGAGGGCTGTTCTGAGGCTTTCTACGTCCCTATTTATGAGTAAACCATTAACACCGTCCCTAATCATCTCTTCCGAAGCCCCCACATTAGTAGAAATAACAGGAAGACCCATTGCCCCGGCCTCCATTATGGGATTGTTTTGCCCCTCAGATTTGGACATACAAATGTGCACATCTGCCATATTATAGAATCCCGGCATTTGCTCTTTAGTCAATTTGTGATGGTCATAAGTAGCCCCAATAGGATTACAACCTTCTTCTCGACAAGCCCTCTGAATTATTTCAAACCCCTTATTAGACGAACTTCTTCCCGATACGCTAACAACTAAAACATCATTCTTTTTCTTCTCATACTTACTTCTATCAAAAAGAGTCTCATCTACGCCATGCTGACATAACACCAATGGCTTATCAAGAACAATATCTCTTAATGTTCTTAACTGTCGCTTATTGACAACATGCAACATAGAACACTTGTCTTTTATTGAAACGCATCGCCCCGGAAACCCTTTCTCGTATAGTCCTTTTGCTCCTTGGGGATGTTCTTCATATAGGAATTCACATCTAAGCCCCATAATGGTTTTTTCTTGAGGGGGATATCCATGTTTTAACGGAATCGGATCTAACACATAGGCACAATCAAAGTCTTTAGATAACAATGGGATATTCTGTTTTCTATAGGCAATATCTATATCATACTCAGATATTCTTTTTTTAATTTCCTGACAGTGTGAATCGAATATCCATCCCGGTTCATCTGCAACTAATAATATTTTCTTCATATTATTCCCTTCTCCCAGAATAGCCTTTTGAAACTTGCCACAGCTATCATCGCCTCTTCTCGTGTTGCGAATCTTCCTAAATATTTATTTATTTTACGATTCTTAATTCTAGCTATCCATGAATTTCTATTCTTATCAAAATAAACATATTTAATTGTTTTTTTAGAATATCGTCCACATTTATATTTTCTATAAGTTTTTGAATTTAATATTATTTGTTTAAGATAATAAATACATTATATGGAGTTAATTTACCATTTTTCGTAGGATGCCATTCTTTTGCTAATTCAGGGTTCACAGTATTCAAACAATTATCTTCACAAGCTTTTTTATTAGAACAATAAGGACACGAACGACCATTGCTTCTATTTTTTATAGAAGCTTCCCATGAATGTCCCTTCTTACATTTCCACCAAGCATATTTGCCACTTCCTTGTGTAATCTTCTGAGGATCTAATCCTTTATTTTCATTACAATCCCACTCCAACATGAGATCCTTGTTATCTATCAGAATTTTTCTCACTATTTACCTTCCATTTCATCATAAAAATCTTTAATAGCATTTCTAACAAACTGAGATATATTAACCGAATACTTGTCTTTCAAAACTTGTATCATGCCATTCTCTTCTTGGCTCAACTTAACAAACAAATTTTTTTCTTTTTTCTTTTCCACTTTATCTTTTTTCTTTTCCACTTTAAGCCTCCATTAGATTTTTAATTATTATTCTATATAAATATATAAAAATCCTGCAAAAAATTATATTATTTCTTTTTCCCTTAGAAATCTTGAAATTGTATCATTAGATGTCTTCGCAAATTCTTCTGTATATTTCTTATTAAACTTTTGAGATTCAGGATGTCCTCCATACCAATGAATTGCGTATGATTCATCAGATATATTAAAAGACCCATCATATATATCTGGAACTAAATATGACTCAGGAATGGGATAAAATATATTAGATGGGACATTTACTATTCTATCTTTCCATTTTCTCATTTGAATTACAGAAAGAAACATCCAAGGACCGGCACTATTGTAATCATCTTCTCGCAAATACTGAGGTAATAATTTATCTATCCATTCAACAACTTCTGAACCTTTACTTGCTCCTATACACCCAACAGGACTATATACTCCACAACTTTTAGCGGAATATATACTGCAAATCAAATCACAATCCAAATTTAATGTATTAAATGGCTTCAAAATGATTTGGTCAGTATCTAGATACCAACCAAATTTGCCCTCTTTTAAGTAATCCCATCTAAAGAAGTCTGAGGCGTAGTTCGGTTGATATTTATTAAACTTATCAGTATGAATAATCTCTACATTTAGTTCTTCCAAATCTTCTAAATAATCTTTCCCTTCTAATTCTGATTCAAAATCTTGCTTCTCATCTTGCCATTTATAACCATCCTTTTTGCATTCATTAGCTACATAGAGTTGAATTGGGGCATCTGGATGAAAATGTCTCAAGGTTTTAAAAGTAAGATAACGGAGATAAGACAATTTAGACCCACTCCAGAATAATCCAAAATTAAGCGTAATCATTTCTAACCTGCTCCCATAATTTTATATTATTTCTAGCGCCAACACTATTAATACTCCATTTGGCATCATGATAAACATGCAATAAGGCTCGCTCATTCACATAGTTATTTGTTAAATGCATAATTAAATGTCTATATGCGGTATCCCATTCTGTCTCGCCCAAAATAAAGCCCCAAGAAAACTTACCTTCATTCTCTTCCCACCATTTTCTCCTAAAAAAGAATCCATCAGCCCCCGCATGAGTATCCCCGCCCCACAACGCCTTATACTTATCATCATTAAACTGTCTAACACTATCTATGTCTGTTATTTCTGTTCTACTAAAAACAAATGCATCTTGATCTTCAAAATGATTAAAAAATTCTTTAGTAAGCAGAATGTCTGAATTAATATATCCAAAAATATCATTATCATTAGACAGCTTAGATAAATGATTCATAATTTCTTTTATATAAGGGAGCGGCCTATCATTGCCTATTTCTTCCCTTGAATTGCGCTTAAGATATATAGTGTTTAAATCTTTATATTCTTTAAGCTGTTCTCCATGATAGCAAAAATTAACTACTTCCACATTGTCAGGCTTATTAACTAACAATACTTCCATAGCCATTTTTTGACGATGGTTAGCTTTGGGGTTATTAAAATGAACACAATTTACCCCTATGTATATTTTTTGATTTTCCAATTAATGCCTTCTTCTAATGGGATTCTTATTTATTATACAGAAAGTCTCAAATTATGAAACAAAAAAAGACCTTCCCGAAGAAAGGTCTTAATGTCATAACTGATTTAATAATGTCTGTGCTATATCTTAGTAATGAAACAAATTTCAGATCTTTCATACCTGTTTGATTTTTCAATGATGCAACTTTCACAATTTTCTGTTAAATATTTTATTTCTTCGGGTAACATAAAATCACTTACAATATCCACTCCTGAAGAAAGATTTTGCAAGATAGCCAAAGTAGTATTAAGAGTGTTGGTTCTATTATATCGCCAAAACTTTCCTATTGGATGAGACGTACAAAGATCTTCTACCACAAATATACCCTTAGATTTTAAATGCTTAAACAAATAACCTAAAGTAACCTGTTGTTGCTCCATGGTATGTCCGCCATCATCTATTATAATGTCAAATTCAATGTCAAGAGAAGATAAACCTAATCAATTTAGCCCTAACAAGATGATGGCGAGTATTATGTAAGTCTAGATTCTTCATTCTTTTTCTTAAGTTTTCTTTTAATAAGTAGCATTGGGGGGAGAAAAACAAAAGCCAAAATACAACCTATAAATGTCCCGAATGCTAATCTCCAATTTCCCGAAGCCAT
>Ga0268281_1002189_pt1 | contig 9991 bp, 8 predicted proteins | sample saktaG_10_FD_190134 | JGI IMG/M metagenome (GOLD analysis project Ga0268281, IMG submission 190134) | Saline water microbial communities from Sakinaw Lake, British Columbia, Canada - sak_2011_5_24_50m | ecosystem: Environmental > Aquatic > Non-marine Saline and Alkaline > Saline ... | reverse complement strand
TTTTAAATCCCATTCTGTTTTTCTTAATTTTTCATCCCATCTTTGAAGAGTTCTATTATGAACTTCATAATTGTATTTTGTTAGAAGTATTTTCCTAGATTGATTGTATGAATGTCCTTTTATCCTGAGCTTAAAAAATTCTTTTCTAATTTCTTCTTTTTTCATGAAATTAGGTTGTTTTTACACACGAACTAATTTTCGGTTCTTACGACATATGTCTGTTGCTTGCACACTGGTTTTTTTCTTTTTTGTTTTTTAAGTAATAATACATCTTTTTATAGTCTTTTTAACTTTGTTTAATATGAAATATTTTGTTGATGAAAAAGAGATTATTTTGAATAGAAATTTAAGTAAATTAGATGAATTTGTTTTAGACTTTGTGACCATTATCTCAAAATATACAAGATATGTTTTAATTTCAGGATATGTTTCTATTCTCCTCGGAAGGTCTAGGGCTACTGAAGATATTGATATTTTTATAGAAGAGATTTCAAAACAAAAGTTTAAAGAAATGTACTTTGAGTTGGTTAAAAAGGGATTTTTTTGTTTAAATTCAGATAATTTTGAGATTGTTTTTGAATATATTTGTGATAATTTAGCAATTAGGTTTGCTAAAGGGGGACCAATACCAAATATTGAAGTTAAATTTCCTAAAGATAATTTAGATAAAGGGGCTTTTGATGATTTTATCACTGTAAATTTGCCTTCTGGGAAGTTGAAAATATCTAATTTAGAAAAGCAAATTGCATTTAAAAGATATTTTTTAGGTTCTGAAAAAGATTTGGAAGATGCTTTACATCTTGAGGAATTGTTTAAAGATAAATTAGATTATGGAAAAATTAAAAAAACTCAAGAACTTATTAAAAATAGGAGATTTTATGATGAAAAAGAAGTTTCTTAAACCAGGGAAGAATAATTCAGAAGATAGAGAGAATTTTATTAAATTTTGGGTCGAATATATGAAAGAACATTCAGATGAAGAATGGAGTGCTCAGCAAAATATTCTTATTGATTCACAATTTGTCTAATTAGATGTTGATTTAGCACAATTTATTTCTTAGGTATAATTATCCAGGCAATAATATATGCTAATATTCCTGCTCCAAAAGATATTAATGTTAAAATTACCCACAATAATCTGATTAAAACAGGGTCTGTGTTAAAGTGGTCTGCTATACCTGAGCACACACCTGCAATTACCTTGTCTTTTGTGTTTCTATATAATTTCTTTTTTGGCATATTTAAACTTGTTTTTATTAATATTTAAATCTTTTTTCATATGTTTTATGATCCATCCATTCTAAAATGATTGATAATACTGAGATATTGTTATTTTTTATTGTATAAATTAATCTCTAAGCCCCTGGAAGATTATATTTCCATAAGTTGGTTAAAATTCCAAATCTTTTGATATATTCTTTTGGAAATAATTTTTTTGGTATTTGAATTCCACAAAAAGCATTTTCTTCTAGATTTTTGAAAGCTTTTTCTAATTGTCTTTTTAATTCTTGATCTGTTATTTCTAAACTTTTTTCTACTTTTTTATCCCCAAAAAATATTTTACTTTTCATTTTTTTTCCAGAAAAGATCTTTTCTTTTTAAGTATCTTTCAACTCCTTCTGGATGCCATATCCATCCAATTTTTCCTTCAGTATCTATGGCTATCTTACCAGAATACAATAAGTAATCAATGATTATGCAGAATGTTTGATACATCATCTTTTTTGGCAAATGTTCCCAGATTTGCTTTTTTTTATAGTGCCCACTATATTCATAAATAAATTTTTCTACCATCAGTACACTGTCTAATTGGGGGTAATGTAAAATTTTTTGTACATTCATGGTTATATAAGTGTATATACCTTTAAGAAACTTTTGTTTTTGTTGGTTTTTGGCATTTTAAAATAAGTAATGTTTAAATATGTTTGATTGCTAAATCTGTTAAATGAGCCTATAGCTCAGCCTGGTTAGACTGAAAGAAATTTCGTCATTAACCAACTCTGAGTTTGTTATGAGCCTATAGCTCAGCCTGGTTAGAGCGCTGGTCTTATATGATTGTAGTTCATTAGAATTGCATCTCTTTTGGATTCAAATCTAAGAGAGCCAGAGGTCCTCAGTTCAAATCTGAGTAGGCTCATTTGTTTTTTTAATTAGTATTTTTTAATTGTTATTTTGTTTTACTTTTTTGTAAGTGTTTATTTAGACTTTTATTATTTTTAGTGTGATTTTTTAATTTAGGACTGTTTTAATTATTTTGTAATAATCTTTTTTGCTTTATTTTGCACCTAAAATTACAAAATCTTTATAATTTTATACAAAATAGAAATATTTATAAAGTTTAATAGATTTAAAACATTATGGTTACAAAATATGATGTCTTTGAGATTATTTATAGAAACAGAAGTGCAATGAAACCTGTTGAAGTTGTTAGGAAATTAAATAAAGATGAAAAAGAATATCATGTGGTTCATAGATATTTAAGGAAACTTGTAAATGAAAAACTTTTGGAAAAAACAAAAAATGGATTTCAGGCAGAAAATTCAGCAAGATCAGAGCTTCTTTACAATATGATTTATTATTGCGTAAGAAATGGAATAAATTATAATTTCATTTTAGATAAAAATTTTGTTAAGTTCATAAGTAAATCCCTTCAAAAACAGGAAATAACTTCAAAAACAGGAAAAATAAATCCAAGAACAATAAAAAAATACTTAAAAATTTTAGATAAATATGGATTAATATTAATTATTTCAGAAAAGCCTTTGAAAGCTAAAATATTTTATAATGTTCTTTTAAATAATTTGCTTGTTTACTTTGGATATGATGCTCTTGTATTAACTGAAAGTCCAATAGATTATATAAAAGCCATACAAAAAGAACTTGTAATTCATAAAAGATTAAAAAGAAAAAATGAGGCAAGATATCAAAATATAATAAATGGTTTTGAAATTTCTTTTATTTATCACAGCCTTTCCTTAGAAGGAAATCCAATAACCCTTCCAGATACAATAAAGATTCTTAAGGATAATCTTATACCTGCAAATATGCGAACAGTTGATGTTGATGAGATAAAGGATTATAGGCAGGCAATATTTCAAATGCTAAAGGATGTAAATGAAAAAAAGCTTTTGAATCTTCAGATGGCCTTAAATTACCATAAAATTGCAATGAATCATAAATCTGAAATTGCAGGAAAAATAAGGACAGTTAATGTTTTTATAAAAGGTAATCTGGATTTTAAAGTAAGTTCCCCTAAAAAAATAAAGCCTGGGCTTGATAAATTATTTGATACATACAATGAATTTGCAAAGAAAAAAAATAAATCTTTAAATGAAATTCTTGATTTTGTAGTTTATTTTCACAATGAATTTCAGCATATTCATCCTTTTGAAGATGGAAATAGTAGGATAACTAGATTAATAACTTTTCATCTTTTGCAGGCTTTTGCAATTCCTGTTTTTGACATTCCTTTTGGATTGTTGGATGAATATTTAGATAGTACAAAGGGATCAAAGAAAAGAGAAGATGAAAAGCTTCATCAAAATTTCCAGAAAATAATTTTGTTTAATTTAAAAAAAATTAATGAAAAGTTAAATGAATAAGATGTTTGTTTTTAAGTTTAATTTCTAATTTATTTTAAGTAAATATTATAATTTATTTTTTTGATGTTATTTTTGCTTATTTTTTGTAAGAAACTGTGTTTTTTCATGGAAAATTTTGTAGGGAAACCTCTTTTTTAGTTTCCATGCAAGAAAACTTTTTCTAAAAAGTTTTATCGACGGTAAACACGTTGTAAGGAAAAGAAATATTTATATATGGAAAAAACGTAGGATAACAGTAGGAAACACTATTGCTAGAGGTGGCAAAAAATTTGGTGAAAAAAGATAATATTTATTGGTTAATTTGTGTATTTGTTTTAGTCTTTTCTATGTCATTTTTATCTGCAGCAGACATTAATGATGATATTCATTTGAATATTCAAACAACAAATGTTACAACAGGTGCAATTATATCTGGAACATTTAATTTTCAATTTGATATTACAATAGATAGTGCTTGTTCAAGTGTTGTTTATACGAATTCTACAACTTTAACTACTGATTCTAGAGGCATTGTTTCTTACTATTTAGAAAATGTTGATCTTGCTTTTGATCAACAATATTATCTTTGTTATTACAGAGATAGTGTGTTTATTAATTCATCAAAGATTGCTAGAACACCTTATACTTTTAGAGCTCAGAATGTTACAATGAGTGGTGTTGAAATTGATTCAAATTTAGATATGACTGGATATAATGTGACTGCTGATTATTTTATAGGTGATGGTAGTTTGCTTACAAATATTAATGTTGGGGCAATTGATTTAAGTGATTATGTGCCTTATGCTGGTTCTGCTAGAAATGTTGTTTTAGGTGCTTATAATTTTAGTATTGATTCTAGTAAATTTTTCTTTAATGTTAATACAGGTAGATTGGGTATAGGCACTACAACTCCAGGGTATGCTTTGGATGTAGTGGGTAGTATCTATGCTTCTTCTGATGTTTTAGCTACTGGAACTGTTCAAGGTGCAACTTCTATGAGAACACCTTATATGACACCTTATAGTTCTGGAGGTAATTTTGATGTTAGAAATTATGCTGGAGATACTAGTTATTTGAGTGTTAATACTACAAGTGGGAATGTTGGGATTGGGACTACAAGCCCTGCAAATGCATTAGATATTGTAGGTAATTTAAGAACTAGTGGAAATATTGATATTGGTGATGCTTCTTATATTAAAACAGGTAGTAGTGGAACATATTTTGATTTAATTGGTGGTGGGACAAATGAAGGTGGAAAGATTAGATTAACTGGTGGAAGTTCAACAGGAGATATTCAATTTTATACAGGGGGTGCGATTGGTTCAGCACTTCAAAGAGCAGTTATTGATAGTTCTGGAAAAGTTGGAATTAACAACACAAATCCTGCTGGAACATTAGATGTTGTGGGAACTTTATGTTTAAACGGCGAATGTCAAACTACTTGGGCAGGAGCTATAACTGGTGAAGGGGGGTGGAATGATACTGGTACTTCTGTTGAGCTTGTCACCTCTAGCGATAATGTAAGTGCTGGGAATTTATTTGTAGACAATTCTGCAGGTTATGTTGGAATTGGAACCTCTTCACCTGGTGTTGCGTTAGATGTTTCTGGAACAATTTCAGCTTCATCTAATGTTTTAGCAACAACTTCTGTTCAAACACCAGGTTATTTTTCTGTTCCAACAATCACACCTTATAGTTCTGGTGGAAATATTGATTTTAAGAATTATGCTCAGGATACAACTGTTTTGAGTGTGAATACTACTTCTGGTAATGTCGGCATAGGGACTACGAGTCCAGAATGGCTTACTCATTTATCTTCAAATGCAGATACAAGATTAGCAATTTCAGGAGATATTGGCGGGACAACAGATGATGCTGTTTTATTATTAGGAGTAGGTGGAACAGATGCTATTCCAACACAAAGTTGGTATTTGCAAGTTGATAATTCTGATAGTGATAAGTTTATTATTGGGACAAGGGCAAATGGATGGGGGGATGTTGGTGACGGAGATTTAATGACTATTGATACCTCTGGAAATGTTGGAATTGGGACAACGAGTCCAACGTCAAAACTGCACGTCAATGGTTCGGCAATTATTAATGGGACAATTAATATGGATTCTAATAAAATAATAAGTTTAGCAAATGGAACTTCAGCAACAGACGCTGTGACTTTAGCTCAATTACAAGCTGTTAATACAACAATGTCAGGAGATTATGTTCCTTATACTGGTTCAACTGCGAATGTGGTTTTAGGTGCTTATAACTTTAGTGTTGACGGGACGGATTTCTTTGTTAATTCAAATACAGGAAATATCGGCATTGGGACGACGAGTCCAGGTGCGAAATTCGAAATTAGAAGTGCAGGTTATACGGGGCAAAATGATGAGATTTCTACTACTGGTTTTTTTAATAGTATAAGCGATACTTTAGGAATTTCTCAAAGAACTACTGGTGCTTCTAATGGTATTGCTGGTGCTCAATATAGTCATCAAATTATGTCTTATGGTGGAAATGCTTTTGAGATTTATACTAATGCTGGTCAGCCTCTTGTTTTTGGAACAGATGAAACAGAAGCTATGAGGATTATTGATGGTGGAAATGTCGGCATTGGAACAACAAGTCCTGATAAACCACTTCATGTTGTTAGTGGAACCGCTGGGGGAGTTCCAACTTTTTTATCTAATATGGTGGCAGTATTTCAAGCAAATGCAAATCCAACTAGTAGTTCAAGAATAGCTATTTTGGGTGGGGCAGAGGCGACAAGTTCAATTAGCTTTGCAGATGATAATGATAATAATCCCGGAAGTATAAATTATAATCACCTTATTGATTCACTTTCTTTTAGGGTTAATGCAGGAGATAGAATGACAATTTTAAACAACGGAAACGTCGGCATAGGGACGACGAGTCCACAAAATACATTAAATGTAATTGGCGATGGAAACTTCACAGGTTCTGTTACGACAGAATCTAATTTTACATTATCTCAAGGAGGAAATATTTACAACAATGGAACAGAGGTGATATTTGAATATTAAAATGAATAAAAAAGATTTATTAAATTTAATTAAAGAAGGAGAAGGACAAAATCTTGAGTTTAAAGAGAGTTTTGATAAAGAATGTATTGAAACTTTAGTAGCATTTGCAAATGCAAGTGGAGGAAGGATTATTTTTGGAATTACAGATAATGGAAATATAAAGGGAATGAATTTTGGAAAAGAAACAATTAAAAATTGGTTAAATGAAATTAAAACTAAAACAGAACCTTTTTTACTTCCAGATTTTGAAATAATTAAACTTGATGCAATTCAGATTGTAGTTTTTGAGATTAAGGAATTTCCACTTAAACCAGTTTCATTTAAGCAAAGAGTTTTTATTAGAAAAGGAAATTCTAATCAAAAATGTTCTTTATCTGAAATATCTGAAATTTATTTAAAAACTAAGAGAAGTAGTTGGGATTTCTACTTAAATAAAGAGTATTCTGTTCAAGATTTAGATCAAAATAAAATTTTAAAGGTAATTAAATTAATTGAAAAGAGTTTAGATAAAAAGTTAGGAAATACTGAAACTTTCTTAATTAAATATGATTTGATTTCTAAAGATAAAGTTCCTACAAATGCCGCAGTCTTATTATTTTCTAAAAAACCTTTAAGGGAGACAGATATTCAGATTGGATTGTTTCAGGATGAAATTACAATTAAAAAAAATAAAATAATTAGAATGGATTTATTTAATGAAGTAGAAAATGTTATGGATTTTATTAAAGCCTATATTTTAAAGGAATTTATTATTACAGGAAGTCCATATCGTGAAGAAAAGTGGCAATATCCTTTAGATGCAATAAGGGAGTTGGTTATTAATGCAATTATTCATAGAGATTATCGGGGGGTACATTCTCAGTTTAAAATCTTTCCTAATAAATTGGAGTTTTGGAATAGTGGAAAACTTCCTTATGGTTTAAGTATTAAAGATATTATGGAAGGGAATAAAAAATCTGAACCCAGAAATAAACTTATTGCAGAAATTTTTAGAGATGCTGGATTAATTGAAAGATATGGAAGTGGGATTAAGAGGGTTAGAGAAAAATTAAAGGAACAAGGATTAATTGATTTAAAAATTAGTGAAATTCAATCAGGATTTAATATTGAAGTGTTTACAGACAAATTAAATGGCAGATTAAATGGCAGATTAAATGGCAGATTAAATGGCAGATTAAATGATTTGGTACAAATCATTGATAAAAACCCTGGAATTAAATTAAAAGAGATTGCTAAGATTATTGGTCGTTCAATTGATACTTTAGATAAACAAATGAAAAAAATCATTGATATTAATTTAATTGAGAGAAAGGGAAGTAAAAAAACAGGAGGTTATTGGAAAAAAAATGAATAAAATAAATAAATTGATTTTAGTTTTAGGAATTTTGGTTTTGTTTAGTTTATCTTTTACTTCTGCAATTACTTGGAGACATGATGGTTTGGATACAATGACTTTAGATAATTTTGGAAATTTAAGTATTTTAGGAAATACAAGTGCATCTGATTTTTGTACTTCAAGCGGACTTTGTTTATCTTCATTGTCAGATTTGTCAAGTTTAACTGGAACATTAAATTCAACTGCATGGAATAAATCTGGAACTAATGTTTTCTTAGCAACAACGACGGACAACGTCGGCATCGGGACGACTAGTCCGTCAAAATTATTAACTCTTGATAAAACCAATAGTGGTAGTGGAATTGGTGGTGGAACTAATTTAAGAATAAATGCTGCTAATGCAGTTAATAGACGTTCTGAAATTGGATTTAATAAAGTTAGTGCAACTTCTACTGAAGACCCTGTAATTATTGGAATGGAACTTACAAATTGGACTAGTAATACTTATGGAGATTTCTTTGTTGCTACAAGAAGTGTTACTACAGATACTGCTCCTACAGAAAGAATGAGAATAACAAGTGCAGGAAACGTCGGCATTGGAACTACGAGTCCTGGGAGTAGATTGGAAATAGTTCAAAGTTCAGATGATAATACTGGTGGAATAATTATTAGAGATACATCAGAGGGATATTCAAGTGCTATCTTTAGGGGTGCTGGAGATACTGGACCATTGACTTTTAGAAGTCAAGGAATAAATACCTTGTATGTTCAATCAGGAAATGTCGGCATCGGGACGACAAGCCCAAGTGGAAAATTAGAAATAGATGGTGGAAATTTGGTGATGAAGGGGACAGTCACCAACCATTTAATTTTACCAACATATAATAGTGCAGGTTATCCTACAATAGCGTTTGGAGATGAAGATACTGGAATTTATGAAAGTGGAGATGATAATTTAAGAATTTCAACAAATAGTGTCGTTGCAATAAATATAGATTCTTCTCAAAGAATAGGCATCGGGACGACAAGCCCAACTGGTTTATTACATCTCGATAGCGTAGATGATGATTTAGATATTAAATTAGATAGTGGAACAAGTAAAGAAGCAGGGTTTTTAATTTATGATAATGGTGCATTAAAATGGCAATTAGCAAAATCAGCAGGAAATGATTTTTTCTTATATGGTGCTACTTCTGGAATTTCTCCAATTCATGTTTATGATGCAACAGGAGATGTTAGATTAGGAAATGCTACGGGCAATAAGATTTTATATGTTGATAGTTCAACTGGAAATGTCGGCATCGGGACAACAACCCCACAAAATACATTAAATGTAATTGGCGATGGAAACTTCACAGGAAATTTATATTCAAATGGTCAATTAGTTGGAAGTGGTTCAATGAATTCAACTGCTTGGAATAAAAGTGGAACTAATGTTTATTTGGCAACTACTACTGATAATGTTGGAATTGGGACTACAAGTCCTGCGTCAAAATTAAATATTAATGGTTCATATGATTTAGCTGGAGGATTAACTTTTGGAGATGGAGATACTGGATTTTATGAAAGTGCAGATGATTATCTATATTTATCTACTGCAGGTACATCAAGATGGTTATTTGCAGGAAATGCAATGCGTTCAGCAGTTGCAGAATATGGAGCATATATCTTGGCTGAAACTTCTAGTTCTACAATTCCAGTTCATGCTTTTGAAGGAGATACAGATACAGGTCTTGGTCGTGCAGGTGCAAATCAATTATCTTTAATTGCAGGTGGTTCAGAAATAATTAGAGCAACAAATGAATCTCAAATTGATTTTAATGGTGGTTGGACATCTGGCGGAGCATCAGTTGTAGACGGAGATTTATATGCTCAAACAGTTTATGTTTATAATATTACATCTTTGGCTGTTTCAAATTTAAATATAAATGGTTCATTGCTTCCGCAAGCTGGTTATGACAATACTTTTGATGTTGGTTCTCCTTCGCTGAGATGGAATGAAGCATATTTTGGCGGAAATATTAATACTAATA
>Ga0268281_1002188_pt1 | contig 9995 bp, 10 predicted proteins | sample saktaG_10_FD_190134 | JGI IMG/M metagenome (GOLD analysis project Ga0268281, IMG submission 190134) | Saline water microbial communities from Sakinaw Lake, British Columbia, Canada - sak_2011_5_24_50m | ecosystem: Environmental > Aquatic > Non-marine Saline and Alkaline > Saline ... | reverse complement strand
TACTCTCAAAGTTTCAACTTCTCAAGGAATTGACAATGGCAAATCAACTTGTTATTATGGATTTTCTCCAAATGGAATAAATATGTATCTTGGAAGTCAAGAGACTTCTTTACATAGCAAAATCTTTACTTCTTTTATGGGCAATTCTTATAAAATTTATATTAAATGTGAAGATGAAGTAAGTAGTGTAACAGGAAACTTTTCTTTCAAAATAAGTATAGATAACAAAGCACCTAATATAACAAGTTATACTACAGAACGAAATTATTTAACAATCTTTACAGATGAGCCAGCAAAATGTTCTTACAATCCAGTTGAAATCTTTGAAATAGAAGAAGGAGAATCATTTGATTTTGGCTATGATTTTGTTACAGAACAAAAAGTTGAATGGAACCCAACAACACCTTATTTTATAAAATGTATTGATAAACTTGGAAACAAAGGCCTTGCAGGAACAATTGGAGAAGGACTTTTAACTGCTCCTTTTGTTACAAGAATTTATTATGATTCAGGAAATTTAAGAATTAATACAGATAAAGAATCAAGATGTTATTATGATTTTAATGGATGTGAATTTAGTTTAGAAGAAAATGAAAACACAATGGATTCTTCTTTAACAAAAGAACATTCTATAGAATGGAATTCTGCAACAAAATATTATATCAAATGTAAAGACAAATGGGAAACAGAAAATGAAAATTGTGCAGTAATTATTCAACCAAATTCAATTTTTTGAATAAATTAGTTATTTTGACATATCCTTTAATTTTTGAAATACATCTTCTTTTTGAGAATTTATTAATTTTTGTTTAGGAATAATCCTCCCAGAAATTTGTCTTCTTAAAGGCATTGTTGGTCTCTTTGGAGGGAATCTTGGAAACTGTTGTTGCGGTGCATTAGAAAACCCTTGCTTTCTTTTAAATATTTTTTTTCTAAAGAAAAAGAACATAAATAAAATAATAAAACCCATAAAACCACCAATTATTAATAAAGAATTTTCTTTTAATTTTTCAAAAAAAGGATTTATTTCTAAAGTGGTTTTTTCAATACAGCAAATATCAGAATTATCCGTGCATTCATAAGTAGTTGTTTCTTCTTGATTATTTGTGCATGAAGAAGCACATATACCAGAATTATCTTCGCATTTAAAATTTTGAGAAAAATCACAATTTCCTTTGCAACAAACTTCCCCAGAAGTAGTTTTAATTTCATCATGAATACTTCCAGTACAAAATTTATCTAAAGAACAAAGAGTTCCTCCAATATCTGCACAAGTTATTTCTTCTTCATCTGTTTCATCACAACAAATATTAAACCCCGGGCAAAGATATTCTAACTTTTCTCCTTGTGCATCAGAACAAGAACCCCCCGACATACAATAATATCCTTCTTGTTCACAATCTAATTTTTGTTGCTCAACAAGAACACAAACTTCATTAACACATTCTTCGCTCTCTAAACAACTTGTATCATTTACACAAGGAATATTAGAAAAAGGACTATTATCTAATTCTATAATTTTTGGCCAAAGAGAATACAATAAAAAAGCTGTGTTTTTTATATTTCCAGAATCCCAACAACCACTGTTTTCTTGTTCTTGTTCAAGCCAGCTGATTGCTTTTGTTTTTTCCTCAAATGTCTGAGAAACAAAAGGAAAAAGTGCTACAGCAGTATCATAATACTTGTCACTTGATTCTTGCCAATAACCTACGTCTTTTTGTTTTTCTTTTAATGATACTGCAAAATCTTCATCATTTGTTAAATAATATAAAAAAGATTCTGGGAGATGTTTTGAATTTTCATTTTCAAAACCAATTAAATAAGGAAGATATGAAGAAATATCTTTATCAAGTAAACTTAATGTTAATGTTGCCCATAAACTTGCTTCATAATTACAAGAGGTTCCTTGCACAAAGCAAGAAGAATTTACTTTTTCAAATGTTGATTCTTCTGCTGATGCATATTTAACAGAATTTAAAGCATAAATTAAATCAGAATATGTTGTTTTAAAAAATAATGTTGTGTAAAAATTTTTATTGCAAGAAATTTCAAATTCCTTATCTAAACAATTAGAATTTATTTCTAACCAATAATCATCATTAGCTAAAGTTAGGCAACCCCCTAAAATTTCTGAATTTATCTTTTTATTCTCATCTATTTTAATTTCATAATCTTTTTCAGAATAAATAATTGTGCAGTTTGTATTTTCTGAAGAATCTATTTGCAAGAACCAATTTAAATTTTTGGAATTTTGTGTTTGTAATAAAAGCCAGTTAGTATAATTTTTTGTATCTAAATTTTTAGAATTTAATGAAATAATTGCTTGGGCAGTGTCTTTCGTTTTACAAGAGGTTTCCCCCCAACATTCGTAATTTTTTACAGAATTTAAAAATTCTTGTTGGCAAGTTCCAATTGTAAGAAATGCAAAAATATTTTCTTCTAATGAAAGTTTAGAACAAGTTTTTTCATCAATTTTTTCTTGAAGACAATTATATGCTTTTTCTGAAATTGGATTTTCTTCCGCAGTAATTACTGAAAAAAATATTAACATCAAAAATAAAATACACCATATTTTCACCTTTCTTTTCATAAAGAAGATAAGATATTTTTATTTATAAATTTATCAGAGTTCATTAATTCTCTTCACAAAATCCTCTTTCAGAGACCGGATTTCTCCAATCATAAAATATAAGTTTGCCCCAACCAAGTGAAGGCACAATTCTAAAAACAGCTTTTCCAACTAATTTGTCCTCAGAAATTTCTTTTTCAATTCCTAATTGCCCATTGTTATTATCTCCAATTGTTGAAAAAATAAATTTCCCATTTTCCTGTTCAACTTTAATTATTCTATGTATAAGGGGGTTTGGGTAAGTCGGAGTTGCATCAAAAATTATTATATCCCCCACATCCAATTTTTCAGGTTTTGCACGAATAATAAATAAAATATCCCCTTTACTAAATCCTCGTCTAAAAACAAAATTAGAAAATTCAATTTTATCTATTGAAAAATCAGAATACTTTAAATCATGTCTTTCCCACCAATTATCAAAATTTGAAAAAACATTTGCTTTATGATGCATGCTACATGATTCAACTATAGCAAGGGGCAATTCTGTTCCAGTAATTAAACTTAATCCTGGAAAAAATATAAATTTTATAAAAACAAATAAAAAAATTATTGAAAAAATCCATCCTTTCAAACTTTCATCTTTCCATAAAAGATACCAAAATTTTTTAAAGAAACTATTTGCCCTCTTTTCTTTCATAGGGAATAGTAGAGATTATAGTTTTTAAGAGTTATTATTTACCTTTTAAATATATATTTCATAAAATATATATTACATCACATACTTTAATTAATTCGAAATATTTAAATAGTGTATATCCTATGTATACACAATAGGTATACATCTTCTGATGAAACCTTCTTTCAACCGCCACATTTTATGTGGCATCATACTCAAAAAATGAACGACATATTTGAAAACACAATCTTATGTAAAAACTGCAATTCAAAAATGCAAAAAGCAAAGGCAACTAAAAATGGTTTTTTATTAAGATTAATGATTTGCCCAAAATGTCCTGAAAAAATAATTCATCCTGTCGATGAGGTAGAATACAAAAAATTTATAAATTTAAAAAATAAGGAATTTAGGGTAAAGATGCGCCTTGTAGGAAATAGCTACGCTGTTTCAATTCCAAAAGAAATTGTTTTATTTATGAACCACCAAAAAAAAATAATGGACAATATGGTTCGATTGTGCTTTGAAGAAACAGGACGATTAAGTTTAAATTTTGATAAACTATTAAGAAAATGACAAAAGAAAATAAAATTCAATTAAAAGTTACTGAAGCTTTGCAAGATGATGCTTACAAAGGAATCGCCCGGCTTGATTCTGAAATTATGAGGAAACTTGATGTTCGAAGAGGAGATGTTATTTTAATAAAAGGAAATAGAGAAACAGTTGCAATTGCTGACCGTGCATATCCTGCAGATGTGGGGGAAGGAATAATTAGAATTGATGGAATTCTTAGAAGAAACGCAAGAACAGGAATCGGAGATTTAGTTACAATTTCAAAAGCAAATATTAAAGAAGCAAAAAAAATTATAATTGCACCTGCTCAAAAAGGAATAATGGTTCAAGGAGATTCTGAAAGTTTAAGAAAAGGACTTTTAGGGAGAAGTGTTGTAAAAGGAGATATTGTTGTTTTAGGTGGAGTTCAAAGACGAAGAGATTTATTTTCAGAAATGGGACTTGGAGAAGGTTTCGGAGACATGTTCGGAGAAGAACTTGGAAATATTTTTGGAAATCTTGGAGGAGGAATAACACAAATAAAATTCATTGTTGTAAACTCAACACCAACTCAACCTGTAATTATAACTGAAAACACACAAGTCGCCTTAAACCCCAAAGCTGTTGAAGTTAGTGATGAAAAAATTCCTGAAATAAATTACGAAGATATTGGAGGACTGCAAGAAGAAATTAAAAAAATCCGTGAAATGGTTGAAATCCCTTTAAAGCATCCAGAAATATTTGAAAAACTTGGAATCGACCCTCCAAAAGGAGTTTTATTGCACGGCCCTCCTGGAACAGGAAAAACACTTTTAGCAAAAGCAGTTGCAAATGAATCAGACTCGCACTTTATTTTATTAAACGGACCTGAAATAATGTCAAAGTTTTATGGAGAGTCTGAAAAAAAGATTCGAGATATTTTTGAAGAAGCTGAAAAAAATGCACCTTCAATTATTTTTATAGACGAACTTGATGCAATTGCACCTAAACGAGAAGATGTTTCTGGTGAAGTTGAACGAAGAGTTGTTTCTCAGATTTTAACAATGATGGATGGTTTAAAATCCCGTGGTAAGGTCGTTGTTATTGGAGCAACAAATCGTGTAAATTCTATTGATTCTGCTTTACGAAGACCAGGAAGATTTGACAGAGAAATTGAACTCAATGCTCCTAACAAAGAAGGTCGTTTAGCTATTTTAAAAATCCACACACGTGGAATGCCCTTAACAAAAAGTGTAAACTTAAATGAACTTTCAGCTGTTACGCACGGATTTGTTGGAGCAGACCTTGAAGCTTTAAGTAAAGAAGCTGCAATGAGTGTTTTAAGAAAATATTTACCAAAAATGAAATTAGATGGTGGTGAAGAAATTCCTCAAGAAATTTTAGAAAAATTAATTGTAAAACAAGATGATTTTGAAAATGCTCTAAAAGTTGTCCGACCTTCTGCAATGAGAGAAGTTTTAGTTGAAACCCCAAACATAGGATGGAATGACGTCGGGGGATTAAATGATATTAAACAAGAATTACAAGAAGCTGTTGAATGGCCAATAAAACATCCTGAAACTTTTGAAAGAATGGGAATTCGACCTTCAAGAGGAATTTTACTTTATGGACCCCCAGGAACAGGAAAAACACTTTTAGCAAAAGCTGTTGCAAAAGAATCAGAAGCAAATTTCATTCAAGTAAAAGGTCCTTCTCTTTTAAGTATGTGGGTTGGAAAATCAGAAGAAGGTATGAGAAAAATTTTTGAAAGAGCACGACAAGTTGCACCTTGCATAATCTTTTTTGATGAAATAGATTCTTTAGCAGGAAAACGTGGTGCTGAAACAGGAACAAAAGTAACTGAAAGAGTTTTAAACCAAATGCTTGCTGAAATGGACGGGCTTGAAGACTTAAACGACATTTTAGTTATCGGAGCAACAAATCGACCAGACATGTTAGATTCTGCTTTACTAAGACCAGGAAGATTTGATAGGATTTTATTAGTAAGTCCTCCTGAAGAAATAGGAAGATTAAAGATTTTGCAAATCCACACAAAGAAAATGCCAATTGGAGATACTAAAAAAATTCTTGATGCAAAAGCAAAAGAAGAATTCTTAAAAGACATTGCAAAACAAACAGAAGGTTATACAGGTGCAGACCTTGAAGCATTAACTCGTGAATCTGCAATGCTCGCCTTAAGAGAATCGATAACAGCTGAAAGAGTTCAAAAAAAACATTTTGAAAACGCATTAAAAAGAGTAAAACCAAGTGTAACAAAATCTACAATAAATGCTTACAAAAAAATTGAAGAAAACTTTTTAAAATCAGCAAAAGCTGCTGTTCCAATTGAAAACAGTTATTTAGGATAATGCGATTATAAGACATAGATTAAAGATTAAACTAAAAATTAGTTCGCATGTCGTGCTCAAATTAATATTACTCCAAAATCGACGCTGTCAGATTTCTTCGTAAATAAATAATTTAATTATAAAAGATTAGGTAAGTTATTAATTAGTTTTAGCGAAGAGCCTTGACGAATGTCTGGCTCGTAGCAATTAATATTTGCGTAGCAAGAATTTTTAAAATAAAACAATGGGCTGTTATTTTTCAGTTTCTCATAAAAATATTCCAATTAAGCACACAAGTTTTGAATTAGGAAGTTTTTTAAACTAATTTTGTGGAGAAAATATACAATGAAGAAAATATTAATTGCAGAGGACGATGAACACCAGAGAGATTTAATAAAAGAAATTCTTGAATGTAGTTTGCCTGATTATTCTTTTGAAACTTTTAAAAATGGAACCTCTCTTAAAAATAAATTAAATGAAATTCTTGTTAAATCAAATGGAGATGTTAAGGCAATAATCACTGATAATAATATGCCAGGATATACTGGAAGTGAACTAATCGCAGAATACGCAAAAATGAAAGAATTTGAAAAAATACCTTTTTTATTGGTTTCCAGTTCTGATGAATATATTAGCAAAAGGGCAATAGAAAATGGTGCTTTTGCATATATCCAAAAACCATATAATATTTGCGAGTTTTCTAAACTTATTGAAAAAGTAATAAATTCTTTTGAAATTAACCTGTAGTTACAACAACTTTATCTTTTTCTATTAAAATAGTATGTTCTGATTGTGCAACATTATTGTGTGAAGATTCTATTAATTGAGGATATTGATGAAGAACATTAATTTTTTCAAGTTCTCTTAATCCAAACAAGGCCTTAGTTCCAAATTCCTTAACAATCCAACGCGAACAAAAAGGAAGTGTTTTGTAATTTTCAATAATATATTCTAAAACTTCACGAGCAATCTGGGATCGTGGATTTTTCTCATTTTGCAAACTATAAATCCCAGAAGGTTTTCCTTCATAAACTCTGCCATTTCCTTTTGTTACAAAAGGTTCAATTGCAAAAATCCCTGTTCCAAAAGTTTCAGGATTTTTGTTCACAATATTTGGAATTGTTTTTCCAGAATGTAATTCATATTGTTCAATTGAATGCCCTGTTAAATTTGCAATTGGAGACAAATCTTCAGATTCAATTGTTTGCTGGATAATTTTACCAACTTCACCTAAACTTATTTCAGGTTTTAAAATTTTAATAACATTTTGCAAAGCTTTTTCAGAAACTTCAATTAATTTTTTATTTTCATCTGAATTTTCTAAATCAACAGAAAAAGCTGTATCAGAAATCCAACCGTCGACAGAAACTCCAAAATCTATTTTTAATAATCCATATGCTTTTGTTTCATCATTATAAGTCGGAGTATAATGTGCAGTCACATCATTTATTCCAAGGTTTGTAGGAAAAGCTGGCTTACCCCCAAGTTCAATTATCTTTTCTTCAATTTTTTCAGCAAGTTCTAAAAGTAAAACATCTTTCTTAATCTGCGGTTTTATCCAATCTCTAACTTGTGCTGCAATCTTCCCTGCTTGGAGTATTTTTTGTGTGTTCATTTTATTCCAAACTCGGAAGAGTATTTATTTCTTTTTCTTGTTGTAAAAACATTAAATCAAATTTCTTTATATTTCCTTCAAGAATTTTCTTTATTTTTGAAATTGTAAAAAGAAGTTCTTCTTGTGTTTTATTAAAAATCTGAATCATGATTTGTGGTGAATCAAAAGAAAGAATTAGAGAGTTCACAAACTTACTTGATTTTGCAAACGACTTTATTTTTTCTTCAAGTTCTTTTGGAAAAGAAAACAAATCTATTGAAACCATTGAATAAAAAAACCCAAGTTTTGTGATATCAAAATTAACTTTTGTCCCAAGAATAACTTTCTTTTTTTGAAGGTTTCTCAATTTATACAAAGCTAATTCAGAAGAAATATTCAGTTTATTCGCTAAGTCAGTTATTTTAATTCTTGCGTTGTTCTTTAAAAAATTAAGAATTTTAATATCTTGTTTAGTTAAAGTTTGCTTTTCAGAATCTTCTAAAAAATTAAAAGTTCTTTTGTTATCAATAAATTTCAAAGGAAACATTTCTGTAAAATATGGTTTTATTAATTTGTGTTCTGAAATTGAATTTTTGTTTTCCTCTAAAATTTTGTGAATAGTTTCTTTCAAATCACTTTCGTTTTTCGCAACAAAAGAAATAAAATAATCCCAATAACCGATTATTTCTGAAGAATGAATTACATTTTGAATTTTTGAAATATCTGGTTTTTCTTTTGATTTTATTAAAAGAGTTACCCAAAGATTATAACCAAGCGAAGGATAATTAAAAAAAGTTACAAATCCTTTTATCAAACCTGATTCTTGAAATTTCCCTAACTTGTAATTTACTTGCTCTCTTGACAATTTACATTCTTTTGCAATTTTACTTATCGGTTCTCTTCCACTATGGTAAAGATATGAAAGCATTTCCATGTCTTTTTTTCCAAGTTCCATAATTCTAATTATTCTTCAAAGTTTAAATACTTATTTATTAAAAGATTTATTGGATATTCTTTAGTTTTTGTGTAAAAAATGCAAGTTATATTTATGTATTCTTGAAATCTTAGTTTAATATGGAAACTCAAAAATATCAAATTAGAAATTTAACTCCTGAAGAAAATATGTGTGCTTGTGTAACTTGTCCTGCAATTTATGATTTAACACCTAAAGAAAATATGTGTGTATCTTGTGCTTGCCCAAGTATTTCTGATTATGGAGGATTTTATTTAATTGTTGGAGAACAAGTTAATCCAAAAGATGTTGGACTTGAAAAAAAAGTTGGCGAAGGCGAAGAAGCAATTATGGTTGATAAAGGATTAATTGATAATAAAAAACCTTCTCCCTGATTCTTTTTTGGAAAAATTAGATAATTATCTTGTAAAATATTTAGCTTATTCAAATTATAGAAATTACTCTAATTGTTTAGGTTTAAAAGAAAACAACAAAGTTCTTGAAATCGGAAGCGGAATTGGAAACTTATCAAGATTTCTTATTCAAAAAATTCCAAAAGGAAAATTAACTTGTATTGATTTCTCAAAAGAAAATATTACAAAAGCAAGAAAAAATTTAAGAAAATTCAAGAATATTGAATTTATTGTAGGGGATATTCTAAATTTTGAAAAAAAGAATTATTTTGATTCTATAATAATTAATTATGTTTTGCATGACATTTATCAAAAAGAAAAAGCTGTCAAAATTATAAAAAATTTCCTAAAACCAAAAGGCATGGTTTACATTAGAGAACCAACAAGAAAAAATCATGGAATTTCTCAAGATGAAATAAAAACTTTAATGCAAAAAGAAAACTTTTCAGAAATAACTTCAAAAGAAGGATCTTCTTTTCCATTAAAAGGGGAAATTTTTGAGGGAGTTTTTATTAAGCCACTTTAATCAGAAAAATTATAAACACTATTAAAATTAACAAAGGAAAAATCAACCATTTCCAATCAAACTCAACTTTCAGTTTCTCGTTTGTTTTCCTTGCTGGAAGTTCTGGCTCATATTTCTTAAGCCCTGCATTAAATTTCATTGGAAGTTTTTTCATATTCACCTAACAACATCCCGACTTTTTAATCTTCTGTTTTTTGGAATATAATTTCCAATTTTTTCTTCAGATGCTTTTCCTGTTCCAAGAAAATCTTCACCACATTTCATAATAATAAAACCTTTTTGTCCTGTTTTAATCAAAAGCTCTTCACCAGTCATCCATTTTTCAGCTTGCTCTTTATCTAATTCAAAAATATTTTTTGTTATTTGGTCTTTCAAAATCTGACTTCCTT
>Ga0268281_1002187_pt1 | contig 9998 bp, 7 predicted proteins | sample saktaG_10_FD_190134 | JGI IMG/M metagenome (GOLD analysis project Ga0268281, IMG submission 190134) | Saline water microbial communities from Sakinaw Lake, British Columbia, Canada - sak_2011_5_24_50m | ecosystem: Environmental > Aquatic > Non-marine Saline and Alkaline > Saline ... | reverse complement strand
ACCGCTTCGTCAGGATTAACAGATTTATTTGGCTCTTTGCCAAAAAATTCTTTTACCTTTTTAATCATTAAAGGCATTCTGGTCATCCCACCAACCAAAATTACTTCGTTAATATCTTCTACTTTAAGTTTAGCGTCTTTTAAGCAATTTTTAACCGGACCAAAAGATTTTTCAATAGAATCTTCTACCAAGGATTCTAACTTAGCTCGGGTTAATTTCACCACAAAATGCAATGGTTGTTCTTCCCTGACAGTGACGAAGGGTAAGTTAATTTCTGTTTCCAGTGAAGTAGAAAGCTCTATCTTGGCTTTTTCAGCTGCCTCGCGCAATCTTTGCAAGGCTTGATGGTCTTTGCGCAGATCGATGGCGTTTTCTTTTTTAAATTCTTCGGCCAAATAATCCATAATTATATTGTCAAAATCATCACCGCCAAGATGGGTGTCGCCATTAGTGGCTTTGACTTGGAAAACTCCTTCACCCAATTCTAAGATGGTGATATCAAAAGTCCCTCCGCCAAAGTCGTAAACAGCAATAGTATGAATCTGTTTTTTATCAAGACCGTAAGCTAAAGCTGAAGCGGTTGGCTCATTGATGATTCTGACAACCTCAAGCCCGGCAATTTCACCGGCTTGTTTTGTCGCTTGTCTTTGCGCATCATCAAAATAGGCCGGTACGGTAATAACCGCTTTATCAACTTTTCCACCAAGATAAGCTTCAGCATCTGCTTTAATTTTTTGTAAGATCATGGCTGAGATTTCTGGAGGAGTATAGGTTTTTCCTTCAACTGCTACCGCGGCCATTCCTTCCCTTCCTTCTTTAATGGTATAAGGCAGCCATTTTTTGTCTTGTTGTACCGATGGGTCAGAATATCTTCGACCCATCAATCGTTTAATAGAAAAAATAACATTTTTCGGATGGATAATCGTTTGCCTTTTAGCCACGTCTCCGACCACTCGTTTTATTGGATCAACCACGGAAGGAATAACATTTCTTCCTTCTTTGGAATGAATAATTTTGGGCTTTCCGCCCTCCATAACCGCCACGCAAGAATTAGTTGTCCCAAGATCAATGCCGATTGTTTTTGCCATATTTTTTTAAATTATAAACTTATAATTTCTTTTCTACGTTTACTCTAGCCGCTCTTATCACTTCTCCGTTTAACCGGTATCCTTTCCTTAATACTTTAACAATTACGTCGTTTCTATCTCCTGGAATAACAGCAATACACTCAGAGACATGCGGATCAAATAATTCCCCCAAAACCTCTATTTCTTTGACTCCACAATCCTTAAGAATTTTTACAAATTTCTCTTTTATTAATTTTAAACCAGAATCGGAAACAAATAGTTCTCCTTTCTCAAGATCATCAAGAACATCTAAAAACTTTAGAATAAGATTCTTATCAGCTTTTTTCTTTTGATCAACTAATTGTTCTGTTACTCTTCTTTCTAAATTTTGATAGTCTGCTAAAGCTCTTAAATATTTATTTTGCCATAATTCTACTTCTTTTTTCAATTCATCAATGACTCTCTGACTTGATTTAATTGGCCTATCTTTTTTTACTTGTTTGTCTTCATTCATAATATTTTATAATTTTTTTTCTTTAAGAATTTCTTCAATTAAATGAGCAAAATATTTTACGTTAGGAATAACTGTTTCATAATTCATTCGTTTTGAACCCATTACACCGATGGCTCCTGTTACTTTTTCACCGGCAAAATCACTGAAAATTGAAGCGCATGTTTCCAGTCTTGGTCCTTCAAAATCTTCATCTCCCAAAATAAAAAGAATCTTTTCCTCAATTTTTTTAAACTGCTCCAAAACAGACTGACAAAATAGTCCCTCATCAAAAAGACTGAAAAAATCTTTAGATAAACTTATATCCAAGAACTCTTTTTGAGATAATATATTGGTAATGCCAAAATAGTAAATATCACCAAAATTGGTCGCAGTCAAAGCGAGCAAACTTGTTTTTTTAGCTAAAATTCTCGTTGCCTGTTGTAAGAGTCGATGCAACTCATTTCTAAAATCCCAAACATCATTTTTATAAGAAACCTCCTCAGCCGTAGATAATTCTTTTTCCTTGATTATATTTTTAATATAAAATCGAAAAGCCTGCGGAGTAGGAATTCTTCCAGAGGAAAAATGCTCTTTTTTTAGATGTCCTTTTTTGGCTAATTCAATCATTTCGTTTCTCACCGTGGCCGGAGAAACGCCCAGGTTGTATTTTTTATCCAAAATTTCAGAACCAACCGGATCGCCGGAGTGGGTATACTCAATAATAATAGCTTTTAAGATTTCTATCTGTCTTGGACTGAGATTTTCCATAAGATTAGCAAAAGTTTAATATATCTGCTAATTTTTGTCAAGTCCCGACGTAACGTCGGGACGCAGACCCCGGAGACACGCCCTTGCGACGCGTCCCGCTCAGCGGGACGCGAATGGCGAGGATTCTACTGGGGTCAAGAAACGAATTATGGCGAAAAAATTCTCAGTTGCATAATAATAAGTGTTCGATTATAATGTTTCAATGAAATTATGACTCTTCGGTTAAATTCAGGGTCATGGTGAGTATATCGAACAATGAAAAAATTGAGTAAAAAAACGGAAAAGAAAGCTAAAAAAAGCGCAATCCTTGACAATCTGCTTGGCGAAGACAAACAAAAAATCATTAAACAGTTTGCTTTGAAAGATGGGGATACCGGCTCGCCTGAGGTTCAGGTGGCCATTCTTACTCAAAAAATAACCAATTTAGTTCAACATCTTGAACAAAATCCTAAAGATAATCACTCACGCAGAGGTCTTTTAAAAGTTGTAGCAAAGAGGAGAAGAATTCTTAACTATCTGCAAAATAAAGACGAAAAAAGGTATAATGCTTTAGTTAAAAAACTTAATCTCTAAGTGAAATTATTCAATTTATGAATGTTATCGAAGAATCTATCGCTGTTGGAGAAAAAAAATTAATCCTTCAGGTTGGTAAATTAGCTCAAGCCGCTGATGTTTCTGTTTTTGGTCGCATCGGCGACACTTGTGTTCTGGTGACTGTTGTCGTTGGTCCGGAGAATCCCAACCTTGATTATTTTCCTTTAGCAGTCCATTACGTAGAAAAGCTTTATGCGGGAGGACGAATCAAGGGTTCGCGTTGGGTAAAGAGAGAGGGACGGGCTTCAGACGAGGCTGTTCTGATTGGAAGATTGATTGATCGTTCAATTCGGCCTCTTTTCCCCAAGGGTTTTAAGAATCAAGTTCAAATAATTATTACTCTTTTGTCAGTTGATGGTGTTAATTCTCCAGAAATTATTTCTGCCATCACTACTTCGGCCGCTCTTCATTTATCAAGCGCTCCGTGGAATGGACCAATTTCAACCATGCGTGTTGGTTATGTAAAAAATAATGGTGAAAATAAGGGAACTTTTTTTGTTAATCCTGACGAGCAAGACCAACGATTCTCTCATTTAGACTTAATTGTTTCTTCAACCTCAGAAAAGGTAGTTATGATTGAAACAGGAGCTGAAGTTATTTCTGAAGAAACTATCATCAAAGGTATCAAAATAGCCGACGACGAAAATAAAAAAATTGTCTCCTTTATTGACAAATTAAGGAAAAAAGTTGGTAAACCGAAGTTAATTATCAGTGAAAAAGGAGAAAATCAAGAATTGAAGAATATTTTAGAAAAAAATTATGGCGGAGAGCTTCATAAGATTGTTTTGCGAAAAGCCACCAGCGAAGAAGATCAGGACGAGGCTATTTCGGCTATTATTGACGAGGTTTATGAAACATATAAAGACAAATTTAACAAGCAAAAAATTTCAGAAATGATCACCCAATTTACTCATCAAAAAATTAGAGGTCAGGTTCTAAAAGAAAATAAGCGAGTAGATGGTAGAAAACCTGATCAAATTCGAGATATTCATATCGAAACCTCTCTTCTTCCTCGAACTCATGGTTCAGCTCTTTTTCAACGCGGTCAAACTCAAGTGTTGTCAGTTGCGACTTTAGGTTCGCCCACATTAGAACAACTAATTGAAAGCCCCGCAGGAGAAGAAGCCAAAAGATACATTCATCATTATTATATGCCTCCATACTCTGTCGGCGAGGTAGGACGATTAGGTTGGCCTTCAAGACGAGAAGTGGGTCATGGCGCTTTAGCGGAAAAAGCCATAGAACCAGTTTTGCCAGCAGAAGAAGAGTTTCCTTATGCAGTTCGGGTAGTATCAGAAGTATTGTCATCTAATGGTTCAACCTCAATGGCTTCAGCTTGTGGTTCTTCCTTGGCTTTAATGGATGCGGGTATCCCAATAAAATCAGCCGTGGCAGGAATCTCCGTTGGTTTAGTGGCAAAAAATGATGAGGAATATGTATTGTTAACTGATATTTCCGGTATTGAAGATTTTGCCGGTGATATGGATTTTAAAATTGCCGGTACAGACAAAGGCATAACGGCAATCCAACTAGATGTAAAAAATAAAGGTCTGACTGACAAGATGCTTGTCGAAGCATTAGAAAAAGGACGCATTGCCCGCCTTTTTCTTTTAGAAAAGATGAATCAGGCGATTTCTCATCCAAGGAAAGAATTGTCAAAATACGCCCCTAGAGTCATAGTACTTACTCCTCCAACAGACAAAGTTGGAGAAATTATTGGACCGGGAGGAAAAAATATCAAACAGATTATCGCCAAAACACAAACAGATATAGATATTTCTGATGATGGTAAAGTTAGTATCAGCGGTTTAAGTAAAGAAATGGTAGATAAAGCGGTTGAGCTGATTAGTAATATTTATCGAAAAGTTGAGGTAGGAGAAACTTTTGAGGGAGAGGTAAAAAGAATTTTACCTTTTGGAGCATTTGTTGAATTTTTACCCGGCAAAGAGGGATTGGTTCATGTTTCTCGGATGGGTCGAGGATATATTAAAGACCCACATTCAGTAGTAAAGATAGGACAAAAAATAAAAGTGCAAGTAAATCAAATTGACTATCAAGGTCGAATAAGTCTTGCGATGATAACTAATTAATAATGTAGTATAGATTTAATTCACTTATTGAAATACAAATTTACTAGCGAAAGGGGGTGTTATATATGGATAAAAATAAATTATTTGTAGGTAGTCTTCCGTGGTCAATAAACAGTGATTCTTTAAAAGAACTTTTTTCTCAATATGGAGAAATTACCGAAGCGATTGTAATTAGTGATAGGGAAACAGGGAGATCAAAAGGTTTTGGATTTATAACGTTTGCTAAAGAAGAAGAGGCTCAAAAAGCATTGGAAATGGATGGAAAAGAAATTGAAGGACGAACAATCGTGGTTAATGTTGCCAGACCGAGAGAGGAAAGACGTGGCGGATTTAAAAGAGACAACAGATTTGGTGGTGGTGGTGGCAATAGAAGAAGTTATTAAAAAAACAGTATAAGTTTCGCACTTCCTGTCATCCTGAGGAGCCCCGCACCAGAACAAGTTCGGTGCGGGGTAAATTCCACGACGAAGGATCTCTCGCAGAACGTCAATCGTTCCTGCCGTGTTTGACTGCGGCGAATGCGAGATCTCAAATGATGGTTTGATATAAAGTTAAGTGATTATTCCTCTTCGACTCGTTTCACTCGCTCAGGGTCAGAATAACAAATTACGAAACTTGTGGGCTATAAAAAACAATCAAGAAGTAAAAAGAAAGAGGAAAATTACAGAAACGGTCCCCAATCGGAAATCGGGGCGATGTTGTATGCCATAAAATTCCAAGCATATAAATAAATGGCCGGCAAGAGGAAGATTAAAGCAATAAGAAATTTTTTTGAAGTAAAAAACTTTTCAAAAGCGATTAGAGCTAAAGGTAAAAGAGGTAAAGAATAACGGGAGATATCGCGGTGTTCCACAGAAATTATGGCCAAGAAAAAAATGACCATGAAATAAAAAATAGGTTTTAAGGATTCTTTTTTGAATAATTTAAACGCAGCCATAAGATATAAAAAATAAAAGAAAATTATTTCCTCCAGCCAGGCTGTTCCCACCCATTTTTTTTGGAAATTAAACACAGAAAAAGGTAGAAAGGTTAGATGAATATTATCACCTGAATGAAAATAGGCAAAAAAATCTCCATATTGTTTAAGATATAAAAGAAAAACAGAAAGCAATCCTATCGGGATTAACACTATCCAAAACCACTTTGATTGGAGCTTCTTTGTTTTGAGGTATTGTTCAATAAAATATAACAAGTAAGCAAAAAAAAGCAAAATTCCTGGAGTTTTTGTCATCGTCGCTAAGCTTCCCATTGTTCCTGCAAGTAAGTAGTCCTCATTCAGGAAAAAAAATAAAGAGAGCAGAATCAACAGGATAAATAAAGGTTCAGGTGAGCCCACGGAGCGAATAACAAAAAATCTTGGGGTAATAAACATAAAAATAAAAGTTAACCACAAGGGATGAGAAGTTAACTTAAGTTTTTTAAGAAAATAGTAAAAAAAAGAAAAGAGCAAAATTGAGGCAATTAAGGTTGAAGTTAACATCGCTTTTGGATAACTGAAGAACGATGATAAAAACTTAATCGTTAATGGATATATAGGAAAATGGGCAGCAAAGTATTTAGCGCTTAATGGCAGGGAAAGAATAAAACCTTGATTAGGAATATCTATTTTCGTTAAATCATAAAAAGTTTTGGCCGGAATAATATATAAAGGACCATCCCATTGTTGTATTACCGTTTGAAAGCCAGGGAGATCAATTTTAATGCCATTGATTTTTCGACTTTTTAAAATAAATGGTGACCAAAGAATTAGAGTTGAGATTATAGTGATAAAAGCAATAACTAGAAAGGGCAGAGGATTCTTGATGTATAATTTAAACATATAAATTTACCTTATAATAGTATATCAAATTTGCGCCCAGAAAAATTCGAGACCTAGATAATTGGTAATGTTAAAATATACAAATTGAAATAATAATTAGTATTCTCAAGATAAAATTTAATGAGGTTTTTGGTAATATGTTTGACGTTTTTACTGTTTTAATCAGGATAAAAAGAAGATTTATAAAAAAAGATGCTTTTTTTTTAGTTTTGATTATTTCACTCTATTTTATCACAAGGTTGATTAATTTAACCAAATTTCCAATCTTTACCGATGAAGGAATATACATTCATTGGGCAAAAGTGGCTTGGCATGATGCTTCATGGCGGTTTATTTCTCTAACCGATGGCAGACAACCTCTCCAGACTTGGTTAACAATTCCATTTTTAAAATTATTTCCGGACAACGCTCTTTTGGCTGGAAGATTGTTTGGGGTTTTTAGCGGTTTTTTTGCCTTATCAGGAATCTTTGCTTTAGCGTATTATCTTTTTGGGAAAAAAGTTGCTTACATTACCTCATTTCTTTACATAATTACTCCTTTTTATCTTTTCTTTGATCGCCTGGCGATGGTGGATTCATTAGTTAATGCTTCTTTTGTTTGGCTATTCCTTTTCTCAATTTTGTTGGTAAGAACTTTAAGATTTGATGTGACTCTCATTTTTGGTTTATTGTCAGGATTTTTTTTGCTAGCAAAGTCATCAGTTAGTCTTTTTTTAGGATTAGCTATTTTTGCTCCAATTTTAACCCTCAAGAAGAATTTAAAATCCAATATTAAGCCGATGGTTAATTTTATTATTCTTTTTGGGATGGTAATTCTTCTTTCATTTTTGATTTACAATGTCCAGCGTTTGTCTCCTTTTCTTCATTTTGTTGGTGAAAAAAATAAAACCTTTGTGAGAACTTTTGATGAGGTTATAAAAGAACCTTTTACCGTATTTTGGTATAACTTTTCTTATATTCCAATTCACCTGATTCACAATTTAGGTTGGGCGACCTTTATTTTTGGACTTTTCGGTTTTTATTTAATCTTTAAGAACAAAAAATCACTCGTTTTCTATTTTTTAATTTGGATGCTAATTCCATGTTTTATTATGTTGTTTTTTATGAGAGTTTTGTACTCACGTTATTTTATTTTTCTTTTAACACCGTTTGTTATTTTTGCTGCTTATTTTTTTTCAGTTAGAAGCAAAAGGTCGGTTGTTTGGCCTGGATTATTGTTGGTTAGCTATATTTTTACCTTTTATTTTAATTACACCATATTATTCCATTCCCCAAAAATTCCCTTTCTACCGGATGACCGAGGTCAATATATTGAAAGCTGGACTTCGGGTTATGGAGCAAAAGAAATAGTTGATTATGTGAGAGAAAAATCCAAAGAAAAACCAGTGATTTTATTAGCTGAAGGAAATTTTGGCATGGCTGGTGATGTTTTGGATGTCTTCTTGAAGAAAGACGACAGAATTACTATTAAAGGTTATTGGCCGTTGAATAAAGAGAATATAATTGAAAATAAAAAATTTTTAAGTGAAAATTTTGTCTATGCGGTTTTTGCCCACCGAGAGAATTTTCCTCTTGATTGGCCGATAAAATTGATTGATAGGTTTGACAAACCAGGAAACAAATCGTCCATATTTTTCTTTCAAGTGCAAGAAAAATGAAGCTTTACGGGTTTACACCCGTGGTATTTTCAAATGCTTCGAGCGAAATCCGCCGAAGCCCCGTTTAGGCGGGGCGAAGGCGGATAAAATAATTACAACCAACCAGCTAATAATTGATACTAAGTTGGCTATTTTGCGGACAGTTGTGTTTTTAAACGAAAAGGTAAGCTTATGATTACCCTTAGCTACATTGACGGTTATTAATTTAAAACTGTTATCATCTTCAATGGGAGTAGATTTATTGTCTAAATAAGCTTTCCAGCCGGGGAAATTATAAGTATTAAGTCGAAATGTTATCGGAGATAGAGAATCAATAAGAAATTTTTTTTCAGCAAATTTGTTTTGAACAGTCTTAACTTTGGCGTTGCCGGAAATAATTTCGTAAGGTTTTTTAGGAAGATCAGCTTTATTAATGTCTAAAATTGTTGTATTTAAGTTTGATTTAGTTGTCTTTGTTCCTTTAGAGACGAACTCAAAAGAAGTTCGGCTAACTCTCCAGGCAATTTCTTCATTAGTGGTGAGCTTTTTATCAGTTGTTGTTAATAATCGTTGCGGTTTAAAATACTTTTGATAAATAAAGATTGTTGCTAAAATAAAAACAATCACAGAAATGATTCGTAGAAGGCCAGCTATTTTACCTAATTTTTTAGGGAGAATAGCTGTTAAAAACAAAACAAAATAGCCAGCAACAACCGAGATAAAAAACCCAGCAAAGGTGAGGAAACGCCAAGGGAATTGAAGATACCAAAGATATTTTAAATTATTCCATATAAAAGAGGAGAACTGCGTTGCCATAAAAAGACTAAAAATAAGAAGAAAAACAGAAAAATAGAAATATTTTATATTCTGCTCTAATTTTCTTTTTTTAACAACATAAACTAAAGATAAAACCACTGAAAAAACAGCTAACAAAATATGTATTTTCCCCAACTGAAAGGTCATCCCATCATATGGGCCGGCAACAGACCCTCCATATCCCCAGAGAGAATATAAAAATTGTTGTGGATAAATGTAATGAATTTTGTAGCTAGCCAGTTCTTTTATCAGAATATCATCAACAAGGGTATATTTTTTTTCCAGGAGTAAGGGCAGCCAAAAGAAAGAAGAGAGGAATAAAGCCATCATTAATCCTAAAATAAAATATTTGAAAAAAGTAAATGCATCTTTAATTATTAGAATGTAAAAAAGCAAAAAGAAAATAATAAAAAACATAGATGGCAAAGCAATTAATGGATGAGTTAAAATGAGAAAAGCAAAGGTTAACCCAAATAAAAGGCTATTTTTTACATTGGTTTTTAAACGTAGATTCTCTAATGATAAAAAAATAAACGGAATAATTGCCATAGCAAAAAACTCTGCCAAAGCACCCCTAACGTAAGAGATTACTGCGTGATAGAAAAAATATGTATATAAAGTAGCACTTAAAAAGCCAGCCAATTTTCCGACTTTTTTTTTGACAAAGATATAAATTCCCAAAGCGGCTAGGAAAAATCCCAAAATAAAAGTCAG
>Ga0268281_1002183_pt1 | contig 10002 bp, 10 predicted proteins | sample saktaG_10_FD_190134 | JGI IMG/M metagenome (GOLD analysis project Ga0268281, IMG submission 190134) | Saline water microbial communities from Sakinaw Lake, British Columbia, Canada - sak_2011_5_24_50m | ecosystem: Environmental > Aquatic > Non-marine Saline and Alkaline > Saline ... | reverse complement strand
CCGTTCCAGTCGCCCGCCAGCGGGATTACGTCTTTCTTATATTCAAATATCTTGATGTTCGGCTGGGATTTTGAGCCCATAGACACCTTCTGGTTTGAACTGAAAACAAGCCCGAAGTCTTTCAACTCGTCCAGCGGCACAGGGCTTTTATTAGGGTCCTCCCCGGCTATAATGTAATTCTTGCCGCTGTTACCGCTGATGAACTTCTGTGCCGCCTCATAGGATGTGAATTTCCTGTTTTCGATGATCTCTTTGTACTGGCCGCCTTCCTGCGCCGTAAATTCTCTGAATGCGATAACATTCACGGTTTCCGGCACTACAGCTTTGCCGTCGAAGTTATATAACCTGGAAACCATGCTGCGGTAATACTCCGGGTAAAAAAGAAGTGACGGCACATACTGGTTATTCTGCTTGGTTAAAAATATGTCGTAGAACTTCGAGTAGTCTGAGTTGCTTAAAGTGGCCAGCGCATGGAATTTGCGATCATAGGCTGCGATCTCGTTATCCACGATAACGTAGCGTGTACCATATGTATTTATCGTCCGCGCGGCTGACGGACCATCCTGGGCAGTGAAAAAGTAGGCTGACCCGAATTGACCGGTCCCCGGGTTGGTAGCCGGGGGCCGCTGACCTATCCTGGCGATCCAGTAGCCGTAATCCCACCAGGCCAATGTCCCGTAGGCGCCGGCGGGATATTCAAAACCTCCCTGCTGGTTAACGGGCTTGAATAAACCGTAGTAATTATCCGCTTTGCCAAACGGCTCCGGGGTATTTGTCCGCAGCCAGTCCGCAGCCTCGCACCAGGCATTTGAGGGAGCAAACAAAGGCCGCGTAGCCAGGTCGACGGAGGGCCTCTGCCCATCCGGCATCGGCCCGATGTTGGGGTAGTACACCAGCAGCGCTATGGCAACCAGCAGCAATGCAACTGCGATGTTGCCCCGCATGGAGGACCGCTTTGCCGGCTTTGCCTGATGCGCCATCTTTGCCGCCCGTTTTTTACTTTTAGCCGAAACCTTCATGGGGACGGCTGCCGCAGTTGACACCTCCTTCTTCCTGAGTAATGCGCTGATCGGCATCCAGCAAAGATAGCCCGCGAGCAGCGCCACGTTGACCGCGAAATAGTAGGCGAAACGCCTCATGGCCAGGGCTGAGAGCAGTATTATTACACTCCAGATCAAAAGCAGCGCTTTATCCGGCTGCCTCCCCTTTATCACCTGGTAGAGCAGTATTGCCATGCATATCAGGCTGAGGAAAAAGCCCAGCATATAGTTGCCGACGGCCACCGCAAAGGTGAATTGGCCCTGCTGTATCAGCAGCGGCTGCATCTCCATCACGGTGGTCCCGATTGGCCAGATGAACATAACGGCCAGACCGCCGGACATAGACTGCAGCGTCGACGGGCTGACCAGCGCCAGCAGGCCTGCGCCCAGCACGGCCAACCCCGCTATCACAAGCGGGTAGATAATGGGCTTCATCTCGCGGCTTCTCATCCATCCCGAGATAACCGGCAACAGGATGAATACCAGCAGGCCTGCGGCAAGCGCCACTACCGTCATCGTGCCCCACATCCACGGCAGGTACAGGGCCAGGGCCGTCCCGAACAGGCAAACACCCAGGACGCCGAGATAATCGGCCGGCCGGCCATACAGATGGTCTATAATAGTCTGCGCTACGATAAATACAAAGATGATCAGGGCGAACAACAGCGCGCCGGCCCAGGTCAACATGTACAGGCCCATAAAAATACCGGCCAGGATGCTGAATAACACCATTTTCCCTATGCCCTGCCAGCCTGCCTTTAACATCTCAGCCATCCGCTTTCCCTGTCCCACTCTCACCGCCAGGAAAACGAACAGCATGATGCCGGTGGAGAACATCACCTCTGCGACGTGATGGTCGGTATACCCGAGCAGCGACCTGCTGAGGAACTCTCCGGGCATGATCGCCAGCAGCCCGGCGGACAGCAGCCCCAGCCACTTGCCGCCCAGCAACACCCCGATAAAAAATACGACCAGTATGGTCAATACCGCCAGCACAGGCGGAATATACACCGATATCACATCTACAGTATGCTGGCCGGCATTTCCCAGGCTCACCAGCCAGATGATGCCGCCCATGAAATAGGCGAAGAAATCAGGGGAGGACCCGGTCACCATGCCTCCCGGGTACTGTAAATATGGATCAAACTGTGTCAACTGCGGGAAGTGCCTCATCAGGTTATCCACCAGGCGCATGTAGTAGTAGGCATCCACGCCCGTCATCTTCACCCAGTCCCCGACAAACACCTGGTTATAGGGAAGCGCGACCCGCAGCCAGAAAGCCACTGCTACGATAATCAGTAACAGTAAAAGCACCACGGCCCAGGACGGTATCTTCTTAAACGCCATAAAGCACTAACCTGAAGTAGATTATAGACCCCTGTTTTATGTGATATCAAGAAGCCGATGTTCGAACTCACGGGGCGCAGATTATTGCAGAGAGCTTACCTTTTGCCTGACAATATTTACAACATCTTCGGCTATACCACATGCTTCGACGGCGGCGCGGGACGTATACACATTGGCCGGGATGCCATCTGGCAGGCCATTGGGATACCTTGTGCTCACATAATAGCCGTCAAGTATGGACCAGGTTTTTACCTTCTCGGCGAACTCCTTATCGAATACGGCGGCCGCGCTGCATAGCCTTTCCACAGAGTGCCCTAATACTATTTCCTCTCCCATCGCATATAGAAACGCTTTCAAAGCCTTTTCCCCGATCTGCTGCGCAAGAAAGCAACTGATGTGATAACCACCCCTCTCTGCTAAGTCCTTGGCCCATTTGAGGTCCTCTTCCGCCTGGGCAAGCCATCTTTTCCCCTCCTCAACCGGGTTTTTTCTCATATAAAACTACCTCGTCTTCCAGTATCTTTTTTATAAAGGGGGTGTCACACATCCTTCCAAATTCTTGCGGCGTATAACAAAGAACATCCACATCCACGGGAAGGGACAGCAGGCTGTGGATTTCCCCTGCCCTCTCAATAAAGGGTTTATCCGTGTTCATGATTACCAGCACGTCCAGGTCGGTAAACAGATCGGCCCTGCCACGCGCATATGAACCGAACAGGCTGATTTTCTCTACGTCGAGCGTTGCAAGTTTGGCCGCTATCCCGCCTGCCGAGCGCCGTAGTAACTCCCGGTATTCCTGCCTTTTGAAGGCCAGCGCAGCATGATCCATGAGCGTATTATAGCAGATTAGTGAATAGCGATTAGTTATGTTTTAGGATGGCCCGTATAAGCGGGGCTATCTTCATGAAGTTGGGGCGGGCGGCGGCGACAAGGATGATTTTCATAACAGCTTAATAAAATCTTCCCGGGTAAGACCTGCCTGTTTTATGCGATATCAAGAAGCCGATGTTTGAACTCACGTATTTCCAAAGTCTTTACTGACAGCTATATCTGTTCTTGATCAAGTTTGGTGTTTTTAGCTATCAGGGTAAAGTTTTTGTCCCGGTGCAATAAGGGACTTCGATGCCGGATGGCAATCGATGCTATGAGAATATCTGCCAGAGGTACGACAACCCCGGCTTTTCTCAGCTTGAATCCTATGTGATAACTCTCTTCCCAGACCGCTGCATCAAGTTCAAGCAACGGCAATGCCTTGAAGTCGAGATACAACTGATTGTAATCGGCCACTGACCTCGCTCCGCGCAAGGTCTCAAAAATAATCACCCCTGTAGTCAAAACCTTGTCCTTCAGAATAATTGACTTGATCCTGTCTTCCAGACTATTGTCGCCGTTAAAATAACGCACCCAGATAGAAGTATCTACAAGATACCTGTCAGGCTTCATCTTCCCTCATTTTCTCCAGGTCATCCGGGCTCATATCCAGGGGAGTACTGCCGAACATGGCCGCCAGATGCTCCCGCCGCTTCTTCCCTACCAGCTCTCTGAGTGAAATATCGATCACATCTTTCTTGGTCTTTGCGCCGGTTAATCCTCTGGCCTCCTCCAGCAAATCACCGTCTATGTCTATTGTAGAGCGCATTATGCACCTCCTATTAGCACATAATATAGCAATATTTAGGCATATGTCAAATGCACCTCCCGTTAGCCGGAGAAATTTTGACATCATACAAATAACCGGATATGCTTTAGTCCAACTGAATATTTGAAGCAGGGCGCCCGCGGGTGACCGCGGGCTTAAACGGAGTGCAAACCGGCGCAATACCGGTACAGTCCCGCCTACTGTTAAAGTCAGAACGCCTCCCTGCTGATAAGCTGCCTCCGCGGAGCAAGGAGGCGGGATTTGTTATTTATTAACGGTCCCCCTGCCCGCGCGAGCAGGGGGTTTTATTTTATACGGGGGTGACATATGAAAGACACGCGGGGCAAATCACTTTTTTCAGCGGCGCTGGCCGCCCTTCTGTTCCTCTGCGCCTGCGCTGCCCCGGCCACTCCTGCAGCTGACCTGACCGACGACTCGGGCAATGCCATACTGCCGGCGCCTCCCGCTGAGCGCATCATCTCCCTGGCCCCCGCCAATACCGAGATAGTCTACGCCCTGGGGCTGCAGGATAAATTGGTGGGCGTTACGGAGTTCTGTAACTACCCGCCGGCCGCGGCGGACAAGCCACGGGTGGGTGGTTTCAGCACTGTGGACATCGAGAAAGCGGTGGGGCTCAGGCCGGACCTGGTGCTGGCCTCGGGCATACACAACAAGAGCATAACCCCGCAACTGCAAAAGATGGGCTTCCGCGTGGTCTCCCTCTATCCTAAAACGGTTGAGGGCGTGATTAAAGACATCAGGCTGACCGGCAGCCTGGCCGGCGCCGACCAGGCTGCGGCTGAACTGGCCGTCTCCCTGCAGCAACGCGTGGACGCCGTGACAGCGATAACCGCCGCGCTGACACCCGGCCAGCGCCCGCGCACGCTGCTCATGGTCTGGAACAACCCGCTGATGGTGGCAGGCGGCGCCACACTGATCGACGACGTCATCCGCCTGGCCGGCGGGACCAATATCGCGTCTGAAATCGACGACTTCGGCTCCATGAACCTGGAGTCTATAATCAGCGCGGACCCCCAGGTCATTATCGTGCCCACCAGCATGGGCAGCGCCGGGGATCCGCTGTGTGACTTCATCACCACCGACCCGCGCTTGAGCAACACCTCCGCCGTTAAAAACGGCCGCGTTTACCAGATCGAGGGAGACCTGATCTACCGCCACAGCCCGCGCTGTATATCGGCACTGGAACAAGCCGCCTCCTTCCTGCACCCGGACCTGTTCAGCAAACCCGCGCAATGAATTGCACCCGTGAAAAAATAATCCGGCGATGGATACAGCACTAAAAAGCGAACTGGACCTGCACCATGCCAGGGTGCGCCGCGGCAGGATGTCTCTGGCGCTGGCGGCCCTGGCTCTGGCCGCCGTGGCCCTGTGGGCGGTCACGGCCGGCAGCACCGCCATCCCCTTGCAGGATATCGTCGCCATTTTGCGGGCGGGGCTGTTTGCGCCCGGACAGGCCGACAGCTACTCCGCCGCTTTAAATACGATTATCTGGGATATACGCCTGCCCCGCATCTTGATGGCCGGCCTTACCGGCGCTGCGCTGGCGGTGGCCGGCGCGGCCTACCAGGGCATGTTCCGCAACCCGCTGGCCGACCCTTACCTGACGGGCATCTCGCAGGGGGCGGCGCTGGGGGCCGTCTGCGGTTTCCTGCTGCCGTCCGCCGTGCCGGCTGCGCTGATACCCGTGCTGGCCTTCGCGGGCGCCATATTCAGCGTGGCAGCGGTCTACTCCATAGCAAGAACGGGACGCACGCTGCCCGTCACCACCCTCATATTGGGCGGCGTGGCAATAGGGGCATTTTTAGCCTCGATCACTTCCTACTTCATCATCATCTCGGGCGACAGGGTGCACGGCATCGTGTTCTGGCTGCTGGGAACCTTCGCCCTGGCGGACTGGTGGCGGGTGGGCGTGATGACACCTTATATATGCGCCGGCGCGGCCGTACTGCTGCTTGCGGCGCGACCGCTCAACGTGATGCAACTGGATGAGGAGCAGGCCGAGCAGCTCGGCATCAACGTCGAGCGTACCAAGATAATTATTTTAGTGGCGGCCACGCTGGCCACGGCCGCGGCTGTGTGCTTCTGCGGCGCCATCGGCTTCGTCGGCATCATCATCCCCCACGCCGTGAGGATGATCTGCGGGCCGGACTACCGCCTGCTGCTGCCCATGTCCCTGCTGGGCGGGGCGGCCTTCCTGATACTGGCCGACACGGCCGCCAGGACCATCCTGGCCCCGGCCGAGGTACCGGTGGGCATCATCACCGCTATCATCGGCGCCCCTTTCTTCCTCTACCTGCTGAATCAGAAGAAAAAGGCGGTGTTCTGATGCCGGTCATTTCCCTGGCCGGGGCAGGCTTCAGGTACGGTCAGAGGCCGGTGCTGCAGGGCATTTCGCTGGAGACACGGCCCGGCGAATTCTTAGCTGTAATAGGGCCCAACGGCTCGGGCAAAAGCACGCTGCTGAAAGGCATGTGCGGACTGTTGAAGCCGTTCAGCGGGTCGGTACAACTGGACGGCCGGTCCATAAGCGGCAGCAGCCGCACATATATCGCACGCAATGTCGCGCTGGTTCCGCAGGGCGCCTTCCTGCCCGAGCTTTTCACGGCCATGGAGATCGTGCTGCTGGGACGCACGCCGCACCTGGGTCTGCTAAGGTACGAGAGCAGCAGCGATATACTGGCTGCGGCCCATGCCATGGAGGCCACGGAGACCGGCCGGCTGGCCGGCCGTCGCGTCAACGAGCTGTCCGGCGGCGAGCGGCAGCGGGTGCTCATCGCCCGCTCTCTGGCGCAGGAGGCCGGGATACTGCTGCTGGACGAGCCCACCGCCAACCTCGATATAAATTACCAGGCCGGCATGCTGGATTTCCTCAAAAGGCTCTGCCGTGACAAGGGGCTGAGCATCGTGTCGGCCCTGCACGACGTCAACCTGGCCTCGCAGTACGGCGACCGCATCATCGCGCTCAGGAACGGCGCAATCTATAAAGAGGGCAGGCCGCAGGACGTTATCGATCCGCCCACCCTCAAGGCAGTCTTCAGCATCGACGTCACTATCTTCGCTCACCCGGTCAACGGGCTGCCCACGGCGCTGGTCACATCGTCCAACAAGGCGGAGGCCGGATAGGCATGGAGCTTTCCGGCCTGTATATACTGTGCGGGGCGCTGCTGCTGGATGCGCTGGCGGGCGAGCCACCCAATCCCCGGCATCCCGTGGCCTGGCTGGGCAAGCTCATCTCGCTGGAGCTCAAATTCGAGCCGTCAGCGGGGCCGCGGCGGCAATTCCTCTACGGCACAGCCATGGTCGTATCGACCTGCGCCATCGTAACCGTACCGCTTTGCTTCGGCCTGGCGTACCTGTCCGTCCTCAACCAGATCATTTATATAATACTATCGGCATACCTGCTGAAAAGTACCTTCGCGCTGAGGGGGCTGCGGCAGGCAGTGGAAGAGGTGAAGCTGTGCCTGCGCCGCGGCGACCCGGCGGGGGCCAGGCTGAAGGCCCGGGCGCTGGTCAGCCGCGACACCTCCCGTTTAACGGGGGAGCAGCTCATATCGGCGGCCGTCGAGTCCTGCGCGGAAAACCTCTGCGACAGCTTCATCGCGCCGCTTTTCTATTTCGCCATCTTCGGGCTGCCGGGGGCCGTGGTCTACCGCATTGTAAATACCTTCGATGCCATGATCGGGTACCGCGGCCGCTGGGAATATACGGGCAAGTTCGCCGCCCGCCTGGACGACGTTCTCAATTTCATCCCCTCCCGGCTGAGCGCCCTGCTGATCGTAGCCGCGTCGGGCGTATGCCGGGCCGACGTTGCCGGAAGCTGGCGGACGCTGCTGGCACAGCACGGCAGGACAAGCAGCCCCAATGCAGGCTGGACCATGTGCGCCATGGCGGGTTCCCTGGGCATCGAGCTGGAAAAAAGCGGCGCATATACGTTGACCGGCGGCAGCGCCAGACTGTCGGTGGCGGCGGTGACGCAATCGCAAGCCGTGATGCTGACTTCAGCGGGCATGTGGGGAATAATCATCGCTGTTGTGGAGGCGCTGATTGGCCTTGCGCGTTAACCCCCACGTCGGGGTCCTATCCGCCGTTGAACACGGGGGCGCCGGCTACACCGGTCTGAAGGAGGCCGGCGGCGCGCTGGATTTCAGCGCCTGCTGCAATCCCTATGGACCACCACCCGGGGTACGCCGCGCCCTGCGAAAAACGGATATCTCAACCTACCCTGACCACCGTTCAAGCGAACTGGCGCGGTCACTGGCTGAAAAGCTGGGCATAAACGCCGGAAACGTGATAGCCGGAAGCGGCTCGACCGAGATCATCAGGCTGGCCGCACTGGCCTACCTGGCGGCGGATGATAAGGTCGCCATCCCATCACCGACTTACGGTGAATACGAGCTGGCCGGCTGCCTGGCCGGGGCCGCGGTGGTCAAATATCACCTGCGCGAGGACCGGGACTTCCGGTTGAGCATCGACGATTTCATTTCCTTTGCAGGCAGGTACAATACCAGGGCCGTCTTCCTGTGCAACCCCAATAACCCCACCGGGCAGATGCTCCCGCTGAAGGACGTGCGCCGTCTGGTGAATCGCTTCCCCGATACACTGATAGCCCTGGACGAGGCATATATGGCGTTCACCGGGGAGCGCGGCGATGTACACGACCTGATAGACGAGCCCAACGTCCTGGTCATCCGGTCAATGACCAAGGACTACGCCCTGGCAGGCCTGCGCCTGGGCTACGGCCTGGCCTGCAGGGAGATAATCAATAGTCTGGAGAAGGTACGTCCACCCTGGAACGTAAGCTCCCCCGCTCAGCAGGCCGGCACAGCGGCTGCGGGCTGCAGCGGCTATATCCGGCAGTGTAATATCAAGATGCAAAAATGCAAAAGTTACCTGGTGAACCAACTACTGAAGATGGGATACAAAACTATTCCATCGGACACCCATTTCTTCCTCATGAAGGTCGGAGATGCCGCCGCCTTCAAAAGCCGTCTGCTCGCCCGGGGGTGCCTGGTGCGTGACTGCTCGTCCTTCGGTCTGCCGGCCTACGTGCGCATTTCGCCGCGCCGTATGGGGGACTGTCGCAAGCTGATTAAGGCTATTTCAATGCTATCCGGGAAATCGGGATGACGCCCATGCTGTAAAATATAATCGCGGAGCAAGATATGTCTGAACAGGATTTTAAAGGGCTGGTACAGGTTTACACGGGCGACGGCAAGGGCAAGACAACGGCCGCGCTGGGGCAGGCGCTGAGGGCCTGCGCGCAGGGCCTGAGGGTGATCTTCATCCAGTTCCTCAAGACCCAGCCCGGGGGAGAGCATTTCTTCACGGATAAATACAAATCCTTCGAGATCATCCAGTTCGGCAAGGGCGACCTTTTCAGGAAGGGAGAGGAGGAACTGCTGCAGGAAACCCGCCAGGCCTATGAATTCGCCTTGAGTGCGCTGAGCGGGGGGAAATATGACATGGTGGTGCTGGACGAGATATTCATCGCCCACTGGCGGGGCTTTGTCAGCCTGCCGCAGATACTCGACCTGATAAAAATGAAGCCGGCCAACGTGGAGCTCATACTCACGGGACGCAAGGCCCCGCAGGAGGTGGTGAGGCGCGCCGACCTGGTGACCGAGATGCTCATGATCAAGCACCCCTTTGCGGAAGGGGTGCGCCAGCGCAAGGGGATCGAATATTAATGGTCATGCAACGTTTGGATGCAGGGGCGTACCTTCAGGCGCGCCCGAAAGAGCAGATATGAGCGCTGGAATTAATGCTGCAGTTAAATTGGAACGGCTGGTCGGCCGCGTGGGGTCCCCTGACGCTGCGTCCCGGGAGGCGGCCAGGCGCAGGTTAAATAGCCTGACCAAGCCGCGCGGCAGCCTGGGCGCGCTGGAGGAACTGGCGGCGCAGATCGCCGGAATACGCGGTGAGGCTGTCCCGCGGATCAATCATAAGGTGATCATT
>Ga0268281_1002180_pt1 | contig 10010 bp, 7 predicted proteins | sample saktaG_10_FD_190134 | JGI IMG/M metagenome (GOLD analysis project Ga0268281, IMG submission 190134) | Saline water microbial communities from Sakinaw Lake, British Columbia, Canada - sak_2011_5_24_50m | ecosystem: Environmental > Aquatic > Non-marine Saline and Alkaline > Saline ... | reverse complement strand
CACTTCGTCCCGGTGACCGTTTACTTTCTACCTCTCTGGCTATTATTCCGAAGGATGCCTCATTTTATAGTTATTACAGAATTATTTTTGAAAAACCCTTTTTATTATGGCTTTGGAATAGCCTGGCAATAACTACAACTACAGCATTCATTGGCCTTATTTTAGCTTCTACTTCGGCTTATGCCTTTTCCCGCTGGAATTTTCCCGGTCGAAAACCCGGTTTATTTTTCCTGCTTACTACTCAGATGATTCCGTCGGCTATGTTGGTTGTGCCTATCTATATTCTGGCAGTAAAGTTTCAACTTATTAATTCCTATCGAGGATTAGCTCTGGCTTACTCGGTTAGTTCAGTGCCTTTTAGTATCTGGATTTTGAAAGGATATTATGACACTATCCCTCGGGAGTTAGAAGAGGCGGCCAAGATAGATGGTGCTTCGCAAATGGGGACATTCTTTCGTATTATCCTGCCCCTTTCTACCCCGGCTTTAGCTATCGTCTTTTTATTTAATTTTATGATGGCCTGGAATGATTGGATGATGGCGCGAATTATGTTACAGAGAGAGAATATGTTTACCTGGCCCTTGGGCATTTGGACTTTTGCGGGGCAATTCAGAGTGGAGTGGGGTTCCTTTGCTGCTGCTTCTATCTTAGTGGCTGTCCCGGTTATGGTCCTCTTTCTTTATTCTTCTAAATGGCTTATTTCTGGGCTTACGCTGGGTTCGGTGAAGGGATAATATTTTTCTGGTTGTATAAGGAGAAATAATAAATGAAAAAACAGTTACCTAAAGTTGCCTATTTTTGTATGGAGTACGGATTAGATAGCAGCTTTAAAATATATTCAGGAGGGTTGGGGATTTTAGCTGGCGATTACTTAAAAGGAGCAAAAGACAATAATCTGCCGGTGGTGGGAATAGGGATAAAGTGGAAACAAGGATATGTTGAACAGCGAATAGATGAAGAAGGCAATATATACGACTGTTTTCGAGATTATGATTATGATTTTTTAGAAGATACCGGAACAAAAGTAAAAGTAAAAATTAGGCAAAATGATGTTTGCTGTAAAGTTTGGAAGGTTGACTGTTTTGGAAACGCGGACCTGTACTTATTAGATACTGACCTAAAAGAGAATAGTGATCGCTGGATTACCGGACGATTATATGGTGGATTCGCTGAAGAGAGAATAGCCCAGGAAATAGTATTGGGCATTGGCGGTGTTAGAGCTTTAAGAGCTCTTAATATTCCGGTAGATATGTATCACTTTAATGACGGGCATGCAATTTTTGCCGGGTTAGAGCTGATGAATGAAAAAATAAACGCAGGCAGGTCATTTGATGAAGCGTGGAAATTAACACGTAAAGAAATAGTTTTTACAACACATACTCCAGTCGAAGCAGGAAATGAAAAGCATAGTATAGAGACGCTTATGTATATGGGTGCGAATTTAGGTTTTTCGGCAAAACAGATGAGTAGTATTGGTGGGATACCGTTTAATATGACGGTGGCAGCACTAAGATTATCCAAAATATCAAATGCGGTATCTGAATTACATGCTGAGACGGCAAATAAAATGTGGGCAGAAATAAAGAACAGATCAAAAATCATTAGGATAACCAATGCAATCCATATCGGAACATGGGTAGACAAAAGGATGAGAAAGAAGTTTGTAAATTTAGATGAAATGTGGAATAATCATCAGGAAATTAAAAAAGAACTAATTAATTTTGTTAAGAGGCGATGTGGGGTCAGGCTGAATCTTAATAGGTTATTAATTGGATTTTCCAGAAGGGCTGCTTCTTATAAAAGAAGTGACTTAATATTTAAAGAAGAAAAACGACTGGAAAAACATTTAAAAGATGGGAAAGTTCAAATTATTTTCTCGGGCAAGGCACATCCATTGGATAAAATGGGTAAAAAAATCGTGTTAAACTTAGTAGAAATGTCAAAAAAATATCCTGATAGCGTAGTATTTATTGAGAATTACGATATGGAGATTGGACAAATACTTACCAGAGGCTGCGATGTTTGGCTGAATAATCCGAGAAGACCGAACGAAGCAAGTGGCACTTCCGGTATGAAAGCAGCGATAAATGGAGTGCTAAACTGTTCGATTTTAGACGGATGGTGGGCAGAAGTATGCAAAGATGGCTTTAACGGTTGGGCGATTGGAGACGAAAATATACCCAAAACAATTGAAGAACAAGATGAAAGAGATGCAAGAGCTCTTTATGATACATTACTTGAAAGGGTAATTCCTACATATTATGACCATCATCAAAAATGGCTGGAAATGATGATAGAAAGTATAGAATCAACTAAAAGTTTTTTTTCTGTAGATAGAATGATGAATGATTATTACGAATTATTATATAAAAAATAAAAAATTTCTAAACGACCAGAAAAAGACGGTGAACCAAAATGCAATTTAACAGAGCAAGCGGAGTGCTTTTGCACCTTACCTCATTACCTTCTGAGTATGGAATTGGTGACTTCGGCAAAGAAGCATATGATTTTGTAGATTTTTTAAAAAAAACAAATCAAAAACTGTGGCAAATATTGCCGCTTAATCCTCCTGCATCCGGAGGGTCTCCTTATAATTGTTTTTCTGCTTTTGCAGGAAATGCCTTGCTGATTAGTATAGACAAACTAATTGAAGATGGTTTACTAAAAGTGGGAGAACTAACCAATGTTCCGAACTTTTCAGAAATCAAAGTTGAATTTTCCAAGGTAATTAAATTCAAAAATGAACTGTTTTTAAAAGCATTTAATCGATTTGATAAATCAGCAGAAGGCGATGAGTATGCGCAGTTTACAAAAGAAAATGAATATTGGCTGCCAGATTTTTGTTTTTATATAGCCCTCAAAGAACAGTTTGATAATAGAGTGTGGAACCGCTGGGATAAAGATATTTCCTTCAGAGAGAAACAGGCGGTAGAAAGATATCAAAGCAAATTGACAGATAAAATACGTTACCAAGAGTTTCTACAATATATTTTTGCAAAGCAATGGAGCGAATTAAAGAATTATACAAATCATAACGGTATAAAAATTATCGGGGATTTGCCTATTTTTGTAGCACATGATAGTAGTGATGTGTGGGCATATCCTGAGTTATTCGATTTAGACGATGAAGGTAATCCTAAAAAAGTGTCAGGCGTACCGCCAGACTATTTTAGCAAAACAGGACAGCTTTGGGGGAACCCTCACTATAAATGGAAACGTATGCAGGAAGATAATTTCCTGTGGTGGAAGAAACGTTTTGAGAAACTGGTTGAACAGGTAGATATTAGCAGAATAGACCATTTTAGGGGATTTGAAGCATACTGGGAGGTTGATGCATCAGAAAAGACAGCTGAAAAAGGCAAATGGATAAAGGCCCCCGGATACAAACTATTTTCCGCAGTGAAACAGCACTTGGGAGATCTGCCAATTATAGTTGAAGACTTAGGATTTATAACTCCGGAAGTCAATAAAATGAAGAAAAAATTTGGCTTTCCGGGGATGGAGATTTTACAATTTTCCTTTGACGAAAAAACTCCTATAAAATCAAGACCAGACGGTTATGGAAAACACTGCGTGGCGTACACCGGAACACACGATAATGATACATTGTTGGCTTGGTACAGAGGATTAAAACAATCAAAAAATACGAGAGTATTAAAAATGTTAGAAAAACACTATGGCATAAATAATAGTATGAGTGAAGAAAAGGTTTGTTGGGAACTGATTGAAGTGGTTTATAAAACAAATGCAAATTTTGTAATAGTTCCACTTCAAGATATTTTATGCCTTGATAACCAAGCGAGGATGAATTACCCGGGAACAGTTGGCGGCAATTGGGTATGGCGATACAAAAAAGGAGATATTAAAGAAGAAATGGAAAAGAATCTAGCCCTTCTAGCCAGAAAATATGAGCGTTAAAAATCGCTAAAAGGTTTTTCTAGGTGCCCCTGTTTACACATAAACCCACTCAGATAGATATTCAAATCTCACCCTTCTTTTTTAAGGAATCACACACCTCGACTCTTTCTCAGGATTGATCTTTCTTAAAATTTCAATCCATAAACCCGCAAGACTCACAAATTTATAAAAAACCGCGCAAGTTACTATTGACAAAATTTTAAAACAATGTTAATATTTCTTTAAATTTATCTCGTTAATACTTTAACGCATTAAAGAATGAAAATTAAATTAGTCGTTAGTATTGTGTGAAGAAAATTAGAATTAAGAGGTAGGGGCACGATGCATCGTGCCCACAGGAGCCAGAAAGCAAAGGCAAAAAAGGAAAGATAGATTCCCATTCCCCGATCAGGTCGAGGACAGGTTTCATGGGAATGACAAATGTAGGGGCTTGATTCATCAAGCCCGTAAAAAAATTACCAAAATAACTGGTGAGGGGTTGAGGTAGATGAATATTCCTGAAGGTTTAAATGATTTGCTACCAGAAGAAGTTTTCAAAAGAAGATTTTTAGAAAATAAAATAAGTCAAGTCTTTACTAAGTGGAGCTACCAAGAGATAATTACTCCCACTTTCGAATTTTATGAAATATTAGCCAAAGGTGCAGGGACAATTATGAAAAAGGAGATGATCAAGTTTTTTGACCGAAAAGAAAATATTGTTGCCCTTCGCCCGGAGATGACCACCCCTATTGCCAGAGTAACCTCAACTAAATTAAAAGGGGAGCCTAAACCATTAAGATTTTATTATATGGGCAATGTATTTAGGTATGATGATTTTAAAGTGGGAGGCCAGAGGGAGTTTTGCCAGGCAGGGGTAGAGTTGATAGGGGTAAATAGCAAAGAGGCGGATGCAGAGGTTATTGCTTTAGCAGTGGAGTGTTTGAAAAACAGCGGCCTTAAAAAATTTTTTATAGATATAGGCCATATCAATTTTTTTAATGGAATTATGCAATCGATAAAAGTTAAAGAGGAAAGAAAACAGGAAATAAGAGAAGCAATTTTAAATAAAAATTTTGTATTACTGGAAAAAATATTATATGTTTCCGATATTAAAGATAAGGAAAAAGAATTTGTTTTGAAGATGCCTACCTTAAGGGGGAGAGGGGAAGTATTAGAAGAGGCAGAAAAGATGATAAGCAATAGACTGTCAGAGTCTGCCTTAAAAGAGATAAAAGAGGTTTATAATCTTTTAAGAAACTACGGATTAGAGGAATATATTTTAATAGATTTGGGGATTATACGCGACTTTGATTATTATACCGGAATTATATTCGAGGGTTATACTGACTACTTAGGGTTTCCGGTCTGTGGTGGGGGGAGATATGATAATCTGTGTTCTAAATTTGGTAGAGACCTACCCTCCACCGGATTTGCTATTGGGCTGGAGAGATTGGCCATAATTTTGGAGAAAGAGAACGTGGATTCATTAAAGTTAGAAAGACCGGATAAGTATTTAGTATATTACCAAAACGATAAAAGATATTTTAGAAAAGCTCTGGAAGTAGCTGGAAATTTGAGAAAAAAGGGACTAATTGTAGAGTTAGAGGTAGAAAAAAGAGAGTTTGCCGAGGTGTTAAATTATGCTCGCTCTAAAGGAGTAAAATATATTGTGATAGTAGATGTCAATCAATTAAGTAAAATCAAAAGAGTTGAAGTAGTATCCGGAAAAGAGGAAATCATAAATTATGAGTAGAGAAAAGAATGCTAATTGTTTAGTTATTGCTTTACCCAGTGGAAAATTACTTAAACCTTCTATCCAATTATTTGAAGAGGTTGGAATAGATTTAAAAGGCGGGAAAGAGATAAGCAGGAAGTTGACATTTTTTGACCAGGGAGAGGAGATTAAATTTATTATTACCAGGCCTAAAGATAATCCCACCTATGTTGAATGCGGGGCGGCAGATATCGGGATAGTGGGGGAGGATGTGTTATTAGAAGAAAAAAAAGATGTTTATAGGCTCATAGATTTAAAGTTCGGAAATTGCAAGATGGTATTAGCTGTCCCGGAGGAAAGAGAGCAAGAAAAATATTATGAAAATAACGGACATCGCTTAAGAGTAGCTACTAAATATCCCCGCATTGCTGGAGATTATTTTAAAGAAAAAGGGATATATGTAGAATTAATTAAACTCTATGGATCGGTAGAATTGGCCCCTCAGATAGGCTTAGCAGATATGATTGTCGATATTGTTTCTACCGGGCGTACCCTAAAGGAAAATAAGCTAAAAATAGTTGATGAGATAATCCCCCTTAGTGCCCAGCTTATCGTTAATAGGATTAGTTACAAGACTAAACATAAAAGAATTACCAGGCTTTTGCAGGATATTAAAAAATTTATATCTTTAGAATCAGATAAAATTGCAGAATGGTAGTGGGGTTTAAAAGCAATACTTTATACGAAAAAAGTTTTGAGTTTTGAACTAACGACTAACAACTATTCACTATCGACTAATTTATTAAAAAGATTTTTAAAATATTAGGGAAGAAAGGGCTGGTTTAGAGTTGATAAAAACTATTTTTTTAAACAGAGAAAATAAGGAAAAAATAAAAGAGGTCTGCAGACATGGGTATTCTGAAGATAACTTGGTAGCTGATATTGAAAATACGGTTAGAGAAATTATATTCAGTGTGAAAAAAGAAGGCGATAGAGCCCTTCTTGAGTTTACAGAAAAATATGACGGGGCAAAGCTAAACTCTTCAGGGATACTGGTTAGTCCAGAAGAATGGAATATAGCTAGCCAAGAAGTGAAGAAAGATTTATTGGAAGTAATAAAAGAGGCGATAAAAAAGATTAAAAATTACCACCTGCATCAGAAAGAAAATTCCTGGTTTACTACAGAAGAAAAGGGTATTATTTTGGGGCAAGTAGTGAATCCCATTAAGAGAGTGGGTTTGTATGTTCCGGGAGGAACGGCTGCCTATCCTTCTTCTCTTATTATGGCAGCAGTACCAGCAATTATTGCAGGGGTTAAAGAGATTGTTGTGGTAACTCCTTCTTCTCCTGATGGCAAAATAAATCCTTACTTATTATCTACTGCTAAAGAATTAAGTATATCAGAGATTTATAAGATAGGAGGAGCCCAGGCCATAGCTGCTTTAGCCTATGGAACAGAAACTGTAAAGAAAGTAGAGAAAATTGTGGGGCCTGGGAATATTTATGTAACTTTGGCTAAAAAGAATGTCTTTGGAGAGGTAGATATAGATATGCTGGCAGGACCAAGTGAAATCCTTATCTGGGCTGATGATAAAGCTAACCCCCGATATTTAGCCTGTGATCTGCTTTCTCAAGCTGAGCACGATGTGGAAGCTTCGGCAATTTTAATCACTACTTCTTCCCTGTTGGCTGATAAAGTGAGGGAAGAGATTGAACACGAGTTAAAGAATTTAAATAGAAAAGAAATCATTCAAGAGTCTTTAAAGAAAAAAGGGAAGCTAATTGTTGCCGAGGATGAAGGGATAATTTTAGAGTTTGTCAATGGTTTTGCACCTGAACATTTAGAATTACAAATAGAAAGTCCCTGGCAGATATTGGGAGAGATAAAAAATGCTGGGGCAATATTTGTGGGGGCTTATTCTCCGGAGCCTTTAGGGGATTATTGGGCAGGGCCCAATCATATTCTTCCTACTTCCGGCGGAGCAAGATGTTTTTCGCCCTTATCGGTAAAAGACTTTACTAAGAGGAGTAGTATAATTTTCTATGATAAAGAAAGATTAGGACAAGCCAGTGAAAAGATCGCGAGTTTTGCCAGATTAGAAGGATTGGAAGCCCATGCCCGTTCTATAGAGATAAGAAATTTGCAATGAAAAAAGGTTGATTAATTAATGTTAATTTCAGAAAAATTAAATTCAAATTATTTATTTAGCGAAGATATTATTTTGAATAAAAAGATTTTGGATAAACTTTCTCGGGTAGATACCCTGGTTTTTGATATTGATGGTGTCTTAATTGATGTGCGGGATTCTTTTAGGAAAGCTGTATGCCAAACAGTTCAATTTTATTTTAAAAAGATATTAGGATTTCAAGGTTCCCAAAATTTAATAAACCCGGAAGAGGTTGAATATTTTAAAATGGTCGGGGGTTTTAATAATGATTGGGATTTAACTTCAGCAGTCGTTTTGTTTTATCTGATGAAAGCCAGAGAAAATAATTTAAAGGAGGTAGATGAACTTAGAAGCATAAAGCCAGATATAAAAACCTTTACTACTAAGATGTTATCTCCCGGAGGAGGTTTAGCTAAAGTAATAGATTTAATCGAAAAAGATGGGCAGGTAAAAGAATGGATATTGAGTCTGTGGGATAAAGATTTAATTACCAAAATATTTCAGCAGATTTATGCCGGAGAAGAATACTGTTTTAATATTTACGGATTTCGTCCCTCATTAATTAAGAAGGATGGGCTGATAAAACAGGAAAGAATAATTATAGATAAAAAGAAAAAAGACTTTTTACAACAATATTTCTCTATCGGTATCTTAACCGGTAGAAACAGGAGAGAGGCCAGGATAGCCTTAGAAATATTAGGCTGGGATGATATTATTTCAGAGGAAAAGATAACCACTGCTGATGATGGCTTAGAAAAACCCCATCCTCAGGGATTAAAACGGCTATCTGCCAGTTTAAAAACTAAATTGGGGATTTATGTGGGTGACATTCGGGATGACCTGGTCACCGTAAAAAATTTTAATAAAGAAGTAAGAAAAACAAAGTTCTTATCGGCGATAGTTTTAGCAGAAGGATTTAACTTAGAAAATAAATTGGTAAACTTTTATTTAAATGAAGGGGTGGACTTATTAGCCCAGGATGTTAATTGTATCTTGGATTGGTTGGAAAGAGATAAAATAGTAGATCTTAATGGAAAGGTGGGTGTCGATAATTTTGAAAGAAAGAAAAGGTGAATATAAAAGAAAGACTTCGGAGACTAAAATAGAAGTGAAGGTGGATTTAGATGGCAAGGGGATAAGTAATTTAGAAACAGAAATACATTTTTTAAATCATATGCTTGCTTTATTTGCCTGCCATGGTCTTTTTGACCTGGAAGTAAAAGCCCGGGGAGATCTTGAAGTAGATTATCATCATACAGTAGAAGATATAGGAATCTGCCTAGGTGAGGCCATTAAGAATGCCCTGCAAGATAAGAAAGGGATAAAAAGATATGGATTTACAATCTTGCCCATGGATGAATCTTTGGTGCGGGTGGCCTTAGATTTAAGTGGAAGAGGACAATTAACATATAAAGTTCAATTCGAGCAGGAAAGAGTAGGTTCTTTTGAAGTAAGTTTGGTGGAGGAATTTTTTAGAGCCCTATCTTACCATGCCGGAATGACTTTACATATAAATTTGCTTTATGGGAAAAATTCCCATCACATCATCGAGGCGATATTCAAGGCCTTTGGACAAGTCTTATATGAGGCAACCAGGGAAGATGACCGGTCAGATGATGTACCTTCTACTAAAGGGGTTATTGATTAAGAGGGGTCAGGTCTTCACATTTGACATATAAAATACATATGTCAAATGTGAAGACCTGACCCCTACACAGGAGAATAAGGGAATGATTGTGATAGTAGATTACGGGATGGGAAATTTAAAGAGCGTGCAAAATGCCTTTGCTAAAGTTGGATATAAAACGGTAATAACCGATAACCCAAACCGGATCAAGAAAGCCGGTGCTATAGTGCTTCCGGGAGTAGGGGCTTTTAGGGATGCTATTAAATTCTTAAAAGACAAAAAAATAGATAAGGAATTAATTAAAGCCATAAAGGCAGGCAAACCCTTCTTGGGTATTTGTCTGGGGATGCAGTTGTTGTTTACTTTTAGTGAAGAAGGTGGTCTTTTTAAAGGATTGAACATTATACCGGGTAGAGTTAAAAGACTCCCCCCTTTGGTGAAATGTCCTCATTTAGGGTGGAATAAAATAAAGTTTATCCATAATGATAATCATAATATGAATCCTATCTTTAAGGGTGTTTTGGATGAGTCTTATTTCTATTTTGTTCATTCTTATTATTGTGAGGTAGATAATTCGCGCATAATATATTCTACTACCGATTAT
>Ga0268281_1002178_pt1 | contig 10014 bp, 13 predicted proteins | sample saktaG_10_FD_190134 | JGI IMG/M metagenome (GOLD analysis project Ga0268281, IMG submission 190134) | Saline water microbial communities from Sakinaw Lake, British Columbia, Canada - sak_2011_5_24_50m | ecosystem: Environmental > Aquatic > Non-marine Saline and Alkaline > Saline ... | reverse complement strand
CGAACTAACGCTTAGGGAGAGATGGGCCTCTGGCTTGACTTGTCAAGTAAAGCCTGCTCGTTGAGCTAAGAAACACATCCCCTTCAGGGGATTGTGAGTGTCATTTCATGTTTCAGTCCGCTTTGTGTGAGCCATTCGTCAATGACCTTTTCAGAAATACTTCTCACAACATGACCATCCGAACATCGTATTCGAATGTTTCTGGGAGAATTACTATTAGGTTTTAAACCACAACTTGCAATAGCTTTGTTCCAAGATCCAAAAAGGCGAACAGCCGCATTCCAAACTCTTTTCTTAAACTCCCTTTTCATTGGAGTTCTGCCTGTTGCCAGTAAGTGTCCAGTAATAATATTAACAACCTCGTCTTTCCCGAATGGTACAAACCCAAATTTGTATATTATTCCACATCTTTTAGAGCAGCATATACATCGGGTGTTAGCCAACTTAAATTCTTTGTCACAAATCGGACATATTCTCTTTCTCGATGTGCCACTGTTTAAATGACGAGAATTCAGCGATTTTTTTATTTTGTTTATCGTTTCGACACTCCGAGGACCTCTCTTATTATTATTGTAGGAAGCGGCACATGCACGCCCACAAAAAAAGAGTTTATTTTTGCTTGACTCAAAATCACCGTGATATCTAACGACCACCTTGGAGCAAAAGGCACATTGAGTACTAACAGAAGTAGTCTTGTATTGGTTGCGGCATTGCTTTCCGCAAAACTCCTTCTGATTATGCTCTACCGCATATTTATGATGGTGAGTCGGTCGAAAAAACGGCTTCCCACACAAAGCACACAAGACTTCGATAGTTGGTCTTTGGCGTCTAGGTTTAGGTTCAATGACGGAATCTGTTTTTTCATTCATTCCTCATTATTCTTCGTGAGGTCAGAACATCCCTTTTTGAACCTAACGATTGTCGGAGAGGCGAGAGTCGAACTCGCTGGACTTTCGCTCCAGTTCCCGAAACTGGCCCGCTACCATATACGGACTACTCTCCGCTGATTGGTACCTCAGATGGGATTTGAACCCACAAATATCCTCTTTGAAGGAGAGGTGACTTTAGCCAGTTCGTCTACTGAGGCATGTAAATTTATAGAGATTTCTGAAGTCGAACCGCGTTATGATTACTCTTACAATCGTTCCGTTCAACTCCAATCCAAATGGCACCTCAGATGGGGTTTGAACCCACAGATGTCCTCCTTGAGAGAGAGGCGACTTTAGCCAGTTCGTCTACTGAGGCAACAAAATGGTCGGAGAGGCGAGGCTCGAACTCGCGGGGTCTTATGACTCCAGTTCCCAAAACTGGCCCGCTACCAACTACGGTCTACTCTCCGTTCAAATTCAATCAAAATTGATTCATTCTATACTATTCCAATCACTGCGAAAACCATTCGATATTCTTGAATCTAGAATGCCTATCCCGACACTTATCCCGTCAAACTATCGCAATACCGTTGCTATGTGGACATCAATCGGACATTCTACTCGGACATTTCTCCGCATTACCAACCACTTACGCAAGTAAATCGGACTATGCGGACATTACTCGGACACCCCAACCACATTGATGTTCACATTCTTGTCAGACTTATCTCTCCAGCTATGATCTTCAAACCCAACATACTCCTGTATTGCACCGTAAAGATGCTGAACAACTCTTGTTTCGTTCACCGTCACCGTACACACTCCATGATGAAGCCTGTTTTTTCTGCCATTTTTTCCAGAAACGATTCTATGATCAACTGACGCTTTATTCAAACACGATCTCGGTAGCTGCAATCGAGTGAGCCACCACTGCTCGATTTCCGTTAATGAGATTCCGTTATCAATGTGAACTTTAAAATTTACTCGAAACCTGTCGTCATTCAATGAAAAAAAACGTCTCAAAAGAGAAACAAAATAAACCATCATTCTAACATCGGAGTTGGTCATTTTGCATGAATTTCGATCTTTGCTTCCCTCTGCCCAAAACAGCATACACATTGCCTTGTGGTCTGAATCATTCTCTCTTGCTTTTTGTCTACCTTCCTGTTGATACTGCTCTCTCGTAAGGCGGCACTTTTCAATATAAGCTTCGTGTGCTATGCCTACATGTGCCGAACCGGTTGTTTGGTTAACAGCTAGAGCAATTGCTTGATCTTCTGTCAGTTTGACATTGCGCACCCAACAACTCACAGACCCTTTTGACACGCCCAGGGCAGTTGATATTGCTCGAACCGACTTTCCTTCTTTCCTTAACTCAACTGCACGGATTTGTTCTTTCAACTTCATTTTTTAAACCTCCTTATTTGAACCTAACTATATGGTTCAATAAGTCTGGTTCGTTTTCCTTCTTAGGGTAGATGCGAGGTGAATTAAACACCACTTGTTAAGCGTGCAATCGGACCATAAGGACATTATCTGGACAAACATTCGAGGTCTTGAGTCTCCGTCCGCATTTCAACGGACCCTGGCGATGCCATTCCAGGTCGATTTGGAGACACAACACCCATTTGGCATCTGACTGGTAGGCGTACCTAGGATCGAACTAGGGCCATCAACCGTATCAGAGTTGCACTCTACCAACTGAGTTATACGCCTATTACAACACTAATTATCAAAGATCATTCAACTGAAACTGGGGCGGTAGACGGAGCACGATTCCGCAACCTTCGGCTCCACATGCCGACGCTCTAGCCAATTGAGCTACTACCGCCATCTTGCTACAAAAACAAAAACCGCCCTCGGTTTCCCGTGGGCGGCTCTCTTTTCTCGCCATATCCTACTCAGGAATCAGGCAAAAACCGAGTGACCGCCCTGTGTGGGTGGTTCAATCTCGATAATATGCACTGGATGCTGAGCAAACATGACTAATTCCTTCTTGGGCGATCTCCGACAAAATATCTTCTTCGCCCGACAGTTATGCAGTATGCCGGAAATGCCGTTAGGTGTCAATATTAAATTGTTTCATACGGTCATTTTTAACCTGAAAAAGAAATCAATGCTGCCCTTGATTGGAACAGCATTGATTTTGATCCTGCACCGGTAAATACGAATTACCGACGAGGGCCGACGACCTGCGTCTTAACCTTCCGGCAACGTCCGATCTCTCCGACATCTCGCAAAATGCGTTTCATTGTCCTGAGAGCGTTCCCGTCGAGCTGAATGGACTGGTTGCCATTCTCGATTCGAAGGTAACGACCCTCACGCTTGCGATCAACTGCCCCTGTGGGACATTGATAGTCGAAGCGAATGCCGCTAAAATGGGCGTCCGCCACAACTCGTTCACACGTCCGCTTAATAGCTGACATAATGATTACTCCTTTGTTGCACTAAATGGCTTCGCCACGCAGCTAGGCCGAGATTACTTAATGATGGCATCGATTTGCTTTGCAGAGCGTTCGCACCCATCAATGATAGCATGGAGCATAGCCTCCTTGCAAGCTTCAGGGCTGTCAAACACAACGCTCTTCGATGGGGCATCTTCTGGGCAGGTTGACTTACAATCGTGACAAGCATCAACTGCAGGAGTCTCAACCGCAGAAACCTCTACCGCAGGGGCATCAACCGCAGGAGCCTCTACGGCTGTTTCTACGGGCTTATCTGCCATGACCAGTTGAATAGGACTCTTGTCCTTCCTCTTGGCCTTTGCCGCCTCCCTAGCGGCCTTGTCAAACGATGTAACGAGATTGATACGCTTACACGGCTGATAGGCCCATCCAGACACAACAAGCATCTTTTCGCTGAGCAGTTTCTTAACCGATTCATCAGCAAGGGCTCTGTCTTTCAAAAAGGCAATAAGCACCTTTCGGGCACCGCACCCAGCCGTTTCAAATTTGTCAAAGCCTTCTGGAAGAGATACACGAGACACTGATTTCCCGTCAATAGAGATTTCAACTTCGCCATTGAATTCGTCCCTCACATCAATAACCTTTGTGTTTCGGGTGTCCCATCCAATCATATTGAGAGCATTCATCATGGAAGCAGCCCTCAGTTCGGCAATACGCTTCACCTTGACTGGGGTTCTTCCAGGCTTGGTTGGGTCTTTCGAGTCAACAAAAGCCCAGAACCCCTTTTCAATGACAAAGGTTTTAGTGAAACGACCTTTGATCGTTTCATAGCGGCTGTTTTGAAGTGCTTTAATTTCATCCTTTCCAAGAGGGATGGTCTCGACCTTCGAATGATGGGGATCGTGGCAATTTGGATCGTGGCAATGATGCTCGATGGGCGTTTTTCCCGATTCTGTCGGCTCTACTGATTCAACCTCGACTGTTTCGGCTCCAAAAGCCAAATTGACTGGCTCATTGTGGACAGATGCCTCCAACTCTGGCAAAGCTGTTTCCTGTGCCTTGATTTCGGGGGTTCGGGGGACTTCATAGATTTCGGAAGCAGGCACATTGGGCTTGTTGGGAGCCATATTCGCTGTTGCCTCCAAGATGTTTGAAGGCTCAACGGTCTCAATAGCCTGATCGGTCTCAACAACCTCAGCAGTCTCAGTAGCCTCAGTAGCCTCAGTAGCCTCAACTTCATTGGCCTTAACTGAATTTTTGCGATGGAAAATCTTCTTGAGAATAGACATAATATAACCTTTCTGTTTGATGCGTTGTGAACATAATGCCATATTTTGATTTATTCGTCAACAGGAAAAAATCGCATGGCTGAATCCCAGTCGTCTAATGAGTCTTTTGGAACCACGAAAATAACATTTACATCTCCTGAACAGTCTGATCTTGACGAGGCTGCTTGAACAGCTAATTTAGCAGCCATAGATGTCTTTGCTTGAGTCCAGAACAGGTTTCCCCAAACATCATAATCTACCAACTGACCCTGTTTAAACACCTCGTTTATACGACGACCGACACCAAGAGGCTTAACAACGATATTTTTGGCTCCAGCCATAACTGCAGCCACAATACAGTTCTCGTAGCAACACGCCAACCGACGGAACAAAGTTTCTGGAACCTGGCTGTCTACTGACGGGGAACACACTGGAACGAAAGCTCCTACTTGCCGGCCAACAACTGCTCCAAAAGATTTTTGATTTTGGATTGGTCCAGAATTGGATTGCTCCACCACAAAAGCATCTACGGACACAGATTTAGCCTCGACTGAATTTTCAACTAAGACTTTAATGTTCATAATGTCGGGGCTTTCGACCGATAAGAAGTAAAAACTGTACAAACTCGCCCAAAATGCTTGCATAGCAAATATTTGCAATCTGCATTGCTTTTTTGCTGCCCTCCTGAATCATAGTGCTCCGATTCTGCTTTGCCATTTGAAAGATATGATACCAAATTCCGATCTGGCCGTCAACAAGAAAAATAACCTTTCTTTCCGAGACTTTAATTCCACCCAAATTTAGACTTTATTATTGAACAGACTTCCGAGACAACTTCATCCAAAGACTTCTCGGCGTTAACAACACGGCATCTTTCTGGTTGCAATTTTGCAATACTCAAGAAGCCGTGCCGTACTCGATTGTGGAATTCTTCTCCAGCAGCTTCGATTCGATCTGTTGGCTGACCCCTTTTGGCCATTCTCGCTCTACCAACCTCGTAGGGAAGATCGAAAAAGATAGTCAAACTTGGACTTAGAAAATTAGTTGCAAGCATATTCATTTCTTCAATATCAACATCTAATTCCCGCCCATATCCCTGATAGGCCGTAGTGGAATCAAAGAATCGGTCACAAAGAACATTTTTCCCAGCAGCTAATGCGGGGTTGATAACCTGATCAATAATACAGGCTCTTGCGGCCTCAAAGAGAAACAATTCTGCTCTCCCAGGAATATGCTCAATAAGGTCTTTCGACTTAAGAATAGCCCTAATCTTTTCTCCAACAGGGGTAGATCCAGGCTCTCTAACTACGAGAATATCCTTATCAGAAAATATTTTAACAATCTCACCGCACACTGTAGATTTTCCCGTTCCCTCTGGGCCATCGAATGAAATAAATTCGCCATGCATATTTGTCGCCTCCTAAATTGACACTATTTGTTATGACACTCACAACCCCCTGAAGGGGAGGGGTCTTCCCGCTCGGATCTATAAAAAACGATCGCCCGAAATCGAGCGACCATTTTTCTCTACAGTTTTATCTCCAAGAATGATTACTGAAGAGCCTTGCGGGCCTTTGCACTGTCGGCCATGCCACGGGATGCCGCCTTGATAATAGGATCGTCAGACGCCATAGCGAGAGCAATAATGGCTCCGTCGCAGAATGAACCAACAATTTTTGCCGAAGCGGTGGCATTGGTGGAATATGTCGGATACATAACGAAGAACATGTCAACACCATTTAGAACCCATCCTCCTGCCAACCTAGCAATAAGCTTGTACTGCTCATTCACGTTGCTGTCAATATAGGTGTTAATCATCGGAGACATCACCTCGTAGTACGAAGCCCCAGCGACAACAGTGGACGCATTCTCCTTGATGACATTGACCATTTCAGTTGCCACGACCTTCTGATCACTCGATGGGTTGTCAACGCCAATCCACAAAGCAACCGACGCAATGCCAGCCTGATTGGCAATAGCACTAATTTGAGATTCGTTCAACTTACAACCGGTGAAACAAGCAGCAGCAGCCAAAACCGCCGATGCACAAATAACTAGACTCTTTCTCATGATGAACTCCTTGTTAGGTTAAACTAAACATATGAACTACGACAGTCAACATTATACAAATAAACTGATTTTTTCTAGGCTAATCCGTTTGACTGGTTGCAGGAATTCGAACCTCTTCGCCACTGATATGCACTGATATCAGTTGGGAGGGCACTTCCTCTCGATTAATATGTTCTGATATTGAACCTCTCTTATTCCGCAACATCACTGTATCCCCATTATATGAAACTATTCGGTTTGGAATAATTGGAACCTTGCCATTCCCATCAGCTAAATCAACAACAAACAATGGAGTAGCTATTCCACCAACATTGGCTTGTAAATATTCCATCACACGGAGGCCAGTTTCAATGGTTGTTTGAAAATGAGCTGTTCCACGCACTTTGTCCGGGGCGAAAATATAATACGGCTTGACTCTCATCTGGATTAATTTTCTGCATAACTCAGCCATCACTTCAGGGTTGTCGTTCACACCCTTCAGCAAGACGCTTTGGTTTCCCAGAGGAATGCCGGCATCGGCTAATTTCTCGCAAGCGGCTATAGCCTCTGGAGTTATCTCATTCGGATGATTAAAATGTGTGTTGATCCACACTGGATGATGCTTGCGTAACATTTTAACAAGTTTGCTGTCAATCCTCATCGGCAACACCACTGGAGTTCTAGTCCCAATCCGAATGGTCTCCACCGTTTCGACAGAACGAATTGCTGTAAGAATTTCGTCTAGTTTTTCTGTCTCCATGGTAAATGGGTCACCGCCAGATACAATGACATCCTTGACTTCCGGATGCTCTCGAAGATAGTTAACCCATCCAGTTAGTTCTGCAGCACCACAACAATGCTCAGGCTGTCCTGTAACTCGTTTTCGAGTACAGAAACGACAAAACATGCCACAGATCGAAGTTGTCACCAATAAGACTCGATCTTTGTATCTGTGAACAAGCCCATCAACTGGAGAGTCGGCCTCTTCTCCAAGAGGGTCGTCAACCAGATATGACGGGTCGTTAAGTTCCAAACAGGAAGGCACAGACATCATATAAACAGGGTCGTTTCCCGAAGCCGTCCTGACAAGAGTAGCATAATACGGAGTAATGGCCATTGGGAATTTTTTAGAAGCTTCAACAACCCCACTGGAGATCTGTCTGCCGAAAGTTTCTGAAAGAGCTTCAACGGAACAAATCCTGTTCCTTAGTTGCCACTTCCAGTCGTTCCAGTCTGATGATCGCAGCGTAGTTGTTTTTCTTGGGACGCTGTTGCCCAAGTATCGCTTGTGCCTCGTTGAGGCTTTTTTAGCTTGCATCTACTCTTTGTTTTTCCCTCTCGATTTGGATACACACCCTGTCGGCTTCTTCCCCGATCTCCCGATTGAGGCTCTGCCTACTGATGTCAATGACCATTATACTCGAAAGGAAGTTTTCTTCCCTATCTACTTTTCAAATATCCAACTTCGGAGTAACACTTCTAGCTCTAGCTGTTGCTTTTGCTCTAGATTTAGGAGAAGAAAAAATAGGATCGTTATGACCACCAACTGTGTCAAACCCGATTTGGAAAGCTGGCTTTTGCCACATCGTTGGCTGGTTAATGAAGTACGGATGAACACCAACAACATAGTATTCGAAGCCATCATCAAGCTTAACAGTCGGAAGATTGTAGCCAGAGAAGCGATATCTGTCGGCAGCTAATATCTTTTCGGCCCAGGATGAGGATGAAGAAGATGGACTGGACGAACTAGACGATTGGCTGGATATAGAACTTAAACTTGACGATAAAGATGAAGAAGACTGGCTTGAAAAAGAGGAACTACTCTGGCTGGACTGGCTTGACAAGCTCGACTGACTGGATAAGCTACTGACAGACGAACTACTCTGGCTGGACAGACTAGACTGACTAGATACGCTACTGATAGAACTAGAAGACTGGCTGGACAAACTCGACTGACTGGATACGCTACTGATAGAGCTGGAAGATTGACTGGAAATCGAACTCTGGCTGGACTGAGATGACTCACTAGAAATGGAACTAGAAGACTGCGAAGACCAGCTACTGATAGAGCTGGAAGATTGACTGGAAATAGAACTGGAAGACGATTCAGAAGAAACACTACTTGCACTAGAAATGCTGGAAGACGAAGAAAGGTCGAAGCCATCGAAGACGTGAACAGTAGTTCCGTCCTCGAAAACTCTAACAACTAGAGCAACCCCTTCGGATATTTTAGTTAAAAATCCCACTTGAATCTCCTGCTCGACTCCAGAGGGATATAGCTAAAACTACTGGATGATCATCGATGTCCAGATGACGCCCATCTCTGGCTCCGATGTTCTTCCGCATGTCACCCTTGCAGAACATCTTTTGCTTGAGACTTCTCGGCAATTACTTGGTTTAGGATATTAAGGCTGTTCTTTTCGTTCTCAAGTCTTGCCAAGCAATCGTATGCCATAGCCTTAACCTCTGTTATGCTTAATGCCTTCAGTTCTTCAATAGTCATGGTTGCTCCTGTTTACCTGTTTAGTTGTTAATCTCACAGTTTATTGTACCAAGTCTGGTGTTACTTCTATTGGATTGACTTCCGTTGCCTCTAACTTAATTAGCTGTAACTGCTCATTAAGAACACTGATTTCCCTAATCTTCTCAGCTATTATTGCCTCTGCTTCATTAGATCGTTTTGCTTCCGCTTCTTTTTCAGAAGTTATAGTTGCAATAGTTTTTTCCTTTTCTTCTATGATGGCATTTGTTTCGCTTGTAATTCTTGCTATTTCAGAGTCTTTCAAATTAAGTGCCTCAAGCTTATCCTGCTCTGCTTTGTTTTTAGCTACAGCCAAATCGTTAGCTTCTTTTTGTGCTGTTTCAAGTGAGATGAATTGTGCTTTGAAAGTTTCATTTAATAAGTCTAAAGCAATTCGCAATGCTTGGACAACCCCCTGTGTTGTACTTGGTGAAGCGATTGCCTGCTCTAGTGTTAGTTTTGCTTGATTGATTTCCATTGTGACCTCCTCCATTTTTGGGTATTAGTTTTAATCATTCACTAGCTACAACGTGATACGATAATTTTGTTTCTGATAAAGCCCCAAGGTTTGTAATCGTAATTGCTGTAGTTGAAACAGTGTAGCTGAATGCTAGACCAGCTTGTGATGTGACTACTGCGAAAGGTATGTTTGTATAAGCAATTGCAAAAGTAATCACTGCACCTGTTGCTGTTGTTCCTTGAGTTATTTCACCTGCAGTGTCTGTTGAACCTGTTCTGATAGAAGCCCCAGTTCCTGCACTTGTTAGAGTTGGAATAGTTCCTAGTGAGCCTATGTGTCCACTTACTGTGAGTTTAGATCCCGGTGCCGTCGTCCCGATACCGACGTTGCCAGCTATTGAAGAATTACCTGCCCCAGAAACAACCAATGTCCCAGCATTGGC
>Ga0268281_1002177_pt1 | contig 10015 bp, 7 predicted proteins | sample saktaG_10_FD_190134 | JGI IMG/M metagenome (GOLD analysis project Ga0268281, IMG submission 190134) | Saline water microbial communities from Sakinaw Lake, British Columbia, Canada - sak_2011_5_24_50m | ecosystem: Environmental > Aquatic > Non-marine Saline and Alkaline > Saline ... | reverse complement strand
CCATTTCCCCTTCTTTAAAATTTTGTTTTCTTAAAGTGTCAGAAAAAGCACGAATATCATGAGGTTCAGCTTTTTCCATATTTTTACATTGGAAAAGAATTCTTTTCCCATCTTTATACCCTTTAATATCAATTTCTTCGTCTCCTCGACCATCTGTTACTGTAGTTTTATATCCTAAGTTACGATAAATAGCTGCAGTAACTCTTGAAAATTCTATACCGCCTATTTCTCTCCAATCCTCCAATGCTTTATGCTCTTCTAACCATTTTTTAATTCGTCTTTTTTCTAACCATACTTCAAGCCAGTTAAAAAATATCTTAATTCCTACAATACCCGCTACAATAGCCCAAAGATACCATAATGATTTCATTACTTCCCACAATGATTTAATAGGTTCTAAAAATGAAATATTGAACATTGTTTTAGATTGGTTGAAGTTAGACTGGTTGAAGCCTGGCTTTAACCAGTCTTATTTTTATTAAAGCTGTTGACGCTTGGCGTCAATAAACCCTAAGTTTTAATTATTTTCATTTTTTAATTCCTCAAACGCTTTCATTATTCCTTCAGCGTGCAGAACCCATTCTTTTAATTCAAAATTTATCATAAGATCTCGAAAATTCGGCGGTATTTTTAATCCTTTAGTATGTCTATCCAATAATTGTTTAAATTTATCCCTAACGCTCTTTTCGTATTCGTTATTTAAAAACCAATTAAATTTAATTGTTAATTTACCGTTAGAATGAATAGATAATAATGATCTGCTAGGACTAATTTTTTCTATGATCGGAGCATAAGATCCTATTAGTCCGCCAGTGCCCCATCTTATTTTGTCGGAGATAATTTTAAATTTATTATAGATTTTTTTCATTTCTTCGGTTTCTGTTTTTTCGAGGGTTTGTTCTAGTGCTTGGAAAAAAGTTTCTTCATCCCATTCCTTTCTAATGCTAGACGATACTGCAATATCTTTTTTAACCTCGGCGCCAAATATTTTTGGAATCATAATCTCATAATCTTCAAATTTGTAATACTCAAGCTGTACCGCATAAATATCGAATTGACTATTTTGGTTCACGTATAATATCAAGTCTTTTAATCTTTCGCCGATGCTATCCATAAGTACAACGAATTTAATATTACCCTCATTGAGATTTTTTCTTATTGTTTCTCTCGCTAACACAACTTCTTCATCTGATAGACTAAAAAAATCTTTAAATTTCCCTTCAAAATCCATATTAAATTTTGCGCGCGTCTCTGTGTTAAGAATATCAATGAATTCCTTAAAGTCATTCATATGTTTCCAAAGAGCAGCTCCATAGTCTAAAACTTGAGCGACTACCGTTCTTTTGTCTGGATTTTTATAGAGTTTAGTCTCAACGATATAAATTTCCCCATCTTTATCTATAGCCAAAGCATCAATTGGTCCTGCATTGGTAGGAAATTCTCTTTTGACTACAAAAAGTTTTTTATCTTCTTTAAGTTCATATATGGGAATGGAATCAGGATTGTTTTGGATATATTCTTGAAGATAATTCTCTTTTTGAAAATCAGACTTATCTATTTTTTTTGCATTTCGGCCGTTTTTTGAAATTATAATAGACATAATTTTATTTTAATCCTTTTTTAAATTGGTTGAAGCTTGGGATCAACCAACTGCGAAGGTCTAACCCCAGTAAAGCTGTTGACGCTTGGTATTAACAAACCCTATAATTTTATTTTTTAATTTGTCCTGAATTTATCGAAGGATTCGACTTTTTATTTAGCTTTAGCTGAAATTAATTGGCTTATCAAAAATTTATGACCGTTTCTGTTTTTACAATTTAAAAAAGTTGTCTAGGTTATATCTCTCTAAGATTAATCTTAAATTTTTTATATTTTTCTTTTCTACTCTTTTTGAGTTCTTTCATTAATTCCTCGGTTGCCTTTGTAGCTCCCCCCTCTCCGTAATATTTTTGTAGATCGTTGACGAGATCATTATCTATAATAGAACTTAGGTCTTCAAATAATTCAATAAACTCAATCTGTATATTACCTTTTCTCTTATTCCTAATTAAAAATTGTATTAATCTGAAGATTATTCTCAACCCTTTATTTGATAAAAAGAAACCCTCTATTCGATCTATTTTTTTAATATCGCAATAATTGGGAAGGGCTTTTTTCATTTCCTCAAATATTCTTCTGATCTTTTGATACGGTGCTTCTAAATTATCTATATCTTCATCTTCCTGCAATAAATGTTTATCTCCAGCAATTAAATTATTCCCTAGTACTGCGGAAACTAAAGTAGCTAATGTTATTTTCCTACTTCTGGGAGAATTATAACCAAGAAATATTTTTTTATAAAGTGGTGAATTTTTAATATCATTCAATTTCCTAATCACCAAAACTGCTTGTCTTTCATTGAAAAATTTAGTTCCTTTATCCCAATCAAAATCTGATTTTAAAATTAATAATAAATTTGGATCAATACTTTTTTGTTTAGTATTGATTGTTATAAAAGTCTTAGCTTCTTCAGCAATCTTCATATCGTCAAAAGCTACAACTGGTAAATTATGGTTTTTTTGTATATAATCTTCTACTTTAGCAAAACCTAATAGTCTATGTTGTCCATCCACTATTCTCGATGAACAATAATCAATTGGAAATTTAACTTCACAAATTTCTGTTTTTTCTTCAGGGACATCTTCTAATCTCTGAGAGCAGTTTATAATTAATGAATTTGGGAAAGCTATAATCTCTTCATTCTCAATAAATTTTTTGAGATCATTAATTCTATCTGGTTTCAAAATTCTTTGATAACCTCCTTGAGTTCTGTCTCGACGCCTATAAATGTAACAAGATTCTAATAGCTCATAAGCTGTTGCAGAAAGAAGATAGGCCTTACGTTTACCTATAAGAATTCGCAATGCTTTTTTGAGACACATATTTTTTGATTCTCTATGCAGATCAATAAAATTTATTAGATCATTTTTCGCCCATTTTCCTATTACTGAAAAAGATTTTTGAAAATATTCAATGTCATCCTTATATAAAATTTTATTAGAAAGATCTTTGAAGTGATGTGCTAATGAATCTTTGATTGGACCATCTGATGGAGTTTCATTTTTATAACTTATAAAAACTTTAATAATCTTTATTTCTTGGTGTGTTTTATATTTATCTAAAATCTTTTTTATATTTTCCTTATCTGACCACTTACTATAAAACTCTCCAATCTTCTTAGAGGAGAGATCTTTTGTATCATCTATTTCTAGGATTAATAGATAGTTATCTTTTAATTTGAATAAACCATCGATTTCACCTATCTTGTCTACTACTATATTGCAATCAATAAAATTAAAATCTAAATCTAGAAATAACTTATTAACATTTTTTTCTCCTTCGGTGTTTGCTTTAGATTCAATTCTCTCAAGATTTTGTTTGTAATTAGTATTGATCATATTAAGTTAAGATATTACTGCATACATTCATATTCTCGATCTTCTTAGACTAAATTAGTAATTCATGATTAGTAACTCATTGACTTTTTTTCTTCCGTCGCCCTTACAATTAATGCTTCTGCCACATTTAATTATCTTCATCCGATAACCCTTATATAATTCTCTGACTAATGCCGTATCACTATTACTTAGCATAAGCCTGCAACCTTTTTCATCCAATCTTTTAAATAATTTAGCCAACCTCTTTTGCTCTTTTTCTAAGAATCCTTCTTTTGTGTAATTATTGAAAATATTTGTTCTCATCTTGGGATTATAACAGGGGTCAAAATAAATGAAATCCTCTTTTTTAATAGACTTCTCTATTTCTTCGAAATCTTGTTTCCTTATTTTTACGTCTCTTAGAAGAGAACTCGCTAATAAGATATTTTCTTTATCAAAGATTTCAGGGTTTTTGTATCTTCCAATAGGTACATTAAACTGTCCCTTAGAGTTAACTCTATAAAGTCCATTAAAACATGTTTTATTAAGAAAGATAAACCTTGCAGTTCTTTCAACTTTGGAAAGAACTTTAAGATTAATTGCCCTCATCTTATAATAATATTTCTCAGAATTCCTTTTTTTATGTTTTAATAATTCTGTTATTAACTCTTTGGGCTTTGCTTTTACAGTCTTAAAAGCGTTAATTAACTCCGGGTTATTATCAGAAATCATTATATAACAAGGATTATATTTCTGCTTTATGTAAAAGAAGATTACTCCTCCGCCGAGGAAAGGCTCAAAGTACCTATTAATTTTCTTGGGAAATAAAGGTTCTAATCTTTTAATTGATCTTCTTTTCCCTCCAGCCCATTTAATAAAAGTTGGAATTTTCATCATTTTTTATTCTTCAATTAATTCTTCAGTTTTTTGTTTATAAGTAAAACATTTCCGTATTTTTGGTAACAATCTGCACAAAACTTTTTGTTATGAAGGATGTGCAGAGATTTATCTTTTAATGTTTCGGCATAATAAAAATCACCGGAATGAATTACTTTCTCACATTTGTCGCATTTATGACTAACTCTTGCTCTTGTTTTTTAAAAAATTTAAGATTATTGTATTTGCTCATTTTTTAAATCTTTGGATGATATTGTTATTTCGTCACCTGCGATATTTCTTATTTTTATCTTGAATTTATTTGTATTTAATAAATACTCTCCTTTAATCTTCTCTTTGCTCCCTGCTTTATCTTCTAATTCTAAATTGCTTACCCAGACACCACTTTTTTTCAAGGTAGTGTCAAATTGTATTGCTTCAATCAGTTCCAGTCCAGTATTGCTGATTTTAATTTCTTCCATTTTATTTTTGTCTTCTAATTCCCGTTGTCCGTTTTTAACCTTCTTTGCGTTATATTCATCTATTTTCTTTTTCAGGTAAGGGCTGAAGTATTTTTTAATCTTTACTTTGTATTGCTTGTCCTGTTTCTTAACTTCTATATCCGCATTGTCTAAAGTGTATAACATTTCTTTCTTTTCATCCAACAGTTCATCAAGTCCCACCAATTCAATTTTGATATTTGTTTTCCCTGCTTTTTTAATAGTTTTATTTACATAGCTTTGGTCAATATCTAAATCTTTGTAGGCGTAAACTAATTTTACTTTGCTTACTCCTGTTTTTGTGTCTTCTAATCTGTAAATTTCTTCTAAAATAACATCCAATAATTTTTTAGTAAGAGTTTTATCAACTCCGATAAATTTAATTGGCTCATAGCTTCCTTTATCGTTAACAATACCGCCATCCCAGAAACTTCCCAATTCAAGTTCTGCCGATGTCTTAAATCCATCAATTAAACCGAATAGTCTGGCAGTTGTCTGGGCTGGATTCCTAAATAGTCTTAATCCATCTTTGACTTTCAAAATATCAAAATCAGCACCTATTTTGGCTAATTCATCTCTCGTTGTTTGAATTGCATTACTTCCAATATCGCATCCAATAAATTTCCTCTCTAATTTGTAAGCTTTTCGTAAGGCCGTTCCACTTCCGCAGAAGAAATCAGCGACAATCATTCCTTTATCGGAAGAGGCTTTGATAATTCTCTCTAACAAGGCTTCTGGTTTTTGAGTAGTATAATTAAGGCTTTCCCTTGCTGCAGCAATATAGTTGAATGAAAGTATATCATTCCAAATATCAGTGACTGGATCACCTTTATCTTTATTTTCATATACTTTTTCATCGTTGCGAGTTAATCTATATTTACCTTTTTTGTCTTCGTAAGGATATTTTAAAGTTTTTAAATACTGTTTATTAAAAATAAAAGAATCTTTTAAATTGTTTTTTACATAGTAGAGAATTATACCTTGAGAATATATCCAATTATTTGCTTGTGTCTTAAAACCTGCAACATTAAGCGATGCTGTGTTCCATACAATCTGAGACCTGAAATTTTCTTCACCAAAGATTTCATCCATTAAAACTTTCGCATAAGCCTCAATGTGCCAATCTAAATGTAAATAAATACTTGCTTCTTCGCTCATTATTTCTTTGATTGCTAATAATCTTTCATAAAACCAGTTCAAGTAATCTTCTTTTTGCCAAATATCAGAATACATTATTTCTTCACCAATACTATTATCATCATTTTCAATGTTCATTTTCCCGCTGTTTCTTAAATAGATTTTCTTAGCATAATTAGCTCCTGAAGCGAAGGGTGGATCAATATAAACTAAATCAACTTTAATATTTTCACTTTTTAGATAAGCACAAACTGATAGACAGTCACCTTGAATAAGCAGGTTTTGAAAATCAGGATGCAATTCTTTTTCTTTGCCAGTTAGTTTTAATCGCTTATTCTTCTTTTGTTTATTTCTTCAATTATTTCTGTTTCAAAAAGATTTATTGTTTTAGGATAGAGCCGTCCCTGAAAATTTAATAAAGCTTGCCCTTCGGCAGGAGTTAAATTATATGTTTTTGGTTTTTTCATAATGTTTTTATTTTATTTTTTAATTCGTTAATAAATTCGCTAAAATCATTTTTTCCTTGTTTATCAACAAAGCATTCATATTTAAAGTTTGGATTATATTTAACAAATTCATTTTTAACAAATGCCTCTTTTTGTCTAAATTCCTCGTTATAATATAACTTTCCTTTGGTTTCTATAATCAGTATTTTTCCTATTTTTCCCTTGTTCTTTTTACTTTGATATTTTCTATCTCCTTTTCTTTTAATAATTAGAAAATCAGGTGTGTATCTGCCTCTGGGCGTTTCTATATAAAAACCTTGTAGTTCGTTGTTCTTATAGCCATTAAAATATACTTCTAATCCTGCTAACTCGCTCATCTTTAGCATATCTGAGAGAGCGTTTTGTTCAAAACTTGAATCCATTCTATAAGGAATATAATTAAAGCTAATATTTTGAGGGTCAATGTTATCCACTTCTTCTTCCAAGTCTTCAGGATGTTTTTTATATAATTTTATATTTTCTTCACTAATCTTTGGCATAAATTTAAGTAAGCTTCCATTGGCAGTTCTGGCTAATATTTGAGGATTTTTAATGTCCCATTCAAGCAATTCAATCTCTATGTCTTTTGTAAACGTTTCAGATTTAGAATCATATTCTTCCATCAAAAGTGAGGTAATATAGTGGATAATATCTTTTAATTGTAAGTTTGGATTAGCGATGATCCATTTCTTATTTTTTTTAATAATTATAAAGATATCTTTTAATTCTTTATCGTAATCGTTTAATAGGTCAGTTTCATCCAACTTACCAAATGTTTCATTGGCTACATCATAGATAAAATTGCTAAAAGTATAGTCTAAGTCTTCATCTTTGTAAGCTTGTTTAACATAAGCTTCTTTGATTATCCCATATTTACCTATTTTCCCTATCATTATTTTTTCATCAAATCTGTATTTATTCTTGAAAACTTTAAAATCAAAGTTTTTTAGCCGATTCTTATAATTTACTCCTTTCTCTATTACAATTTTATATTTTGTGCCAATTTGTTTATATTCTAATTTTCCGAGCTTCGGCTTCCTAATTTTTACTGGAATTTCTTCCTCTCTTTTTAATCTCAAGTCAGAAATCTTTAAATGATAGTTTTCTCCTAATTCTTTATCTAATGTTTCATAATTGCTTTTTGCTAAGTAGATTAACGCTTTTTCTTTCTCTGCATTTTCTTCCTCTCTTAAGCATCGGCAAGTTGTTTGTAAGACAAAGTTTTTCGTTGTCTTCTGTCTTGGTAAGGCAATAGCGGTTAAACTCTTACAATCCCATCCTTCTATCCCTACTGCTACCAGTAATACAACCCTTTTGTCTGAATAGGGTTTATCTAAGTTATGAAATAGAGCTAAATTCTCTTTTGGAAGTTCATATTGTTTATTCTCTTTACTAACCTTAGAGTAATATCTAAGCAATTCGCTTTCTTTGTTTTTTCTGTATTTCTGATACCATTCTTTTACTACTGGCAAAACTTTTTCGTTGAGAATCTTGATAGAGGGACAATAGAAAGCTATTTTACTTTTTGTGCCATCTGGATATTTAATGTCAAAATTTTTAAAGAAATCCGTTAAAGCATTTTTAATAAATGATTTTTCTTTAACATTATCGCTTTTCACTTCAGGCACTTTCAGAAATCTACCTATTCCTTCATTGAGAGGATAATTGTAAACAATATCTTGAATTTGGTTTAGTTTAATTTTGTCGTCCCCAATATTTACTGAGTATCTAACATAAGGCGTTCCTGAGAATCCCAACACACTAATTATATTTTTATTTTGGTTTAGTATATTAACTGTCTCTCTTGATTTTTTCTCTTCTTTTTTATTTTTGTAGGTGTGATGCACTTCGTCTAAAATAACTGTCAAAGATGGAATTTCTGACAACCCCTCTCTCAGTTTATTTGATTTTGTAATCTCTGATAATTCTTTATTATTTAGCAGATTTTTTTGTCCTTTCCTTAGATTTTTTACAAGTAATTTATCTCTTTCTTCATATCTTTCCAATATTACTTTTTCGGCATTGGTAATAAATATCAATCCAAAATCTCTGATTTGCAGTAATCTATTCACTTTTTCAAGATTTGGATTCTCTCCCTGCAACTTATCTTTTCTTTGAGAACTTAAAGCGTCTAAAATTTCAATTTGAACAACTTGCTTAATCTTATTTGCTTCTGCCTTTGGTAATATCCATTCAGGATTAAAGTTTTTAATTGTCCGTAAAGAGGGGAGTATCGCTGTTTTTGAAGCTGTCGGAGCAAGCACTATGAAGTTATGAGCAAACCTTTTATCTTTCTTATAGAGATTGGCGAAGTATAAATCTAAGTAGATAAAGCAAGCCATTAAATATGTTTTTCCTGCCCCCATTGGTAGGCTGAAGAGATAATTTGGATATTCGTAATTATATAATAGGTCGTCTAAAACTTGCTCCCAGTTTATCTTTTTGCCATACGGGTCATTTACTAATTTTTTATGTAGATTTTTTACTCCATTATCTTGAAGAAATTGATTTAGAAATTGCGTTGTATAATTATTGCCAAAAGTATAAAAATTATCATATCTTTGAGCTTGTTCTTCATCATATAATAAACCCTGCTTGATAATATTTGCTAATTTTTGATTATCGCCAACGAATTTAAGCCATAGATATACCTCTATGGCTTTTTTCTGTGGTTCTCGTAATTTATTTGTTTTTTCAATATATTTAATTAAAGTTCCAATTACAGATTGAGATTTTTTCTTTTCTTGAGTTATCCAATATTCTGTTTTTTGTTCTATGAGATTGGAGATATTAAAAGTTCTTTCCATAATTATTTTATTTTTACTTTATTCAAAAACTTATTGAATTCTTCTTTCTTTTTATTCTAAAAACAAGAAACTTTCTTAAGTAAATCTTCTAATTTTGAATAAAGATTTTCTGTCATATTTTTAAATTAATTTTTCCTTTTTTATCTAAACCAACTTAGATATAAAAATTAACGATTTGCTAAATTTCTACATTTAAGACAGTAAGCCCATCCGCCTGCATAATCACCTACACGAAGTCTGATTAATTTTCTGTCCGCATCCCAACAAACCGAACAAAATGGACCATCTTTTTCACCGTTTTCTTTCTTTATCCAATAAGCATTCTTTTCAAAGATTAAATTTTCTTTTATTTCTAATTTCTCTTTCAACTCTCTATCCTTTTTCTCTAGTTCCTGTATCTTTTTCTGCATTTCTAAAAGCTTTTTCTGGGTTTCTAGGATTTGTTGATATTGTTCAATTTTTCCTGCTTCCTGCAAAATTTTTCCTATTGATTTTAATTCATCAAAAATTGCCATAATTTTAAATTAATTTATTCTCTTTAAAACTGAATGCTTTGGTTTTAGTGATGATAATATGGTCTAAAACATCTATGCCCATTATTTTGCCGGCTTCCACTATTCTTTTGGTAATTTCTAAATCGTCTTGAGAAGGTTCCGAATCTCCTGAAGGGTGGTTATGAACTAAAACCACTGAAGCTGCGTTATGTTTTAGAGCTTCTTCAAAAATCTCTCTTGGGTGAACCAAATTGGCATTTAGGGTTCCAATAAAAGTTGATTGTTTTTTCCAAATCATCT
>Ga0268281_1002166_pt1 | contig 10052 bp, 12 predicted proteins | sample saktaG_10_FD_190134 | JGI IMG/M metagenome (GOLD analysis project Ga0268281, IMG submission 190134) | Saline water microbial communities from Sakinaw Lake, British Columbia, Canada - sak_2011_5_24_50m | ecosystem: Environmental > Aquatic > Non-marine Saline and Alkaline > Saline ... | reverse complement strand
AATTTTAAATCCTTCTTTCTAAATAATTTCCATTTTATGGATTGGCTCCCGCAATTTAAAACTAATATCATGTTATTAAATATCCTATTCCTTTTTTAACTATAGAAGATGCATTTCCTTCATCAGTATCTATATGCATGTAAAACCGATAATTTGGTTTTACTTGCACCATAACCTTATGAAAAGTTATGGAACGTATTCCCATAGTTTTTACCGAAACTAACATCTTGTTTTTAAGACCAAGTTTTTGGGATTCCTTGGGGCTACAATGAATATGCCTCCAAGCGTTAATTACTCCTTCTTTAATTTTAATTTTACCTCGAGGACCAATAAGAATAATCCCTGGTGTTCCTTTAAGATTACCTGATTCTCTTACCACTGGTTTTACTTTTAAAAAAATAGCATCGGTACGAGATATCTCTACTTGAGTTTGCTTTCGAACAGGTCCCAATATTCTTACATTTGAAATTTTTCGGGCATTGGGCTCCAAGCCATTTTGAATATCTATTTTTTCTTTTGCCGCAAATTCCCCTATTTGGCTAAGTTTTCGCAACTCTTTTAATTGATAACCTTTCCCAAAAAGAGCTTCTAAATCTTTCTGAGATAAATGAACATGTCTAGCTGAAATTTCAATGGGGATTTTTCTGATCATCTTTTAATTTTTATTTAATTACATAATTATTTTACCGCTTTTTTCAGCTTAAATCCAATTCTAAATTTCAATCTTTATTTATTTTCTTGTTTTTAACATCGCATTTTGAGCCGCTATAATAAGGGGATAAACTGTTGGCGCCGAAGTTAAAAGAGGATGAGTGGCTATCTGCCAAGTGTTAAAATCAAAAAAAGAAGTCCTCTGCTGAATAGCCATAGCTAATATATTTAACATCTCACCAACACTTTCTGGTCCCATAATTTCTCCTCCCAAAAGTAAATTTTCAGATGACTTAGCAAAAATTAATTTAACTTTAATTTTTTCTGCTCCAGGCAAAGTCGCGGGGTGACGATTTGGCGCTTCTGCTTCTCCAATTAAATAGTCCAAATTTTCTTCTTTGGCTCTCTTTTCTGTTAAGCCGGCCGTACCTATAACTAAACCATTAATAAAAGTAGAAAAAGCACCAACTGTTCCTTTATTTTCTCTAATGAGTTTCAGTTGATATAAATTACTGGCGGCAATCCTCGCTTCACTGGTAGCAAGAGAAGCAAGCATTATTAGAATATTTTTGCCAGTGATAAAATCTTTGGTTTGAGCACAATCACCTACAGCAAATATATCCAATTCGCTTGTTCTTAAATATTCATCAACCCATATTCCACCTTTTTCTTCGGTTTTAATACCCGCTTCTTTGGCTAAACCAATATTAGGTTGAGCACCAATTGATAAAATTACCATATCAGCCGGCAATCTTTTTCCATTGTCTAGTTCCACATATTCTGTCTTTTGAGCACCATCTATTTCTTTTACGGTTCTACTGGTGTATATTTTTACTCCCTTATTTTTTATTTTTTCTTCGGCCGCTATGGCGTATTCTTCATCAAAATTTGTTACAAGGCAATGGGATAACATTTCAACAATACTGATGTTTAAGCCCTCTATATTGCTTAATTCTTCAGCAAATTCTACGCCAATGAAACCACCACCAATAATAACTATGTTTTTACTTTTTGATACTGCTTTTCTGAATTTTTTTAAATATTCATAATCTTTTTTGACTATCCATACACCTTCTTTTTCTATACCGGGAATGGGAATTAATTGTGATACTGAACCTAAAGCTAAAATTAACTTGTCGTACTCAAAAACATCACCGTTTTTAAGAATTACTTGTTTTTCTTTTGGTTTAATTTTAATTACTTCTTCAATAACCAAATTGATTTTATTATCTAACAGCGACTGATCGGATATTAAATTTTGCTCAACCGAATTAAGGCGATTAAAAATATAAGGAATAGCACAGGGAATAATACTTTTTTCCTCTTTTCTAATTAAAGTTATCTGTTTTGAGGGATAATTCTTTTTGGCAGTAATAGCCGCAACTACTCCGGCTGGCCCACCGCCAATAATTAAAATATCTGTTTTCATATTTTTATTTCTCAATTAATTTTTGACCTTTAATAGTATTTTAACATAAATTATCTTTTAAGTACTAGCATTTAAAAAATCGCCTAATTAGGGCGATTTTTGGATTAGAACCTTTTATTTTTCATATAATCGCTGCCAGTAAAAGATAAATTAAAAGGAGGGCCCTAATGAACCCTCTCTTTGTAGAAAAAGATTTATCTCATTTATGTCTTTAATAGAATATCTATTTCTCTTCTAATATTGGGTATGTTATACAAGAAAAACAAACTTATAATGATAGCACTCACTGGTACTAGCATTGCAACCATTTTTACATACATTAGTCTAGTTTGTGTTGGTTCCATAATCCAGGGAATTCCAATGATTAGTCCCCAGATTGAATATAACATAACAACAATTGCCCAAGTACTTACAACAATAAGACCAATATCAGTCAAGATTTTCTGTGTTTTTATCATTTTCATTCTTCTAATCCTCCCTTTTTATCTTTTATTCAAAAATAGATTTCAAAGAACAATAACATGGTAGTATTACTAGCATTACAATAGCACACTATTATGTATCTGTCAATTATAATAAGGCCTGGAACCAGACCTCATTAATTTTTATTTCTCAATTAATTTTTAATTAATATACCCTAATAAGCACAAATAACTGGTTCTATTCCCAATTCTTCTCTTATCCATTCTTTAACATCATACATATCTCCAATCTCATCAATTAATCCATTATCTTTAGCTGCTTGCCCTAACATTGTTGATCCATCAGCTAATTCTCTGACTTTTTCAATATCTAAATTTCTGTTTTCAGCAACTTTTCTCACAAAAATATCATGTAATATGACTATATCTCTCATAAAGAGCTCTTCTTCTTCAGCCGTTAACTCCTTATCTGGATCTCCTGCATCTTTAAACTTACCAAAAGATAATTGTTGATAAATTATACCCATTTCCTTGTTTTGCTCAGAATAATCTAGATAGGACATTGAAACCCCAATACTTCCAATATCTGATGCTTCACTAGCATATATTTTATCTGCTCCTGTTGCTACAAGATAAGCTCCTGAAGCGGCGCTTTCTCTTATTAAAGCTATAACCGGTTTTTTCATTCCTTTTAAAGCATCTGATATTTCTTCTGAAGCTACAGGATATCCCCCATAAGAATCAATTTCCACGATTAATGCTTCCATATATTCATCATCTTCAATTGCATCAATATATTTAACTATTTCTTCTGATGAAACCACTTCTGAATCTTCATATTCTTCTGAAGAATATGAATAAGTAACAATATCCCCATGAATACTAATTAACGCTACATTACTATCCCATGGACATTCAATTAATGGAGATTCATCAAAAGAATATGCATCTGTGAAATAATACATATATTGGTCATACCAATACATCATTAAAGTTAAAACTAAACCAACTAAAAGAATAATTTTAAAAATCTGTTTTATTTTTTCTTTCATATTTTTTTAATTAATTTTTGACCTTTTGGTTGAATTTTCCGCCACCGAATTTCGTGCCAGCCAAACTAGTACATCGCTTAAATTTTTAAAAAGGAATTTCCATTTTTGGTTTATTCACTTTTAAAAAATCATTATGCACTTTACTCAAATAATCAGGTTTCTTCTGTAATACATCACTTATAAAATATTTTAAGCCGCCGTAAGGTGGTAATGCTTGATTATTGTCTTTACACTTATTGTAAATTCTTTCGAAATCACTTTTTGAAAGTTTATCAAAAATTATTCGCATTCCTGCAAAAAATATGTCGTTTTGTTTAAATGAATTTATTTGATAGTCATTAATAAATTTATCTTTTAAAAGAGAGACTATATATTCATCACATTTTTCAAGAATAATGGCTATTGCCGGATCGGCTCGTAATTCATCTCCTGATAAAGCCCTTTTATTATCCGAATCCAATATCGCTATTAAACCATCAAATAAATTTTCTTTATCTTGATATTCTTGTTGTAGTCGTCCGTAGAGAAAATCAGCCATAATTTTTGCAGAATTGATACAAAACTCAACTTCATATAACTCCGGTTCAGTTGATGGTACATGCCTATCACCAATGGAATTACTTAAATTATCAATCGCATGAACAATTTTTGAGAAACCATCGCATATTGACTTAAAACTTTTATCTGGCGATTGTACCTGTGAAAGTTTTAGTAAGTTTTTGATCAATTTGTATTTATCTGGTAAGTTGCCACTTTGGAGCATTTCCTCTCCAATAATTCTCTTATAAATATCAGAAAAAACACCCTCAACAAACGCCCTTGCACTACTTACCGCACCCCCATAATCATTGCGAACTATTTTATCTGTACATTTTTTTAATTGATCGCCTGCGTATTTTTCGCTTATCTCATTTTCGTTTCTAAACTCAAAATCACTCTTAAATTCAACTGCTACATAAATTGGCTTGTTAGATATTCTTGTTTTCTCAACTAACTTCCAACCATCAGCAGCAAGATGCCCGTTAAAAACATTTAACAATTCTGAAATTTCTTTCGCATCATTTCTAACAACAGGGTGTATTGTTTCTGTTATAAACCGCAAAAAAGTATCGTCATCACTCATTAGGTTAAGGCGAACATCAGAGATAATCCACCAATCATCCCAGTCATTGTTGTTTATTCTGTGTTGCCAGATATCACCTCGCATATTTTGAAACTTGCTATCTGTTGTAGACAAACTTTCAATATCAAAAAGACGGTTAAGAAACTCAACCTCATCAAGCCGTCCCGACCAATTCGTATTGCGAATTTTCAACTCGTCAAAAATATTTCTTTTAGTAACCCCTGAAATCATATCAATTATTTATTAAATACATCTTAAAGCTTCATCTTTGTTCTTTATCTTATCTAATTCTTTTTTTAAAATTTTAAATTGCTCATCGGTAATTTTTATCAATCCACCCGGCACTTGAAATTGTTTTATTCCTAATTTTCTTAATCTGGAAATTGATATCCCATCTTCACTTTTTACTCTTTTGTTTATATCTACTCTTACTCCCCAACTAAACTCTTTTCCTCTAGTGATATAATTTCTCTCTAAATCCTCACCTTTTTGATTGTCAGCGATTTGACCATAAGCATAAATCGCTTTAACTCCAATTTGATTGTTTTCTTTACAACCAGTTTCATAAAGAAAAAACCCATTACATTCCCTAAATTTTTTCGCTTGCTTTGGATAATTTATTGAAAAAGAAATTACTCCCCCTTTATCTTTTTCAGGATAACGGTCAGCTCTTGGTCCCCACATTGTTTTGATATAGTAATTCATTTTTTAAAAATTGACTTAAATTCTATTTCTCAATTAATTTTTGACCTTTTGGTTGGATTTTTCAGACATTCTAATGTATTTAATAAGTTTATTACCATCAATTAATTCAATCGGTTTATCTTCTGCAAATCTTTCAGCTTCTAAAGTGAATTTATTAGTAGTAATAAAATAGCCTTTAGCTTGGGCTAAATGATCAGCAATTGCTCCATAAAAATCTCTAAGTTCACCAGGTCCTACTGTAGAAGTAATATATTTCTTACATTGAATATAATGCTTTAAACCATCCTTTTCTGCCACAACATCTACGCCTTTATCATAAGCACCACCAGTAATAGTAGTTTTATATCCCAATGTTGTAAATAATTCAGCAATATAGCGCTCAAAATCCCATGGCTTTAATTCTCTTAACCAACTCAATAATTCCCTATCAGTTCGCCATTTACTTTGTTTATGAATTTTAGATCTTTTAACAAGTAAAATTGTAATAATAAAAGCTCCTAAAAACGATAATCCCAATACTAACATTTTCCAAAAAAGAGGTTTATTATAAAACCAAAATATAGCCATAAAAAGTATATAAGGTATACTTATATCGCTTAGGAAATCAAATATTTTATCGATTAATGTTTTTCTCCTTGGCATAAATTTATTTTTTATAATTTTTTAATGGTTTAATCATTTATTATAATTAATATCTCCTATTTCGTTTTTTCTTCCTTCTAAATAAAGCAATTAATATATCAATAAACCCAATTATAAGCATTATTGGTATAAGTGTTCTAAAAAACACGGACGCAAAAGTTGAGCTTACTATTCTACCTAGTTCTAATACTTGTGGATCAGCCATAAATTTTATTTTCAATTAATTTTTCGAGTTTTTAATTTTTTTTATAATAATTTTTATTTTTGATTGTGTAATATTTGATTTTGTAATAATATTAGTTGTTTTTGATTTATATTTTTATCTAAATCTAATGCTTTAATTTTTAAAAAAAGTAATATTATTTCAATAATATGCCAAAGGGTTAATTTGATTGCGGATACTAAAAATTCAAATTGTTCATCTGGGGTAGTGTGAAGATGAATATTAATACTGTCTATATTGGGGTGAATAATTTGTGACATTTTTCGATATTTTTTAAAATGATTATTCTTGAAATTTGGTGGCATAGATACAAAATCATTATTTATTTTTTTCAAATATTCTTTAATTTTTAAATCTTTGTTTTCAAAAAAATTATTCAATCTAAATAAAATTTCCTGATCAGATAAGCCTGAAAAAATATATAAAATTTTTATATATAACTCATATGCATATCTATAAAGATAAACAGAAAGGAAAACATCATTTGCTAAAAGAACATTTTCTATTGAAACATTAACAGAATATATCTTGTTTAAAGCCACAGCAACAAAATATTCTTTAGGATTATTTTTTTTGCTTACTGTTCCAAAATTGAATCCTGGTTTAATGATCCTATTTAAAAATATTATTTTATCCTGTAAAGCGTCCCTTAATAAAATGTTTTCTTTCTTTAGTAAATTACTAAGCATATTTTATTTCGCAATTAATTTTTTGACTTTTTGGTTTGTTTTTTCACCTCTCGAAGGTTTCTTTAAATCATTTCCCATTTCCAATCACTAAAATACGAGCCGAAAATAAAAACAATTTTTATATTATTTAGTTTCAATCCTACTTCTAAAAAATTTCTCGGTTTCTTTATTTGTGAAATATACATAACAACCTCTCATTCCACGAGAAAGAAGAACTCGATAAATATTCTTTACGTATTTTTCAAAATTTTCTTTATTTCTACGTAACATTGGATCGGCGGTCGCATTAATATTACAAGTAAGTTTGCCTTCTTCAGGACTATAAACAAGATCGTCCCCAATAATAACTCCAATATAATCAAACTCAAATCCTTGTGCTGTATAAATACAGCCGACCTGTTTTAAGCCTTCTGGCTTATAGGCCCATTCATACCATTTCACATACCCCCTCGGAGAGGTTATTTTGTTATGCGTTTCCCAAGGCATCGCAAAATCTCCAATCACAACATCTTTTATTAGCTCTCCGTTAGAATCTAATTCTTGAGACCATGGCCAGCAAAAACCTGCAACAAGACGCACAAAATTTCCTTTTTTTGGATCTTTTTTTGTTTCCATCTCTTCTTTTTTAAGTAGAGCGGAGTAAAGTTTATTAGGTGAGTCAAAAATTTTAAAATCGAAAACTTCAGATCTAGATAATATTTTGTTCTCATCAGTATAGCCAAGAATTGATTCAAGCCAATTAAGATAATTATTTGAGCCCATGCAACGAAACTGCGTTTCAAGCGTTACTTCATCTACTGAAGCATCAAACTTTTTAGCAGTTTCCCGTATTAATTGTGCGCTGCCTATTTCTAAAGACCGAATATTTTGCATGTCATCAATAAAAAATACTGTTGTTTTTGCGGCCCTGATAAGGGTATCTATTTGAGGCAAAATTGTTTTGTCTTCTTTTTTAGTAAATTGATGATTCGATGTTTTTCCTATTCTATGTGCTTCATCAATTAAAAGTAAATCTGCTTGATTTTCTTTAAATTTCGACGGAATAAATCTATTTAAATTTGAAATCAATTTCTCGCCTTCTTCGCCTACTAAATTTGCCAAACCACTTACAAACGGTTTTGACTTACAACCATAGAAAACTTTTTTCTTTTTTTTTGCTGCTTCCGCCAAAATATTCAAAGCAATAACTGACTTCCCTGTTCCCGGACCTCCGTGCACAATTATAACTGCCTTCATATCTGCTTTTTCAATTTTTCTGATCTTCGACCAAATTAAATTTTTTGCAACTAATTGTTCATTTAATAATGAAAAAACCGATTCATTAGAAATTATTTTAGAGACATTTTCCAAGAGTTTTTTCGAAGGAGTTATGGAACTTTGCATAAATCGATTAAAAACTTCAAATCCACTACCCTTCGCAAGAAGAAGTTTTATTTTATCGGCCAGTAATTGTGTATCATTTTTTGAATAAATGGGAAAATCTCTGACTATATTTTCGTATACATGTGCAAAAAGTCCAGCGCCAATCTCTTTCGAGTAGTTGTGACAATAAGAACAACTAAATAAAATAAGTGGTTGAGCTACTTCAAACTCTGCTATAAAACTTTTTAAATATCCGTCATATCCCTTAACCTGTTGTGAAGGGTGTGCAACAATTCGAGTATTACCACCCGTATATGTTTCAACAAAATTTCCTTCATCCTCAAGCGCTTGAACGTTCGTCCACTGCTTTAATTCTATAAGCACAATATTGTCATCACTTTTTTCATCTTTTCCAAAGAGTAAACAATCAATTCTATTTTGATTATATGGAACCTCATATTCAAGTGCAACGTTAATATCTTTAAGATTTGAAATTTCTATCAGATCTCTAACTCTTGGCAAAGAATTTTGCCAAGAGTTAATTTGGCTTTGATTAGATCTTACGCCAAAAAAAGACAAAAATGCAGAAGACATTATGTCAGTAATCGTATTATTTCTTATATCGCTACAAAATGTTTTTGCATCTGCTTCATATATAAGCATATTTTATAGTTTGTTATATTTTGTATGCTTACCCTTTGCTTTTTCGATTGGGTATTTTCTATCGTTTTTACTAATTTTCTTATCTAGCGCGTCCAAAACATCAATTTTTAAATCATGACTCATTAGTAAAACCCAGTAAAAAACATCGGCTAATTCTTCACCTATGTGTTCTTTATAAGTTTTTATATATTCCTCAATTTCCTCCTTGTTTTTCCATTGAAAATGTTCTAAAACTTCTGCCGCTTCAAGACATAATGATATTGCCACATCTTTTGGATTATGAAACTGTTTCCAATCTCTTTTATCACGAAACTCAATAATTTTTTTTGTTAATTTTTGAATTTTATCCATTAATTTAATTTTTAAATAATTATTTTACCTTCTTACACTTAATTTATTATTTTTATTCTAAATTATCTTTCTATGCTCCAATTAAATAAAACCCCCTTGAATACGATGGGGCTTTTTATTAATAAAATCGTTACCTGTTATTTGTTAGCTGCTAACTGTTTATTGTTTGTATTTTTTACGGTGGGGCATATTTGTTAAAATTTAGAAGTTAGAATATAGAATTTAGAATAGAGGTACAATTTACAATTTTTAATTTAACATCCAAATTGCGTAATTTAAGATTGAGGCAAAACTGACCCAGAGAAGATAAGGAATAAAAAGTAAACCAGCAATTTTATTAATTTTATAAAATTTAATTAAGGTAATCAGAATAAATAACCATAAGATTATAATCTCCAGAAGAGCTAAACCTGGATTATGCATTCCAAAAAAGATTATTGACCAAAGAGCATTTAAAATAAGCTGAATTCCATAAAAGATGAATGCTTGTTTTGTTTTTAAATTATCTCGTTTTTTCCAAATCAAAAATGCAGAAATCCCCATAAGGATATAAAGCAAGGTCCAAACAGGAGCAAAAATCCAATTAGGAGGACTAAACAAAGGTTTATTAATAAAAGCATACCAATTGGTAATACTGGAAGTAGTAAAAAAAGAACCAATAAATCCAAAAGAAAAGACAATAAGAATAGAGATTAAAAGAGGTAAAATAGATTTTTTAAACATAGATTTATTTTAAAATT
>Ga0268281_1002165_pt1 | contig 10055 bp, 9 predicted proteins | sample saktaG_10_FD_190134 | JGI IMG/M metagenome (GOLD analysis project Ga0268281, IMG submission 190134) | Saline water microbial communities from Sakinaw Lake, British Columbia, Canada - sak_2011_5_24_50m | ecosystem: Environmental > Aquatic > Non-marine Saline and Alkaline > Saline ... | reverse complement strand
AAAGCTGGTCAAAAAGCCCTTGCAGATAATAAGGGTGTTATTTATACAACTCTTTCCGGTGGTCTTGATTCCACTCTGTCTTTGGCTTTATTAAGAAAAAGCCTTGGTTGGGAGAAAAAAATTGTAACCTTTACCATGGGAGGAGATGAGGATCATCCTGATATTAAATTTGCTCGTCGGGTAGCCAGAAAGTTTAAAACCGAGCATCACGAATTTCTTCCTTCACCTAATAAAATTCATGTCGGTCTTGAAGATTATAAAACGGAAAGATCAAGAGAAGATTTGGAAAAGGCAGTTTTAGAAGGAAGTTTTGATGTCTATTTGCTTTATGAATACATTTCTTCTTTTCGGCCAAAGACAGTTATTGTTCATGATGGAATTGATGAACAGATGGGAGGATATTGGGAACATCGCAACAAAAGAGTAACAGAAGATGAAAGGAAAGAAAATTTTAGACTTTTCTGGGGAGAATTAAAATCTGAACATCTGAATAAATTAATAAAATCAAGCCAAGAATTTGGGATTCATCTTCTTTTTCCTTATCTTGATGAGGAATTAGTTAGTTTCATTGCCAGAATTCCGGTTAAAGATCGGGTGATTGAAGAAATTGGCAAAATACCCCTAAGAGAAATTGCTGAAAAATTAGAAGTTCCTAGAGGAATTATTAATCGTCGTAAACGAGGAGCGGTAGGAATGCTTGAAATTGAAGAATTAAGAAGACTCTCAAAATAAAATTTTACCCCCGATATTGTGATAAAATTATTGTTATGAAATTATTTGGTAGCTTGCTTGATTTTAATGCCAAGGAAATAGCAAAGTTACGGCCAATGGTCGAGAAAACTAATTCTCTTGAGCCGGAAATGAAAAAATTAAAAGACAAAGATTTTCCGGCTAAAACAATTTCTTTTAAAGAAAGAATTGCCAAAGGAGAAACGTTAAATGATTTACTGCCGGAAGCTTTTGCCTTGGCCAGAGAATCTATTTTTCGGGTGGTTGGCGAGCGGGCTTTTGATGTTCAGTTAATGTCAGCGGCAAATTTACACCAGGGAAAAATTGCTGAGCAAAAAACCGGGGAGGGAAAAACTTTATCCTCAGCCATTACTGCTTATTTAAATGGTCTTTCCGGCAATGGCGTTCATATTGTCACGGTTAACGATTATTTGGCCCGCCGGGATACCGGCTGGTATGGCAAGGCTTTGACTTTTGCCGGATTGAAGCTTGGCTGTATTGTTCACGAACAAGCCTTTTTGCTGGATTTAGATTACCAAGAAAAAGGGCAGGAAGATGAAAGATTGAGACATTTAAGATTGGTGGAAAGAAAAGAGGCTTATGCGGCAGATATTACCTATGGAACAAACAATGAATTTGGTTTTGATTATTTAAAAGATAACATGGTTCAGCGACTGGAAGATATGGCTCAGCGCGGCCATCATTTTGCCATTATTGATGAAGTTGACTCCATTTTGATTGATGAAGCCCGGACGCCGTTAATTATTTCCGCGCCGGACGCCGAACCCACTCAAAAATATTATGAATTTGCCGCTTTAATCCGTGGCCTTTCTGGGGACACAGACTATCTTATTGATGAAAAAATGAAAACAGCCAATTTAACCGACCATGGTATTAGAAAAGTGGAAAAGATTCTTAAAGTTGATAATCTTTACGAAAAAGATTTTGACACCATTCATCATATTGAAAATGCGCTAAAGGCAAGAACTTTATTTTTAAGAGACAGAGATTATATTGTTAAAGAAAACCAGGTAATTATCGTTGATGAGTTTACCGGCAGATTAATGTTTGGCCGTCGATGGTCGGATGGTCTGCATCAGTCGGTGGAAGCCAAAGAAGGTGTGCCGATTCAACAGGAATCCATTACCTTGGCCACTATTTCTTTCCAAAATTACTTCCGGATGTATCAAAAATTAGCCGGTATGACCGGAACCGCTTTTACCGAAGCGGAAGAATTTAGAAAAATTTATGGTTTGGATGTGACGGTCATTCCTACCAATCTGCCCATGGTGAGAGCTGATTATCCGGATATTGTTTACAAAACGCCTCGAGCCAAATACGCGGCCGTAGTTCGGGAAATTGAAGAATGCTATCAAAAAGGCCAACCGGTTTTAGTGGGCACGACTTCGATTGAAAAAAACGAAATCATTGATAAGTTTTTACAAAAAAAAGGCATTCCTCATAATGTTTTAAACGCCAAATTTCACGAAAAAGAAGCCAAGATTTTAGCCGAAGCCGGTCATAAAAAAGTGGTCACGGTCGCCACCAACATGGCCGGTCGGGGAGTTGATATTATTTTGGGTGGCTCCAAAGAAGGTCGAGACAAAAAAGCTTGGGAGAAGGAACATGATGAGGTGGTCAAACTAGGCGGTCTTCATGTGGTGGGGACAGAACGCCATGAATCAAGAAGAATTGACAACCAGCTTCGGGGCCGGGCCGGCCGCCAGGGTGATCCTGGCTCTTCCAGATTTTTTGTTTCCCTGGATGATGATGTCATGAGACTTTTTGGCGGGGAACAAATTGCCAAATTAATGGGGATGTTAAAGATTCCTGAAGACCAGCCCATTGAGCATGGTTTGGTTTCCAAAGCCATTCAGCAAGCCCAAGTCAAAGTTGAGGGTTTCAATTTTGATATGCGTAAACACGTGGTGGAATATGATGACGTCATGAATAAACAAAGAGAAATTATTTATGACAAAAGAGAAAAGATTTTACAAACAACTGACGAAAATAATTTAGAGTTTAAAGAGCAAATTCAGGATAGAATAGCCAGCTATATCACCAATTTAGTGGCGATGTATACGCCGGAAGGTTTTGAGCAAATTGAAGTTGAACAGATAGTTAATGGTTTTTGTGAAATCTTGCCGGTTGACCCAAATTCTCAAAGTGGCCTTAAAAATCAAATCTCTCAGTTTAAATCTTCAAATCAAATCATTGACTTCTTAATCAAGGTTTTGGTTGAGGCTTATGATTCGCGAGAAAAACAGGTCAGCCCAGGTTTAATGAGGGAAATTGAGAAATTTGTTTGGCTGCAAAGTATTGACCGTCTTTGGATTGATCATTTGGATGCCATGGATAATTTAAGAGAGGGTATTGGTTTGCGAGGCTATGGCCAGCAAGATCCCCTGATGGAATACAAAAAAGAAGCCTTTGCCTCCTTTGAAAAATTAATGGTGATGATTGAGGATGAAGTTGTGAGAAGAGTTTTTCGAGTTCAAGTGGCCAATCAGCCAACCATGCCTCAGAAAGTCCAAACCAATATTGATACTCAAGATAAGATGGGTTTAAAACCACCAACGAGCTCTTCGTCAACTAAAGCCAGCAGTGGTAATCGGCCTGGTCGGAATGACCCCTGCCCTTGCGGCTCAAATAAGAAATATAAAAAATGCTGTTATCCGAAATATGGATAAAATGATAGTTGATTAAACTCCTAAATTCTTCTAATATCTTCTTGTATTATCCAATAATATCCAGTATTATCTAATATTGTCTAATATCTTCTAAAATGCTGAAATATAAATTTAAAGAAACTAAAAAGATAAAAAAATTATTAATTGAGTTTGAAGCCTTAAAGATACTTTTTGACCAGCTTAAAATTCTGCCTCAAATTGAAGAAAATTTACGCCGGGAATCACTTTTAAAAAGCGCCCTTTTTTCCGCCAGAATTGAAGGTAATCCCTTAGACTTGGAAAAAATAAAATTTGCAGGAGAAACAGAAAAAACTAATGATCTTAAAAAATTAGAGGTTTTTAATCTCTTAAGGGCTTATCGCTATATTTGCAGTTCAAAAGCTCCTAAAAAATTAAATTTGGTTTTCATTAAAAAAATACATCAAATGACAATGAAAAATATTTCTTCTGAAGCAGGTAAATGGCGAACCGAAACCTGGGCGATTTTTAATCAAGCGGGTGTGGCGATTTACCTAGCTCCAACCCCTTTTCGACTATCGAAGCTAATGGAAGAATTTGTTCAAATGAGCAGGAATCTAAAAGAAGAAATTCCGGTAAAAGCCGCCATTTTACAGTTTCTCTTTGAGAAAATTCACCCTTTTGCTGACGGCAATGGGCGGGTCGGGAGGTTGATTTCCGCTTATCTTATAAATAATGAAGGCTATGGTTTGAGAAGTTTGATTTCAATGGAGGAGATGATTGATAAAAACAGGGAAAATTATTACCAAGCTTTAGAGCCATCGGTTGAAACGACTTTATTTGTTGAATTTTTCTTGGAGTCATTAGTTGAACAAGCTAAATCGATTTTAGATAAATTGAGTGAAAAAAAGGAAGAATTGCCGGAGGATTTTCTCTTACCTCGCCGCCGTGAGATTTTAGAAATAATTAAAGATCATCCCTATTGTTCTTTTGATTTTATTTCCCGAAGGTTTTTATCGATAAATCAAAAAACTTTACATTACGACTTAAAACAACTTCAAGAAAAAGGATTTGTCATTAAAGCCGGTATAACAAGGGGTGTAAAATATAAGACCAGAGAATAAAATATGATTATTAAAGATAAAATTTATGGTGAAATTAAAATAAAAGATTTAGTTTTAATAGAATTTCTAGAATCTCCTTCGCTTTTGAGGCTAAAAAAGATGTCTAATTATGGAATTCCTGATAAGTATTACCACCATAAAGGTTATAGTAGATATGAACATAGTGTTGGGGTAATGATTCTTCTGAAAAAATTTGGGGCTTCCTTGGAGGAACAAATTGCCGGTCTTGTTCATGATGTTTCTCATTTGGCTTTTTCTCATGTTGCCGATTGGATTTTTTCTGGCGGTGAGAATGGCGACAAGGAAGAATTAGCAGATAATCTTTTGGAAAAAATTATTAGAACAACAGAATTGGCCAAAATTTTAGAAAAATTTAATCTTTCTATAGAAAGAATTATTAATAAAAAAAACGATTTTCCCCTTTTAGAAAAAAATATTCCTAATTTATGTGCCGATCGAATTGATTACGTTTTAAGGGAGTTAAAATATACCTGGGGAGTTAAACAGGAAGTTTTAAATACTTACCTGAAATATTTGGTTAATTTTAATGGCGAAATTGTTTTTCTCGATGAGAAAGTTGCTTTTGATTTTGCTAAAGATTTTATAGAACTTCAAACAAAGCATTGGGGTAGTCGTGAAGCAATGGTAAGATATTATCTTTTTGCCAAAGTAATGAAAATTGCTCTTAGTAAAAGAATTCTTTTAAAAAAATATTTTTTTAAGGAAGAGGATTTTGTTTTAAGAAAAATTGAGAAAATAAATGACAAGGAAATTAAAAATATCTTGGCTTTGTTAAGAAAGAAAAAAATTAGCCAAAAATCCAGTGGTTCTTTCAAAAAAGTTTTCAAGAAATTTAGATATGTGGATCCTAAAGTTTTAGTTAACGTTGATTTATTAAAGTTAAGTGAAATTAATCATAAATTTGAAAAAATGATTAAGAAACACCAAGAAATTAATAAAAAAGGAATAATAATTTAAATCGCATGAATTCTTCACAAATTATCAAAAAATTAAAATCATTGTCAAATCCGAAAAATGTGGCAGGGATGGCCAGATTTGGGATTAACCCGGAAAAAGCTTTGGGAATTAATATCCCGGTTTTGCGAAAAATGGCTAAAGAGATTGGAAAGAATCATAATTTAGCTTTACAACTTTGGGATTCAGATCTTCATGAAGTGAGAATCTTGGCGACGATGATTGATGAGCCGGAGAAAGTTTCCCCAAAACAAATGGATCGTTGGGTTTTAGGTTTTAATTCTTGGGATTTGTGTGACCAGTGTTGTATGAATCTTTTTGATAAACTTCCAATAGCTTGGGAAAAAGCAGCCAAATGGGCAAAAGAAGAAAGAGAATTTACCAGAAGGGCCGGATTTGCTTTAATGTCTTGTTTGGCTTGGCATGATAAACAAGCCAAGGATAAAGATTTTTTGAAATTCTTTCCTCTGGTTAAAAAATATTCGATTGATGAGCGGAACTTTGTCAGGAAAGCGGTTAACTGGGCTTTGCGGCAAATCGGCAAAAGAAATAAAAATTTAAATAAGGAAGCCATTAAAATGGCTCAAAAAATTTTAAAGATAGAGAACAAAACAGCCAAGTGGATTGCTTCTGATACTATTCGGGAATTAACCAGCCCCTCGATTCAAAAAAGGCTCTCGTGATAAAATAAGCATAGCTTGTTTTTCGAAGACTTAAAATAAACCTATGTGGAAAGATAGATTGAAAAGATTACTTATTCTCTTACTGGTGGCTGTTTTATTCTTTTTTGTTGGCAAGGTTTTTGCCAACTGGCTGGCTAAAAACAAAGTGGCTGGAGCTTCTATTAGTTTGCCAACCCAACAAATTGGGGAAAAAATCAGTGATTTTGGTGAACAGGTTTTAGGCAAAGTGATAGAAATTTTACCGGTGAGCGGGGAATTAAAACAAAAAATAGTAGCCACGCCAACCCCAGCAAGCGCTGAAATTAAAACCGAAGAAAAAATAGTTAATGTTGAAACCAAAACCCAGGAGATTATTGAGATTATCAAAGAACTGCCGGCCCAAGAGCTTGAAAATATTAAAAAACAAATTTTTAAAGATTTTTGCCAGAAAATTTTAGAGGAGTAATATGGAAGAGATTAAAAAAAGAATTGAGTTAATCAAACAAAAACTTAATTTGGAAGAGTCTCGGCGCCAGATGAGGGAGATTGAGGCGGAGTCTTCTGCGCCTGATTTTTGGCAGGACCACCAAAAAGCCGGGGAAAAGATGAAAAGATTGGGTGAGCTGCAAAAAGAGATTGAAGAAATAAAAGAATTGGAAAAACTTCTTGAGGAAAACAAAATTGCTGAATTGGAGAAAAAAATGGCCAAATTGGAATTAAAAACTTTTCTTTCCGGCAAATATGATGCTTTACCGGCAATTTTAGCGATTCATGCCGGCCAGGGAGGGGTCGAAGCCATGGATTGGGCCGAAATGCTGAAAAGAATGTATTTAAAATATTTTGAAAAGAAAAATTGGCCTTGCGAAATGATTGATGAAACCAAGGGTGATGAGGCAGGGATTAAAAGTATCACCCTGACGGTTAATGCCCCTTATGCTTATGGTTATCTAAAGCTAGAAGCGGGAACACATCGACTGGTTCGTCAGTCGCCTTTTAATGCTGATAAACTGCGCCAGACTTCTTTTGCCTTGGTTGAGGTTTTACCGCAGATTGAGGAAACATCGGAAATTAAAATCAAGGATGAGGATTTGGAATGGCAATTTTTCCGGGCTTCGTCTCATGGCGGACAAAATGTCCAAAAAGTTTCCTCGGCCGTTCGTTTGATCCACAAGCCGACCGGCCTTGTCGTCACCTGCCAGATAGAAAGGTATCAGGAGCAGAATCGGAAGATTGCCTTGGATTTATTAAGAGCTAAATTATGGTTAAAGCAGGAGGAACAGTTCGGTCGGGAGAAACAGGCCTTAAAGGGAGGAAAAACCATGGCGGCTTGGGGCACCCAAATCCGCTCTTATGTTCTTCATCCCTACAAGATGGTCAAAGATTTGCGCACTGGCTATGAAAGTAGTAATCCGGAGTTGATTTTAGACGGTAATCTTGATGGTTTTGTGGAAGCAGAATTAAAAAGTGTGGTATGATAGAATAGGTCAGGGGGTGAATGATAAGCAAAGCTTGTTTTCGCTAAAGCTCAAATGGAAGAAAATTTAGTTCAACAATTTCCAGCTAACCAAAAAAAGTTTAACTTAAAAGAAATCTTGCTGCCGGTGGGGATTATTTTAGCCATTGTTATTGCCGGCGGGGTGACCGGTTATTTTCTGGCTAATCGGGGCCAAGGGTCAATGATGGTTGCCACCCAATCAAAACAATTGATTGGCGGAGTGGAGACGGTTCAAACCTCAACAGAAGTGGGGATTAAAGATGAAAAGGCTTTTAAAGACACCTCTCAGGGAAAAATTGTCGTCAATGATAATAAAGATATTACTGAAGGGAGTCATAAATTACTTCGTCCCGGCGGGCCTAGTCAAACAGCCTATTTGACCAGCTCGGTTTTGGATTTAAACCAGTTTTTGGGTAAGTGTCTTCAAATTTGGGGGGAAACTTTTGCTGGGCAAAAAGCCGGTTGGCTGATGGATGTCGGGCGGATAAAAATTCTTGACTCTTGCCCTGAAGGCATCTAAAAAAACAAAGGATGGTTAAGTTTGAAAATGTCACTAAAAAATTTGGAGATGTGGTTGCCCTTTCTGGGGTGAGTTTTGAGATACAAACAGGCGAGTTTGTTTTTATCATCGGCCCTTCAGGGGCCGGCAAAAGCACTTTGGTAAAATTAATATTAAGAGAATCTTTACCTAGTGAGGGAACGATTAAGGTTAAAGATTTCAGTCTTCATGAACTTCCTAAAAAGAAAATCCCGGAATATCGGCGCCAGATTGGTGTTGTTTTCCAGGATTTTAAACTCCTTTGTGATCAGACCGTTTTTGAAAACGTGGCCTTGGTTTTACGAGTTTTAAATGAAGTTGAGGAAAAAATTGGAGAAAAAGTTTTAAATATTTTGGATTTGGTGGGTTTAAAGGGAAAAGACAACTTTTTTCCCTCCCAGCTTTCCGGGGGAGAATTGCAAAGGGTTTGTTTGGCCAGGGCCATTGTCGGGGAACCGGAAATTGTTATTGCTGATGAACCGACAGGTAATTTAGACATAGGCATTGCCCGGCAAATTGTTGATCTTTTGAAAAAAATCAACGAAAACGGAAAGACGGTCATTATGGCCACCCATAATTTTGAAATTGTTAATGCCTTAGGTCAAAGAGTTATAGAATTAGATAAAGGTAAGGTGGTTTCTGATCAAAAGAAAGGGAAATATCATCTAAAATGAAACAACATTGGCGAACCTCCTGGACGCATATAAGAAGATCGCCTTATCAAGCTTTGGCGGCGATTTTAATTATGTTTTTGACCTTTTTTTTGTCGACAGTTTTTGTTTTAACGGCCGGCGGTTTTCAGGTGGTTTTGAGATATTTTGAAACTCGGCCACAAGTCACGGCTTTTTTGAAAGATGAAACCACTCTGTCTCAGGTGGATACGATTAAAGCCAGGTTGGCCCAAACCGGCAAAGTCAAAGAATCTAGATATATTTCTAAAGAAGAAGCATTGACTATTTACAAAGAGCAGAACAAGAATGATCCTTTGCTTTTGGAAATGGTGACCGCCAATATTTTGCCGGCGTCAATCGAGGTGGCGACGACCGAGATTTCTTTTCTGCCGGAAGTGGCTCAAATCTTAAAAAGCGAATCAGGAGTGGAAGAAGTTATTTTTCAGGAGGATGTTGTTCGGGCCCTTCATAATTGGACGGATACTTTAAGAAAGGTTGGGGTTGGGTTAATTGGGGCCTTGGGTTTGGTTTCCTTTTTGATTATTTTGGTCATTGTCGGTATGAAAATTACCATTAGAAAGGAAGAAATTGAAATTTTGCAGCTTATTGTGGCTTCTCCTTGGTATATTCGCTCTCCTTTTGTTTTTGAAGGCATGTTTTACGGAGCAGTGGGGGCATTCTTGGCTTGGGGGGTTTCTTATCTTTTGCTTTTGTATGTGACGCCTTTTGTCGTCAAGTTTTTATCAGGGATTCCCATTCTGCCTGTCCCGATATTCTTCATGTTATCTTTGTTAGGCATTGAAATTCTTGCTGGTATCGTTATCGGCTCGCTGGGTAGTTTGTTGGCCGTGAAACGATACTTGAAGTAAGATGAAAAAAAATCTTCTTTGGCGATTCGCGTCGGTTTTTCTTGTTTTAATTATTTCTATTTTTTTAGCCCAAAAAGTTTTTGCCATAACTGAATCTGAATGTAATAACAGTTGGAAGGAACATACTGATGAATGTATTGTCTTGTGGGAAGGGTTACGTGATCAAGAGACTAAAAAAGTAATTTCATATAAAACAGAATTAGTAAAGATAAATACAAGTATTGTCATCACGACAGCTAGGATTTTTGCGACCATCAAAGAGATTGAAAATTTGGAAAAGGAGATTGCTAGTCTAATATCTAAAATTGGCCGTCTTGATATTTCCTTAGACCAACTTTCAGAAA
>Ga0268281_1002160_pt1 | contig 10081 bp, 7 predicted proteins | sample saktaG_10_FD_190134 | JGI IMG/M metagenome (GOLD analysis project Ga0268281, IMG submission 190134) | Saline water microbial communities from Sakinaw Lake, British Columbia, Canada - sak_2011_5_24_50m | ecosystem: Environmental > Aquatic > Non-marine Saline and Alkaline > Saline ... | reverse complement strand
CTCCTAAAACATAAATTTGATTTAATTTTGGATCATCAGTTAGCCTGTTTTTTATATATTCACTGACTTGAGAAACAGTCAGTATATTCTTGCTATCAATTCCATATACTTCCTTTATTTTTTCTAAGGATTCTTTTGTCATTTTTGGTATTATAACTCAATCTCTTTTTAGACTTCATGGAATTAAAAATGCTTTCTAATTATATAAACATTACTTTTTGTTATGCAAATGCCTTTAAGAGCAAATCATTTTTTCCATAAGGCTTTTTGCTGTAATGCCTTTTTGCATGCTCAACTATCAGGGCATGGTACTCCTTGAAAATCCTGTGATTATGCTCTAAGTTATCCATAAAGAGCTTTTGAACCTCATCATAAGCTGCTTCAGGCTTTATAACTCCAAGATTTGCAAAAATTCGCCTGGTGTATGCGTCAATAACAAAAATCTGCTTGTCAAGGGCGTAAAGAAGTATTGAGTCAGCTGTTTCAGGTCCAATGCCATTGATATTTAACAGGAGTTTTCTTGATTCCCACAAGTCCATCTTCCTGAGCTTTTTAATAGGATACTTCTTTAGGAACTCTGCAACATTCTTTAGCTTCTTTGCCTTCTGGTTGAAATAACCTGAGCTCTTAATGGCTTGGGCAAGGATTTCATGCTTTACTTTTAATATTTGGTTAATACCAATGAGATTTAGCCTATTAAGTTCAATGATTGCTCGCTCTACATTTGGTTTCCATTGTGTGTTTTGTGTCAGCACGGCACCGAATATTATTTCCAATCGTTGCTTATCATTTTTTGTAGCAATGCCATAAATAGGGGCTGTTTCAGAGCCGGAGCAGTAATTAACTGGTGTTACAGGCCACCAGCCTTGAAAACCATATTCCTTGAGCAATATACTGTATATTCTCTTTAGCAGATTCATCTTGTTTCTTATTCTTTTTTAAGTTCTACTATTTTATTTATATCTTGAATAACAACATCTACCTGTGATTTTAGGTTCTTTACAGCATGATTAGATAAATTTTTAATTGTCCCAATATTTTCAAAGAGCAGGCTGCTTTGTTTAATGCTGTCCTTTATCAAACTTATTGTGATGTCTCTTCTCCACTCAATCTTCTGATTCTCTAATATACTGATTAATTCAAGAAGCTTTTCTAATGACTGTATAATACTAATAAAAATCAGTTCTGCATTTACAGGATCAATATCTTTTGTAAAATGATTGATTCTGCTTTTTGTAAATAATGTAAATATCTGCTGCAATGAGTCTTCTAAGGATGCGATGTAGGTATACATATCAATAATCTCTCTTTTTTTTATTATGCCTTCCTCAATATGATCTATTATCCTGTTTATATTCTGCCTAAATAATAGCAATGAAGACCTAATCCTGCTGATCTTCTCACCAAGAGAAATCTCATATACTTCATTTAGTATTATATCCTGCTTTATAGAAACAAGCTTTGACGTAACAAATGCCAACAAAAGCAATCCGCAAACAACTTCAATTAAAGCAAGAATCCTGAATCCTCCAAAAGGTATAATATCACCAAAGCCAGTTGTTGTTGCAGTTATAAAACTAAAGTATATTGCATCAAAAATACTTAAACTGGTTTTATCTCCTAGAGATTGATATAGATAAGAAGTGCCTTTTGTTAAGAAATGATACACAAAACCAAACATCATTATAACAAAAGCCCATATAAGGAAAATATGCAGAAACGATAGCTTGTCAAACCAGGCATTCATGCTCTTTTTCTTTAAATTGCTTAACAATTGGTTAAGGGAGATATATTTTTTCATACAAAATGAGGTGCATATGTCCTATATAAATTTTGCTTTATAAAAAAAGATTATTTTATTTCATTTAATTGCCTGATTATTTCCTTGACTCCCATTGTAGAGGGATCTTTTGTTATCTGGTCTGCAAGCTTCTTAAGTTTTTTATTAGCATTTGATAATGCTACCTTAAACCCAGGATTCAAAAACATATCCACATCGTTCTCCCCGTCTCCAATAACAATTGTCTTTTCCATATCAATATTTAAGTATTGCATTGCCAGCCTTAATCCAAGTCCTTTATTAACATTTATTGGTGCTACTATAATTTCATCAACATTTTTCACAAAGCACACTCTATCTGCAATCTTTCCTAATTCTTTCCTTATAAGTTTTTCATCCTCAATTTTGTTGCTTGTTATTACTCTTCCGTTTACTGTGTTTGGAAGATTAAGATTTTTAATTATTTTCTTTGCTCTTCTCATATAAATTGTGTTTAGGGTAATTGTTTTTTTAGTGGAAGGAAAATAGATGACTGCCCCATTTTCTGCAACAACACATCTCCATATATTGAATTTATTGCAGAGCTTTTTTACATAATAAATACTCCTCCCAGTTGCGAGGATTAAATCTATTCCTAAATTTTTTAAATCATTTAAGAGCTCCTTATCAAAATCAGCAGGGTCAAACTCTGGCTTTCCCGGCCTGTCTGTTATTGTTCTGTCAAGGTCAGTTATTATTGTCTTGACATCAGACCGATTTAAATACTTGATCTTATGAAATTCATTCTTAGCTTTAATAACCTTATTATATACAATTAAATGTTTCTCAATACCTATTTCCATCTTGAAATTATTTTCAACAATTTCAACAGACTTCTTTGACATTCTATCTCTTAATTTATTATTTTTAAGAATTCTTATAATTTTGTCAGATGTTGCATTAATATCTCCAACATCAACAAGAAACCCATTCTCATTATCTTTAACCTGTATTGGTATGCCGCCAACTTTTGTTCCTACAATTGGGTTTCCACAGGCCATGCCTTCTGTAACAGAAAGGCCAAAACCCTCATTTTTTGAGCATAATGCAACAATGTCAGCACTATTATACAGTTCTGGAAGAATGTTGTAATCAATATTTCCAGTAAAAATAATATCTTTATCAAGATTAAGGTCTTTTATAAGCTGCTGCACTTTTTGATTCAGAATTTCCCTGTCTTTTGACAGCTTGCTGCTCATTGATTTTCCTCCTACGAAGACAAGCTTTGCATTAGGAACATCTTTTAGTATTTTTGGCATAGCTTTAATAAGCTGTTCGTGACCGCACTTTGCATCAACACGCTGTACGCATAATATAACTTTTGAATCTTTAGGGATACCATATTTTTCTCTTACAACTGTCTTATTAACATCCATAACTTTGAATAATTTTGTATTTGCTATTGGATAAATTAATTCTGTTTTGTCTCTTGAAAGGCCTGCATTTACTGCTGCTTCTATATACTCTGGCGAAGAGAAAATTATCTTATCATATTCATTTAAATTTTTTATAAGGAACTCTGAAAGCGGCTTTGATATATTTTCAATGAAAGGTATGTGCCATGTTAAAATCAATGGAGTTCCTCTTGGGACATATCTGTAAGCAAAAAGAAGCTGGAAATCATGTATATGCACAATATCGGCATGATCTTCTTCAAGAAGCTCTTTTATTTTTTCCCCAAAATACCCATTTACAGTATTAAAATCAGAAAACCCTTCCATCTGGTCTGCAGGCTTTCTAAACTCATTCTTATTGTAATGGCATTCTTTGTACACTTCTTCTTTAAATTTGCTGTAACCTTCCATTATCCTAGAGTCAATAGGCTCTTTAGGAACCCTAAAAATAGATACGCCCTTTATTTCATCCTGGTTTTCATCTCCAGACGGTCTTAAATGGACTTCAACAACCTCATTGCCATTCTTTACCATCTCTTTGCAGAGATTAAGAAGATAAGTGGGTACTCCGCCTATATGGGGATAGAAAGACTGGCTTGCATAGTATATCTTCATTTGTTATTCTTTATTATATGATATAGATATTTTATATAAGTTTTTGGATTATAAGCGAGATTCTACACAGCCAACAATTCAAAAAATTTAAATAATTCAACTAATTTAAAGATTAGGATAATCAAAAAGAGTGTGAAAAATGATTCCTAAACTTGATAATTACAAAAAAATTGTTGGAAATAAAGTTGTAAAACAAATAAGGGGAAGCGCAGTGCCTCTTCATGGCAGGCACATTGTGCATATAAACGCAACATCAATGGGAGGGGGTGTTGCGGAAATTCTGAATTCATTGGTTTTTCTTATGAATGATGTTGGCATAGACACAGGATGGCGTGTTGTTTTGGGAAGCCATTCTTTCTTTAATGTAACAAAAAAAATGCATAATTTTCTTCAGGGAAAAAAAGGAAACATGACAAGCAACCACAAGAAGATATACCTTGAGTATTGCAAAAGAAATTCCATGATAAACCATATTAATGAGCATGATGTTGTTATTGCACATGATCCGCAGCCATTGGGGATGATTGCTAATTATAACAAAAGAAATAAATGGATATGGAGGTGCCATATAGATATTTCAAATCCTAATAATCAGGCATTGGATTTCCTGCTACCATTCATAAAAAAATATGATGGTGTTGTTATTTCATCCAAAAAGTTTAGAATAAAGCGTTTAAGAAAACCCCAAATAATTATTCACCCAAGCATTGACCCCTTATCTGTAAAAAATAAAAATATCAGCCATGCCAAAGCAAAAAGGCTATTGTCAAAATCAGGGATTGATATGGACAAGCCAATAATCACACAGATTGGGAGGTTTGACCCATGGAAAGGCCATATTGGTGTGATTAATATGTTCAAGAAAATAAGGGAAAAAGAGGACTGCCAGATGGTTTTTATGGGTGATATGGCAAGTGATGACCCGCAAGGTCCAATTTTATACCATAAAATAAGACAGACTGCTGACAAGTTTAAAGACATTTACACAATAACACAAAAGAATGATTTGCTGGTTAATATTCTGCAGAGAGAATCTGCTTTTGTATTTCAGAATTCTCTAAGGGAAGGCTTTGGATTGACTGTGGCTGAGGCATTATGGAAAGGAACACCTGTTCTTGGAACAGCAGTTGGAGGGATTCCATTGCAGGTAATCAATGGCAAAACAGGTTATATTATTAAGGATGAAAAAGATGGCATAACCAAGGCATTAAACATACTGAGAGACAAATCACTTCGCGATAAATTAGGCAAGGCCGGCCATGAGCATGTGAAAAACAATTTTCTTATTACAAGGCACCTGCAGGATTACATTAACATTTTGAATAAAATATGTTTTCCACAAATACTATAATTTAATCTTAACAATTTTTGATAAAAGAACATGGTTTCAATCAAATCAAAAGCTTTCCATTCTTCATTATGGTTTTGCCATCAACTTCTATTGTTGGTTCTTTTATGACACCGTCCAAATGCAGGGGAATATTATTTGTTCCATTATAGCTTAAGTCGTTTCCGAATGCAAAATGCACAGTTCCAAGAACCTTTTCATCTTCCAAAATATTTCCTGTAATTTTTGCCTTTGGGTTTGTTCCAATACCAAGCTCTGCAAGCAGGAATGCTTTTTCTCCGACTGAAGAAAGCATTTCATTCATCTTCTTTGCTTCTTTATTATCAAGGATAATTTTTCCTGTTCCATCAACAACCTCAACTTTTACAGGATTTTTCAGGATTCCAATGCCAGGAAAAGAGCCGTCAAAAACAATTGTTCCATTTGTTTTTTCCCTTAATATCCCGCTGTCAATTTCTCCTGTTGGCAGGTTTCCAAAAGCCCCTTTTTTGTTTTTTAGAAAATTATCACTCTCGCTTATTGTGTCATGCACTGCTGTTTTTATATCTGTTCCGGCTTTTGTTTTAATATGGATTTCTTTTGAGTTTAATACAATTGGCCTGAGTTTTTTATGAAGCCTTATAAGCCAGTCATAGTCAATATCAACGCACCTGTTCATCATATCCTCTGTTAATCCAGGGGATGAAATTATCCTGTGGCCTTTCTTTGTTGCATCCCGCCTTGCATTGGTGTGCGATAATGATTTTGAAGTAAGGTAAAACTGGACATCATAATCAAGCATCAGTTCAGCAGTTTTTCTATCTGGCTCCTGTCCACTCATTTCAAGTTCTTCAATAATCTCTATTCTTGCAGAGCGGGTTATTTTTTTTGCATATTCATAAATTTGCATTGCCAATTCTTTTTTTGGCTCATCAGTTATAACCAAAAAACTTTCATCTGGTTTTAAATCTAAGATTTTTTTTAGTATTGTATCCAATATTTGGGTATTTATTTTCATGCAATAGAAAAATATCCTTTGATTTATTAATTTTTGTTTATTTTACAGAAAGATTGATATATAATCATAAAATATAAATAAGAATAGATTAAATCAAGGAAAATGGACAAAAAATATGATTTTGAGAAAATAGAAAAAGAAATACTTGCATTTTGGAAGAAAAACAAGAAGATTATCTATGATTCTCTTCAGGAAAATCCAAAAGACAAAAAGCAATTATTCTCATGGCTCGAGGGGCCGCCAACTGCAAATGCTCTGCCTGGATTGCATCATGTAGAAGCCCGTGTTTCAAAAGACCTTGTCTGCAGATACAATTTTATGAAGGGTTTTGCAGTTCCAAGAAAAGGGGGATGGGACTGCCATGGACTGCCAGTTGAAATACAAGTGCAGAAGAAACTCAAGCTTAAAACAAAAAAAGATATTTACAAATTTGGCGTTAGCAAGTTTATTGAGACATGCAAGAAAGATGTTTTCTCTTATGTAAAAGAATGGTCTGACATGACAGAGAGAATGGCTTTCTGGGTTGATTTGGAAAATCCATACAGGACAATGGACACAAGCTTTATGGAAAGCGAATGGTGGGCACTGAAAAAACTATTTGATAAAGGACTTATTTATAAGGGCTATAAAGTAGTGCCTTACAGCGTTGGCTGTGAAACACCATTATCAAGCCATGAGGTTGCACTTGGCTACAAAGAAGTTGAGGACATGACTGTTACAGTAAGATTTGAGGCAAAAGATAATATTTATAAAAAATTTCCTGAGCTTGAAAAAGGCAAGAAACTTTATTATCTGGTCTGGACAACAACACCCTGGACTCTTCCAAGCAATCTTGCAATTGCAGTTAAGGATGATATAAATTATGTAATTGTTGAAACAGATTTTTCAGACAAGAAAAAAGAAAAAGCATATTATCTTATTGCAAAAGACTTGCTTGAAAGGTATTTTCCTGATAAAGATAAAAAGATAATAAAAACATTAAAAGGAAAAGAGCTTGAAAATCTTGAATATGCTCCTTTGTTTGATTATTTTAAAGGAAAGGTTAAAAATTCATTTAAGTTTATTCTTGCTGATTTTGTAACAACAGAAGAGGGAACAGGTTTTGTTCACCAGGCACCAGCTTTTGGTGAGGATGACTTCAATATCTGCAGGGAAAAAGGAATTGATTTTGTCAATCCAGTTGACCTTGAGGGCAAGTTCACTAAAGAGGTAATTGACTATAAAGGAAGGTTTGTAAAGGACTGTGATCCAGATATAATAAAAAGATTGGACAAAGAAGGAAAGCTGTTTGTTAGCTATCCTATCAAGCATACATACCCTTTCTGCTGGAGAACTGGCTGCCCATTGATTTATTATGCAATGGATGCATGGTTTATCTCTGTTTCAAAGTTCAGGGATAAATTAGTTAAAAATAACAATAAGATTAACTGGTATCCTGAAAGCTTTAAACAGGGAAGGTTTGGAAACTGGATTTCAGAGGCAAAGGACTGGGCTTTATCAAGAAACAAGTTTTGGGGAACACCATTAAACATATGGGTTTGCGAAGATGAAAAATGCAATCATATGGAAGCAATAGGGAGCATAAAAGAGCTTAAAGAAAAAACAGGTGTTGAGGTTGATGACCTGCATATTGGCTCTGTTGATCCATTGACGTATAAATGCCCAAAATGCGGTGATGTAATGAAAAGAACTCCAGAGGTTATTGACTGCTGGTTTGATTCCGGGGCAGCGCAGTTTGCACAATTTCATTATCCATTTGAAAACAAGGAATTATTTGAAAAAAGATTTCCTTATGACTTTATCTCAGAAGCAATTGACCAGACACGCGGCTGGTTTTACACACTCCATGTTTTATCAACACTTTTGTTTGATGATTTAAGCTATAGGAATGTTCCGGTTACAGGGCTTTTGTGCGATGAAAACGGAGAAAAAATGTCTAAATCAAAGGGAAATATATTATATCCTAATGATATCTTTGACAAGAGAGGGGTTGATTCTGTAAGATTGCTCATGTGCTCTTATCCTCTTGGAAATAATGTTAAGGTTGGGCTTTCTATGTTTGATGAAATGATAACTCCTTTTTTTAATATACTCTGGAACTCATATTATTATACTGCAACTTACATCAATAACTTTAAGCTTAATGATGTAAAAAATACTGGTGTTGAAAAAGTAGAGGATAAGTGGATCATGTCAAGAATAAATTCAACTATAAATGATGTTGATGAAAGCATGAAAAAATATGATTATGCTCATGCAACAGAATCTATAAGAAATTTTGTTGTGAATGATTTTTCAAGGACTTATATTAAGATTATAAGAGACAGGACACAGGAAGAGGATAAAGAGCTTGCATTTACTTTCAGGTATGTTTTTGACAAATTAATAAAGATAATGGCCCCATTTACGCCATTTATCTCAGAGCATATTTATCAGGAATTCATGAAAGGAAAATCCTGGAGCGTTCATTTTGAAAATTGGCCAACGAGCGAAAAAACAGACAAAAAGCTTGAGCAGGAGTTTCTGTTTGCTTCTGATATGATACAGGCAATTTTTGCAGCAAGAGAACAAGCTCAGGTTGGAATAAGGTGGCCATTAAACAATGTTATTATACACTCAAAAAATGAGAAAAAATTAGCTAAGGGTGTTGAATCATTGGTTTTATCCCAGACAAATATCAAAAAATTGGAATATACACAAAAGTTTGACCTCGGGTATGACTTTAAAATTAATTACAAAAATCTTGGAAAATCATACGACAATAAAACAGCAGATGTTATTGAATTAATAAACAAGAATAAAGATAAGGTAATAAATGCATTAAGTAATGGAAAAGAAAAAATATCTTTTGAAGGCAATGAAGTTAATCTAAAAGAGCATATTAACATAGTGAAAATTGTCCCAAAACCATTTGTTCTTGGCATTGGAAAAGATTTTGATGTTTATCTTGACACAACAACAGATCCCGGGCTCGAGAATGAAGGATACTTCAGAGAATTAACAAGAAGAGTCCAAAGCCTGAGAAAAAAGGCAGAACTAAACAAAATGGATAAAATAGAGCTTAGTTTAGAGCTTGACACTGATTTTGAAAGTTATGTTAAATCTAATGTTAAAGAATTAAATGAAAGGGTAGGCTCAGAGAAAACTGTCTTTGGAAAGGTTTCCAAGGAGTTTAAATTCTCAACAAAAGAGAAAGTAAAGCAAAAAGAATTTGGGATTGGGATTAAGAAAACCAACTAAACCAAAACAGCGTTGATTGTCCCTTCCTGGCCAGGCCTGTTTGTTATTACTGCTTTTCCTTTCTCTGTCTGGATAAAACTGCCTTTTGTCATTATGTTTCTTCTTACAAAATGCCTGTTAGAAGGTGTCTCAACAACAGAAATTATCTTTACCTTTGTGTATTTTTTGGTTTTTCTTTCGAAAAGGTTAGCAATATTCTCATTGAGCAATATCTGCTTATGATTTCCACCCAAGGTTCTAATTACCTTTAGCTTTCTTTCATCAACCTTTGTTAATGAAGGAACTCTGCCCTGCTCAGCTAATCTTTTGCCTCTGTTCTTCTTATATCTTGAGCTTGTTGCACTTCTCTTTGATCTTCTTTGACTTATTGCCATAATCTTTTAGGATTTTTAAATTATTTATAAGCTTTTTGATTATTCTGATAGATTATACAGTAAAGTTTATATACTCTACCTTTTACCCTTTGATTATATTATTTTGGGAGTGTGATTATAAATGGAAGATTCAAGACCATTAGATGCTTTAAACAAGGCAAGAAATAAGAGAGTAATTGTGGAACTAAAGAACGGAAAACAATATGTTGGAAAATTAAATGCATTTGACATACATATAAATATTGTTTTGGAAGAAGCTGAAGAGAAAGTTAATGGAGAATTAACAAGAAAGCT
>Ga0268281_1002158_pt1 | contig 10097 bp, 7 predicted proteins | sample saktaG_10_FD_190134 | JGI IMG/M metagenome (GOLD analysis project Ga0268281, IMG submission 190134) | Saline water microbial communities from Sakinaw Lake, British Columbia, Canada - sak_2011_5_24_50m | ecosystem: Environmental > Aquatic > Non-marine Saline and Alkaline > Saline ... | reverse complement strand
CAACAAAAACTGAAACTTCTATTGATATTGAAATTCCTTTTGGAAGAATAATAAATAACATATTTGAAGAATATGTTTCAGAATATCCTAAACCTACAACAGAAAGACTACCGAGAATGACAAGAATTACAAATAATACTAACGCTAGTATAGAACTCACGAATGAGCTTAAGAAACAAGGCGAAGATTTAAAAAATCTTAGTTATAGTTGTAAGTGTGAATACGCAAACCCAATATGCTCGGGGTGTTCCATAGGCGGGGTGATACCTTTGACTAATTTTTTAGATCCAACAGCAATTCTAGAATACGATAATATTATAGATAATATATCAAACACAGTGGGCATCGGAAATCTTAAATCAGCATTTGATCTTACTACTGATATTGCTGGTTCCGTCGGGAATATAAAAGACTTTTCGAACACACTTAATTTTGCTTCAAATATAGCAAATACCACTAATCTGGTACCAAAAAACTTAAATCAAGTTTTTGCATCAGCTAGTAATATTACCAGTATTGCTAATAATCCTTCTGATTTATTCGGCTCTATTGGAAATATAGCGTCATTCGCAAGTGTCCCTGAAAACTTAACCCAAGTCTTTTCTTTTGCCGAAACAGCTGAAAATGTAATTAAAAACCCTGCTAATTTAAATAATATGCTTGGTGCAGTGAAAGGAATTTCGGAAAAAACAGGTGAAAGTTTAGATAAAGTTTTTCAAGCAACAGAATCTATTGAAAATATTACAAAAAATTCTGATGATTTAAAAAATATTTTTAGCACTGTCGGAAAAATCTCAGATAAAGTGGGGCTAAATTTAGATAATGTTTTTCAAACAATAGACCCTATTAAAAACATTGTTAGTAATTCCAATGATTTAAATGGCGTTTTTAACACAATACAAGGAATTTCGGAAAAAACAGGCGTAAAATTACCTAATGTATTTGAAGCAACTAATAACCTCCAAGGAATAACAAACAATTCTAAAGATTTACAATCTATTTTCGGAACAATAGAAAATATATCTAATAAAACAGGTGATAAATTAACCCAAGTTTTTCAATCTGTAGAATATATAAAAAACATCACAGAGAAACCTCAAGGCTTAAAGAGTGTTTTTGGGAGCGTTGAAGATATATCTAATAAAGTAGGATATAATCTAGAGAGTGTCTTCCAAGCAACTAGCTCAATCGAAAAAATAGCTAAAAACACAGAAAGCTTAGAAAACATATTCGGATCAATTAAAAACATTTCAAATAAAACAGGAGGGGATCTTAAAAACATTTTTAATATTGTTCAAGAAGTTAATAAAACCGCTAAAAATCCTGGTGATTTGATAGAAACCCTTAAATCTAAACAGAATTTTACAGAGCTTATTCATCCTGAACATTTGTCAAGTGTTCTTAATGATATTAAAAACATTTCCAACAACTTAAAAAATCCACAAGATCTGATAAATATAAATACTGGCATACAAATTCTTTCTCAAAAAATTCCTAATTCTGGAAATTTAACATATGTTTTAGAAGAATTTGAAAATATTTCAGGAAAAATTAAAATTCCAAGCAATCTAAGCGATATTCAAAAAACTGTTCAGTCTTTGTCAAATACTAATATTAGCTCGAAAAAGATAACAAGTATATTGGGAGATCTAGGAGATATATCAGGCATGATAAATAGTCCTGCTGATTTAGGTAATATTAAAACTACTGTTCAAGAATTGACAAAGGCTATTCCTATCCCGGACAACCTAAATGATGTATTAGGAAACTTGGGAGATATATCAGGCATGATAAATAGTCCTGCTGATTTAGGTAATATTAAAACTACTATTGGGCAGTTATCAGGAGCTGTACCACAGTTAGAAAATTTTAAAGGTATGATAGGAGGATTTCAAGGAATATCAGGTATAATTCAAAACCCTACTAACTTAACTAATGTTATGGGTTCATTCTCGGGACTTGCTCAAATAACACCTCTTGGTCAATTTCCAGACGTCCTTGGTCAAATTGATAATTTAGGGGGGCTATTTCAGAGTCCTAAAAATATAATAGATGCTTTTGTAGGAACTGGGGGGTCCTGTAGCTGTGATCCCTGCGTGAATGTAAGATCTGAGATTCAAGAGACTGAAGAAAAGAATATTAGCGCTATTTATGATGGCACTAGTATTGAACAATTAGATAAAGAATTAAAATCAGAGATTATAACAACTAGCTTAACTAAAGAAATAGTGAAAACAGAAAAAGAGGTTTCTCTTTTAAAAGAAGAATTGGATAAATTAAACAGAGCTAAAAAAGCTATACTAGGATGCCCTCTACAATCGCTGAACAGCTGGACTCAATTTACCGCTAAAAAGGATGAGTACGAAAACAGCGATAATATTTTAAGAAACACTAAATTTTGGGATAATATAAATATTAAATATTTTAATAATGATATTAAATGGTACATACCAAGCGCCATAATAAATACCGATTATGCGACTTTTTATTGTTCAGTTAGCGGAACAGCTGAACAGGGAGGAGAATATTCACCACTATCCACTCTTAGTGAAGATGATTTTAATGAAAATCAGACCACAGAAGAGATAGAATCAATTGTTTCTCAAAATATGTCCTGTCCTACTGAAGTTCCTGTTGGAGAAATTATTGACAGGACACAAAGAGTAGCTCAACTTTTAATAGATAAACTAGAGACTCTTGTTGGTTGGGAGAAAAAACTAATCAAAGCTGTAGATGAACTCCAGATTGCTGTTAGCCAATGCACTTCACAGAAACCAAGATGTCGTTCCGTTTGCACTCCAGTTTATAAACATGGCAAGTTTAAGTTTTGTATTGAAGAATGTGTCGGTAGCCACCCTTGTGAAACAAATATTATAGATAAACATTATAAAGAAATCCAGGACTTATCAGAAGAAATAAAAAATGTAATTGAAGGAAAAGCAACCAAAGATACTCCTGACACAATTGGTATTATTAACATCGTAGATAAAACAGTCCCTGGAATACTTAATGATTTAGAGAAAAGTAGAGGAGTAATGCAAAACTGTTCTGTTAGAGGCACTAAAACTACTTCTTTATTCAGAGCAGAATATATTGAAAGAGCCTATGCTCCAACAGGACAAATTAATACAGAATGCCAGATATTTAAAATAGAAGATGATGGAACAGAAAAACTAACTACTTATGGTCAGTGTTTCAATGAATGTTATTTAGAAATTGGACAAGCTAAACATAGAATTTGTGTCCAAAAATGTTTAGATAAATCGGGTGATGAAGAATTTAAAAAATGCGTTAATGAATTAGATTTTTATTGTTGTCATATATGATGAGTTTATCCAATCTTTTTAATACTATCTATACTTATGCTATTTCTCTTTCCGGAATAATAGCTTTTGCTTCTCTGATGATAGGTGGTTTTCTTTATTTAACTTCCGCTGGAGAGTCAGAGAAGATGAGTAAAGCGAAGAAGCAAATATCATCAGCTTTCTTTGGTCTTTGTATTCTTTTCGCTGCTTTCTTTATTCTTAAGATGATAAACCCAGAATTAGTAAAGTTTGATTTACCGGAATTAACAAAAATACCAGATACACCAGCTGATGCTCCTAACCAAATAACTTTAATTCCTGATCTTTTAGGAAGAATTGGAGAAGTCGCAGAGCAAGTTAAAATTTCTATTTTAGCGATAGAGAACAATGGCCAAGAAATAGAGAATCTTACCGATAAATGTAATTGCGAGTTGGCTCAATCATTATGTGTTTGTAACGGCGGGACTGAACAATCAACCTGTCGTCCACTACAAGTTTATTCTGAAAACGAAAATCAACCTTGCCCCAATGGTTCAGAAATAAAAACAAAACAGAAAAATATCATTGCTTGGAATGATGAAATTGTTTATTATAAGAATAGGACAGTGGAAGAGGTAAAGGATTTGTTATTAGATATTAATACACTAGGCGAAGAAAACACTTATTACTCAGAAGCCTTAAAAGTAGAATTTAATCCAAAAACTAAAGAATTTTTTGAATGGAAAATAGAACAATTATCGGAAGAGATTGAATTAAAAACAGACTTGTCTAAAATTTTAATATCTCTAATCGAAGAGATTGGTAAAACAGCTCCTCTTGTAATTGAATTATCAGATCTCCCTTCTAAGTGCCTGTCTGAACTCGGAGACAAGTGTCAAGCAAATTGCAAAGGAAAATGTCACGATATCGCTAGTGGTTGTCAGCCAGAGAAACCAACTGGTGAAAACCCTTGTCCCAAAGGAGAAATCGGTGAAAAATTAAACGCTATAAAATCCTTTAGAACACTATTAGATTCTCTTTCTGACCAAATTTTAGAAAAAATAAAAGAAATTGAACAATCTAAAACAATCAATATATGAAACATAAAAAACTATTTATTATTATATTCCTTACTTTAATTGTTTTCAGCGCCCTACCTGTCCAAGCCACCGAAGGTAGGAGTCTAAACACAGCTTTTCCAGAAATTAGACTCCCAGACGGTAAAAATTATAACCCTCAAACAGAATCAACATCAGTTCCAAAATATATTGCTTATATCTATTATTTCTTAATTATGATTAGTGGTCTTTTGGCTTTAGGTATTTTAATCACTGGTGGTCTCGGGTATATTATGTCATCAGGTAGTCCTGAAAAAATGAAAGATGCCAAAGATAAAATATTTGCTGCTCTTTTGGGAATGTTAATTCTTTTTGGCTCTTGGATTCTTTTGTATAATATCAATCCAGAATTAGTTAGTTTTAATCTTCCAGAACTAAGACCAATCATCACTGAATTAACTCCTGGCATTCTCCTTTGTAAAGATTATGCAGATGTGACCCAGGCTTGGGATAAAACATTAGAATTTAACGATAGAAATACAACTGATGAAAGAAAAAGAGAATTAAAAGAACAGTTAGATGAAATTTATAAAGAAATCTCTTTTAATTGCTACACAGTTATCAGCTCTGGTGATATTAGGGGTGATATGGATAATAAAGTTAAATTTATCTATGCCATACCAAGGTTGTTTTTTAATAAAGAGGCGGGAGAGTGGTGGTACGAAGAATATGGAGCTATTATTTATAATGAATCCGGTTATAAGGGGGCTTCTTTTCCAGTTGTTTCGCACCTTATAGACCCCAGTGCCGCTGCTACCACTTATGGCCTTGAGATACCAATAAAAGACTATGAGTGGATAAATCCATCCTCAATTAAACCATTTAAATTAGATTATTCACCTGACGTAAATGGTAAAGTAACTTTATATAGTGATCATAATTTATCAGGATCGTCTTTTAATTATGCGGCTGATGATAACTTTAATCTAGATCGTTCTGTTTTCCCTGATAATCCAGATCTAAGCCTTGCTACTTATTGGTCAGAGTTTGATTTAGACACACCCCCTTTATCAATGAAGATTGAAGGAGATGTTTTAGCTACTCTTATCACCGAGGATTATAGAAGTGAAACTTTTGAACAAAGTATTTATAATAACTTAGAAGATTATCTTAATATTGTAGATACCGTGTCTTGTAAAGAGTATAATAGTAAAAAAAAATATGAAACTACTGTAACTAAAGATACCAACACTTCTGCTGGAAGCTATAAAGTAAAAGTTTCTATGTGCCACAAACCAGCCGCCGTAAGACTCTTTCTTATTTCTGGAAAAACCTATTAAAAAACAAGGATTTTATTTCCTTGTTTTTTAGCAAGGTCTAATTATGATGTGCCGGTCTATTCCTTGTCCGGCACTTTCTGTTTGAATATCACTTCTATTGGCCAACTCCATATGAACTACTCTTCTTTCAAACGATGGCATCGGGTCTAATACTTTTTCTTTCCTAGTTAGGGCAACATCATTAGCCCACTCCCTAACGCTTTCTCTGATATAAGTCATCTTCTTCTCTTTGTAGTTATTAATATCTAGATCAATATAGAATTGATCAGCTATATTATGACTAACCATAGTTTTTAAAAGATGCTGAACATCAGCTAAGGTTTGTCCATTTTGACCAATTAAAACCTTTGGATCTTCTGTATTTATTCTAACTGGTATTGTTTTGTCGTTTAATGGGAGAATACTAACTTCAATATCAAAACCAGTTTTGTCAAAAAACTCTTTAATAGTTTCTTTAGCTTTTTGTAAGTTCTCCTCCGTTATCATATTTTTTCTTCTTTAAGATAACATATTGTTGAATAATTGTAAAGATTGTTGTTGTCACCCAATAAAGACCAATAGCTGAAGGTAATCTAAATAAAATTACGATCATAAAGACTGGCATAAAGAATTGCATTTGTTTTTGCATATGATCTGAGACTCCTGAGCCTTTTTTTATCTTAACTGGTGTGGTGCTTGTTCTTATCTGAATAAATTGAAGTATTCCAGCTAAAACAGCTAGTATTATATTAGGAGCCGCTAAATCAATTATCCCTAAGAACATTGAGTTTATTACTCCTGGAGAAGGAACAAAGTTATAGAGGAGTGTCATCTGTTCTGGGCTTAAACCCGTCCAGAAGACCCTGTAAAGAGCGATTAGCACTGGTAGTTGGATAAGGATGGGTAAACAACCAGAGAAAGGATTTATCTTCTCTTGCTTATAGAGATTCATCATCTCTTTTGTTTGTTGTTCTTTGTCGTCTTTATATTTTTCTTGGATCTCTTTTATCTTCGGCTGGATAGATGATAAGGCTCTTTGTGATTCAATTGCTTTAGCTCCTAGTGGATAAAAGACAAGCTTAATTAAAACAGTTAAAACAATAACGGCCACTCCGAAATCGTGGCCTGGTAGGTATAAGTATAATAATACTAAAACATTTAGTAATGGCTGATAAAGTATAGTTCTAAATACTGTTCCTAAAAATTGCATTTTATTATGGGTTATCTATTCCTCCTTCGCACCAAGGATTACATCTTAATATTCTTTTAATTCCTTTATAGATTCCTTTTATTACTCCATACTTCTTTATAGCCAGATAAGAATATTCCGAACAAGTTGGGGAAAACCGACAATGAAATCCTAATAATCCTAGTAAGGGGGATAGGGTTTTTTGATAACATCTAATCAACCCTAAAGAAATAGTTTTCATTTTATCTTTTTAAAAAGCACTATCATTGATTTATTCAATTCTTCTGAATCAATCTTCGTTCCTGGATTAACAACGACAACAACATCTAATCCACTCTTAATATTAGAAAGGTTGCTTTTAATAACTTCTCTAAGAATCCTTTTTACTCTATTTCTATCGACTGCCTTCTTAGAAAACTTCTTACTAACAACAAATCCGAAACGTGTTGATTGTAATCCGTTCTTACCGATCTTTAGATATAAAGATCCTTGTTTAAAACCAACCCCGTCTTTAAAGACCTTTTCAAAGTCTTTTTGTTTTTTAAGACGATTTTCAAAAGCCAACATACTTATACAGTAAGTTTCTTTCTTCCTTTCAATCTTCTGCTTTTTAAAACTCTTCTACCACCAACGGTGCTTTGACGAGCTTTAAATCCATGAGTTCTTTTTCTTTTTTTCTTTTTTGGTTTGTATGTAACAGACATATATTCCATTGTAGTATTTTAAATATGTTTCGTCAATATTCCACAGGTTATCAACACCTTCTTAACAAAAATTGGACTTTGCTTTTGTTTTTGGTATGATAGAATTAAAACATCATGAATAACGAAGAGTTGTGGCAAGCTGTTCTTGCTCAAATACAATTGAATATATCTCAAGCTAACTTTGCAACTTGGTTTAAAAACACTGAAATTTTATCTCAAAAAGGAGGTAAAATTACTGTGTTGGTTCCAAACTCTTTTGCGAAAGAATGGTTAGAGAATAAGTATAATAAAAATATATTAAAGATTCTTCATGATATTGATGGTTCTATTAAAGATATTAACTATAGTGTTGGTAAAGTAAAATCTAAAGCTAAAGCAACTCCAGAGATAACAGAAGAAACCGACCAATTAGAATTCCAAACATTTAAAGTTGATAAAGACACTAACCTTAATCCTAAATATACCTTTGACTCATTTGTTGTTGGTCCATTTAATGAATTACCTCATGCTGCTGCTGTTGCTGTTTCTCAAAAGCCGGGTTTAGTTTATAATCCCCTTTTTATTTATGGTGGTACTGGTTTAGGAAAAACTCATCTTCTCCAAGCTATTGGTAATGAGATTGGTAATTCTAATAAAAAGAAAAAGGTAAGATATGTTTCCTCAGAGAAATTTGCTTCGGGAGTAGTTTCGGCTATTAAGAATAGAACGATGGAAGAGTTTAAAGAAAAATACCGATCAGTTGATGTTTTAATTATTGATGATATCCAATTCTTAGCAGGAAAAGAAAAGACTCAAGAAGAGTTCTTCCATGTTTTTAATGTTCTTTATGAAAATAATAAACAAATTATTCTTTCTTCAGATAGACCGCCAAAGGCTATTAACTCTTTAGCTGAAAGATTAAGATCTCGTTTTGAAGGAGGGATGATTGCTGATGTTAGTTCGCCAGACATAGAAACAAGACTAGCTATTTTAAAGACCAAAGCTCAAGAGAAGGAAATAAACTTTTCTGATGAGATTTATCAATATATTGCTTCATCTATACCAAGAAATATTAGAGAGTTAGAAGGAGCTTTAAATCGATTAATTGTTCATCAAAAACTAAGTCATCAGAATATTGATATGGACATAACTAAGGCTTTGTTTAAAAGTTTACTAAACTCTCCCAATAGAATGGTTACTCCTAAAAAGATTATTCAAACTGTTGTTGAGTTTTATGACTTAAAAGAGAAAGATCTTTCAACGTCTTCTAGAAAAAAAGAGGTTGTTAGGCCGAGACAAATTGCTATGTATTTATTAAGAGAAGAATTAAAAAGCTCTTTTCCTTTTATTGGAAGGAAGTTTAATGGTAAAGATCATACAACAGCAATTCACTCATATAAGAAGGTTTGTAAGGATTTAATAGATGATAAAAAGCTTGAAGAAGAGATAGAATTAATTAGAGAAAGAATCCACACAAGTTAATAACGTGTTGATAACTCTGTGGATTAACTTTTGATAAAAATAGAGTAATTTGGGGGATAAATTAAGAAGGATTTTATTAACAAGTAATTAGTATATTTTATCCCAAGAACTTTAAACAAATTATCCCCAATAGAAATAAGACTAAAATATTAATTATTAACAATACTAATAGTAACAATAAAATATAAATATTATTAAATATTATTATTATGAAACTAACTATCCCACAAGAAAAATTAAAACAAGGATTAAATATAGTAGAAAGAGTTTCTTCTAAATCTTTAACCCTCCCTATTTTAAATAACATCCTTATCTCTACAGAGAAAAACTTTCTTAATCTTTCAGCAACTGATTTAGAAATTGGAATAAAATTATGGATTCTAAGCAAAGTAGAGAAACAAGGAAAAGTAACTATTCCTTCAAGAATATTATCTAGTTTTATTAATCTATTACCTCAAGAGAATATAGAGATTAGTGCTAAAAATAATACTATCTCTATAAACTGTAAGAACTATAAAACAGAGATAAAAGGAATAGATGCTGAAGAGTTCCCTATTATTCCAACTATCGCTGATGGAGAATCAATGTCTATTGATATTGCAACTTTCTGTCGAGATTTAAATCAAGTGGCTGATATCCCAGTTCCATCAACAACTAGACCAGAAATATCAGGCGTTTATTTCTCTTTTCAAAAGAATTTAATTACTATTGCTGCTACAGATAGTTTTCGATTAGGAGAGAAGAATATTTTTCTTAAAATAAGCTCTTCTTTAAAGAAAGAGTATTCTTTAATTCTTCCTCAAAAAACAGTTAAAGAAATAGTTAATATTTTCAGCGAGAAAAGTGGTGAATTAAAAATCTATTTCTCCCCTAACCAAATAATGTTTGAATCACAAATGGAAGAGACGGCTCATCCTCAAATTCAAATGGTGTCAAGATTAATAGAAGGAGATTACCCTAATTACAAAGAAATTATTCCTAAAAAATATACAACACAATTAATCTTAGACAAGAATGAATTTCTTAATCAAATAAAAACAGCTAGTCTTTTCTCTGGGAAGATAAACGAAGTAAAGATAAAA
>Ga0268281_1002154_pt1 | contig 10112 bp, 11 predicted proteins | sample saktaG_10_FD_190134 | JGI IMG/M metagenome (GOLD analysis project Ga0268281, IMG submission 190134) | Saline water microbial communities from Sakinaw Lake, British Columbia, Canada - sak_2011_5_24_50m | ecosystem: Environmental > Aquatic > Non-marine Saline and Alkaline > Saline ... | reverse complement strand
GCTACAGATTTAAGGAAAGCCTGCGGAGGAAAAAGAAGGAGGTGAATTAAGTATAAATGTTACCCTGGGTGGTACCCTTTTGGAATGCCGAAAGTGGTCCCCATTGTGCTTGCCGAAAACAGATGGGAGCCTTTTTGCTTACAACAATAATGGCACTTTGATCGGGAAAATGCCAAAAGGAGCAACGTTTTTTGATCAAACAATATTCCCATATGAAAATGGGTATCCAAATAATTACACAGAATTGCCCATCGCTATGAGAATGGTGACTTGGAGTGCCTTGGCACACACTCCGTGGGATCACATTAGCGATACAAACTTTTGGACGCAGTTACGGGAAAAAGCACTGAGTCTAAGAAATAATACGGATAAAGCCCTAATGATTAATTGTGGATGCAACCTTTTTGAATGGGGCACTTTCTTAAGGAAATTTGATAATTTTCTGATTGATATTTACACTGACCAATCCGAAGTGGAGAGGCTTTTGGATGCACTCATGGAACAACACCTTCAAATCCTAACTAAGGTATGCGAAGCGATAGGAGATATTGTGGATATCATTAGATTCGGAGACGATCTTGGGATGGACACTGGTCCATTCATGTCTCCGTCAATATATCGGAAAATATTCAAACCACGTCATAAACAATTGTGTACTTATGTTAAAAAACACAGCCATATGCATACCTTCCTCCATTCCTGCGGGTCAATTTACAAATTGATACCTGATTTAATTGAGGCGGGGTATGAGATAATAAATCCAGTTCAGACGAATTGCTTTGAAATGGAGCCTTTCCGTCTTAAACAAGAATTTGGGAAGGATGTTACTTTTTGGGGCGGTGGTACAGATACCCGCTCTATTCTAAATACTGGAACAGTCAAAGATGTAAAAGAAGATGTAAAACGTAGACTGGAAGTATTCTCACAAGGAGGTGGTTTTATATTTAATCCAATTCATAATATCCTGCCGGATGTTCCACCTGAGAATATTGTTGCCATGTTTGAGGCTGTCAAAGAGTTTGAGATTAATTAGCTTCAATCGCATTATTTTTAAGCGAGGGTTTTAATATGTTTGCTGATTTGAACGGAATTACAGAAATCAAAACGAGAAACCGAACGGGATTCTCAAATGGCGGATGGGGTTATGATGCATATCCGGAGCTTGAAACACTTGATGCAAATAAAGCGATTACCATTGCTAACATAGACGGACCTGCTGTTATTACATGCATTCACTTTACTCAACATTTTATTCCCATCGCAATCGATTTTGCTGCAGTACCTGATGCGGAGCGTAAAGCTATTGCTGCCAGAGGTATTATTCTGGAAATATATTTTAACGATATGCCAAGCCCTGCCGTAAGAGTTCCGTTAGGCGATTTCTTTGCCGATGGATGTTGTGGCAAGGCAAATCACTTTACGAGTCTCTTTGTTGAAAAAGCGCCTGAATCATATAATTGCTTTATTCCCATGCCATTTCAGAAATCTGCCCGCATCGTTTTGAGAAATGAGACTCAGTACAATTTTGGGAACTACAGTTTTGTGGAGTTTGAGCAATTACCAACCTGGGATAATAACATCGGCTATTTTCATGCAACATGGTCGCGATTTGCATTTCAGCTATGTGCAAAAACCGATCAGCACTTTTTCCATGTAGATGGTACTGGACATTTACTCGGTCGATCATGGAGTATTAGTACTGATGAGCCTTTTTTCCGCAATTTCGACTTTGTAATGGAAGGTAATAATGAAATTAGAATTGATGGAGCAGAAAAACCTACTATTGACTATTTGGGGACGGAAGATTCCTTTGGTTTTAGTTGGGGATTTCAAAAGGAATTTGCAGGTCTGTACAATGGGATGAACTTTATTAAGTCAACAGATGATACTTCTCAAACGAATTTATTAAGCATTTATAGATTTCATGGACGCAATGTCATTAGATTTAATAAAAGCTTAGATCTGCGAATTGACTGGACTAATGAATGGCACAATAACCCTAAGTTCCAAGATGATATTGCGAAGCTTTATGAAAATGGTGGAGGATGGATCGATTATGCGACAACGTATTATTGGTATCAGAAATCAGTAGGATATGAACATTCTTCGCTGCTCCCACTTAACGAACGATGTAAACTAGTTTTACACTCTCCTAGTGTAGTGTCTCATATATAACATGAATAAATGATTGAATTATGGTATCATGGGTTATCTTATAGAAAAGGAGAGAACCCATGAGGACAGGGCGTCCGAAAGAGCCGATTATATTATCTAAAGAGGAATATGAACATTTGAACTCGATCTCGAATTCTCGGTCTTTACCCCGTGGTTTAGTCAATCGTGCTGGAATCGTTTTGATGGCGGCCCAAGGAATTCCAAATCGCACTATTGCTCAAAAAGTCGGGCTCAGCCCGCAAATGGTTTGCAAATGGCGTCAGCGTTATCTTCATCAAGGATTGCAGGGTCTCCATGATGAATTACGTCCAGGACGCCCCAGGTCAATTTCAGATGAAACAGTTGCTATGCTTGTCCGCAAAACTCTTCAAACTAAACCCAAAGATGGTACCCATTGGACAATTCGATCTGCGGCCAAGGATACCAAATTATCTCGACCCACCGTGCATCGGATTTGGCAAGCTTTTGGACTTCAACCCCATCGTCAACGCCATTTTAAACTCTCTACAGATCCCTTCTTTGTTGAAAAGGTTAGAGATATTGTGGGCTTATATCTGAATCCCCCAGATAAAGCCATAGTATTATGTGTCGACGAGAAAAGCCAAATACAAGCGCTTGATCGTACTCAGCCATTATTACCCATGGGTTTGGGCTATGTTGAAGGGGTGACTCACGATTATATCCGTCATGGCACCACCACTCTATTTGCTGCGTTGGACATTGCATTGGGCCAAATACTTACATGCTGCAAAAACCGTCATCGCCATCAAGAATATCTCCAATTTCTTAAACAGGTCGATGCCAATGTGCCACCTGATCTAGAAATACATTTAGTAGTCGATAATTACGCTACTCATAAACATCCTAAGGTTAAAAGATGGCTCGCGTCCCATCCACGTTATCAAGTTCACTATACGCCCACTTATGCTTCCTGGCTCAATCAAGTGGAAATTTGGTTTAATATCATCACCCAAAGAGCTATTCGCCGGGGAACGTTCAAGAGTGTGAAAGAACTCGTCGCTAAAATCGAAATGTTCGTAAATCAATACAATCGTACTTCACATCCATTTGTTTGGACAGCAACAGAAGATTCAATTCTGGAAAAAATCAAACGACTTTGTCAATGTATTTCCGAGACGGGACACTAGTATGTAATCACGAGGCATTCAGGTAAATAAAAAACGAAGGAAATGCGTATAATAAAACATCATGGGGGAATGATTTGTGAAAATTTGGTTATTTATTGGCGTTTCGTCACATATTTTTCAGATATATAGTAATTTTCATATGTGAATTAGTGTTATCTACGGAGGCAATAAGTGACTGAACTTCAAAAGGTCGACCTGAGATTCATTTTCATTACTGCTTGCATCGAAGAGGATTTTTTTAAACCGGTATGGAAAGGCATGGAAGATGCTGCGAGAGCCTTGGGAGTTAAGACCGATGTTGCAGGAGTAAGGGATGTTGATAATAACGCGCAAATTCAATTGTTGAGAGACGCCATTAAGCAGGGTTACGATGGAATAGCAATTAATATTATACATCCCACAGCTTTCAACGAAGTCATTTCTGAAGCTCTCGTTTGTGGAATACCTGTAGTCGGATTTAATGTAGACAGCAGGGATGCAGGGAATAAAAGACTTAGTTGTGTCTGCCAAAATTTCTTTGAAGCTGGTAAATCACTGGCTAAAGAAATATATCCCGTAATTAAGCATGGGGCAACAGTCCTTGTGACGCTTCATTCCGTTGGAATATCCGCCCTTGAAGAACGACTTGCAGGAATAAAGGATGGCTTGGATAGGCTTAATCTTGAGTGGGTCATTACTGTGACCGGTACCGACCCTGAGAAAGCAGCATGTATTATTACAGATTCGCTTAAGCAAAATGCCCGTATAAGCATAGTCATTGGCACAGGACAAGCTGATACAGAAGGTGCAGCTACCGCGGTTAGCCAGTATTTTAAGAACAGAAATCTAGTACTTGCCGGATTTGATGTATCTTCAAATATTATACGTTTCATTGACGAGGGGATTATAACTGCAACAATGGATCAGCAGCCGTATGTTCAAGGTTTCTATCCAGTAGTGCAGCTTGTGCATTATTGCAGATACGGAATAAGACCTTCCAATATCGACTCGGGTGCAGCAGTTATTAACAAGAATAATATTAATTTCATAATAAAGGCACAAAAGAATGGATTTGTATAATACTAGATATCTATCAATGAAATGATTAATATGATTTCAAGAAATTATGTTTTATCTGCGATAAAGCATCTAGAGACTGACAGGATCCCTGTGGATCTTGGATCGACACCAAGCTCCGGAATATCCGCAATAGCTTACAACAATTTAAAGAAATATCTGGCTATACGCAGCGGCTCTACGAGAGTTTATGATGTGGTGCAGCAAGTTGTACAAATAGAGGATTGTATGATCGAATTGTTCGGGATCGATGTTCTGGACATCGGCAGGGCATATAACATCATGAACACCGATTGGCACGAGGTAACGCTGTCTGATGGAAGTAGAGCAGAATATCCAGTTTGGTTTAAACCTGTTGAACAACCTGATGGGTGATAACGGCATAATAAAAGGGGCCCAGTTTTAAGATAAACGGCAGCCGAAAAGGGTACCACCTGAAAAATAAATAATCCGGTATGCTGGATGGAATTCCAGGTACTGGAGGAAAGGATGATTCAGGTGAACGAAAAAGAGACAATCAGAAAGTTACATTTCATTCAAAGGCATAGTATCCGGGAGATATCCAAAGAGACGCATCACTCCCGCAAGACGGTAAGAAAAGCCCTGCGTGATGCTTCAGTGCCGGAGTATCATCTGTTTAAAGCCAGGTCCTGTCCAGTAATGGATCCATTCAAACCTGTTATCGAGAGGTGGCTGGAGGAAGACAAGAGCCAACCCAGGAAGCAGCGGCATACCGCCCACCGCATATACGAGCGGCTGGTAAACGAACATTATTTCGGCGGCAGCGAACGCACGGTGCGCCAGTATGTCAGCCGGCTCAAACCCAATCTACAGGAGATGTTTATCCCCCTTGAATTCGACCCTGGCGCCGATGCGCAGTGTGATTGGGGAGAGGCCATGGTGTATATGGGAGATAAGCTCGTCACTGTTCAAGTATTGTGCATGAAGCTCTCTTATTCGGGCAAACCCTTTGTGATGGCTTTCCCCACTCAACGCCAGGAGGCTTTCTTCGAAGGTCAGCGGCAGGCCTTCAACTGGTATCAAGGGATACCCGCCAGAATTAGCTATGATAATCTGACACTGGCGGTACAAAAAGTATTACGAGGCAGGAACCGTGAGGAGCAGCAGGGCTTCATCGCCTTTCGCTCCCATTATCTCTTTGAATCTCATTTTGCCATGCCCCGCCATCCCCAGGAACAGGGAAGAGTAGAAAGCCTGGTAGGTTACATGCGGCGTAATTATTTCGTGCCCGTCCCCACAGTAAATTCCTTTGAGGAATTAAACTGGATGCTACTGGGGAGACTATATGAGGATGACCTCCGGCCGGCAGAAGGTAAAGAGATCAGCATAGGCGAAGCCTGGGAGCGGGAAAAGGGGAAACTACTGCCTTTGCCACGGATTCCTTACCGCTGTTGTATCAGCCGTCCATTAAAAGCCAATCATCTGAGCCTGGTCAATTTTGATAATAACCGCTACTCGGTGCCGGTCGAGTTTGGCATAGCTAAACTGACCCTGCAGGCCTATGTCTGGCGAGTGGAGGTGGCCTGCGGCGATCGGATAATAGCCAGCCATGAACGTTGCTATCTGAAAGACCAGGACATTCTGAATATAGATCATTATCTGCCGCTCTTAATCCAGAGGCCGGGGGCCTTCCCTTACGCCAAACCGGTAAGGCAGTGGAAAATGCCGGAGATTTACAGGGAGTTTCTTTCAGCCCTGTCCCAACGGTTGAATGGCAGCGGGGTGCGTGAATTTCTACAGGTGCTGGCTCTGGGTCGGAGCTATGGTCAGGAGAACCTGGAAAAGGCTATGCGACAGGCCCTCTCCGAAAACATGGCTGATGCAGAGAGGGTCAGGCAGCTGGTGAATAGGGAGAATTACTCTGGCATTATCTCAGACACTCCCAGCATCTATCCCTCTGAGGCGAAGGTAATCTTGCCGGACTTGAGCCGCTTTGACGAACTGCGGCTTGTAGCAGTGGCTGGAGGAGGTGACTAACATGACTAATGACCTCCAGATCCGCAGCTTTCTTAAGAGACTACGTTTGCCGGTGGTTGCTCAAAACTATGCCCGGCTGGCCGAAGAGGCCGCAGCTAATAACCGCACCTTCCAGGACTATCTGTTTGCCCTGCTGGAAGGAGAGGTAATCCAAAGGGATGAGCATTCTCAGAAACTGAGACTGTTGCGAGCTCGTTTCCCCGTAATTAAGACACTGGATAACTTTGATTTCAGCGCTATTCCGGCGGTGAACAAAGCTCTGGTACTGGAACTTTCCCGCAGCAGTTTTATCGACCGCCGTGAGAATGTGATTTTCATTGGTAGCTATGGCACAGGCAAAACTCATCTGGCGATCAGCCTGGCTGTCAGCGCTTGCCGCCATGGTAAAAAAGTCCGCTTCTATACGGTCGCCGGACTCATCAATGAATTACTGGAAGCTCAATCGCAGCTTAGGCTGGGCAAGCTGGAATCGACACTGGCCAAATGTGATCTGATTATCCTGGATGAACTGGGTTTTGTCCCATTTACCAAAGAAGGCGCCGAGGCCCTGTTTACTTTCTGTGCCTCGCGGTATGAACGGGGCTCCCTGGTTATTACCACTAATCTGGACTTCGCCCGGTGGAAAGAGATATTTGGGGATGAAGCTTTAACGGGAGCCTTACTTGATCGGCTGACTCATCGTTGCCATATATTGGAGATGAACGGAGATAGCTACAGATTTAAGGAAAGCCTGCGGAGGAAAAAGAAGGAGGTGAATTAAGTATAAATGTTACCCTGGGTGGTACCCTTTTGGAATGCCGAAAGTGGTCCCCATTGTGCTTGCCGAAAACAGTTGGTATGGTGATACAGCGATTGTACGTGATAACAATGGCAAGGCATATCATAAGGTAGCGTTATTTAGAGATGGTGAGCCGACTGATAAACTTGAAGTTAAATATAATAACTTCAAAATAATTGCTATGAGTATAAATTGGTGAAGTATATTGCTCAATGAGTAAATAAAATGAATTGGTTTAAAAGGCATCTGAATTGGACGTGGGTTATATTCTATACTCTGACTTTATGTTTAGCCTATTCTCTCATACTATATATCGTGACTTTACCACCACTCCCTGAACCTAAAACTCTTGTAGCAACACCTGGGCATTGGACGGAACCACGGATTGTAGATAATAAGGGGACTAGCGTAGTTATATTGGGTGAATATGTAGAGGGAAAAAGTGAGTGGGTAACTGACGAAAACAAACTTGCTAAACAAATAGCGGGGCAGCTATTTTTAAACAGCATGGTAATTCTATTTTGGTTCTGCCCAATTTACTTACTTGGCACAATTCTATTTAGTAGATGGGTATTGAAACAAAAGGAGAGAAAACTATCTTGGATATGGCTTACGCTCATTTTCCCAATCACACCATTGATATTGGAAAATAGAATGAAGAGTTCTATCGTATCTGACCTAGGACAGTTACAAACATCGGTTGTTCATCGTTCCGGTGGTTATAACGGAACTCGTACTCATTCAGATAAGACTGGAGATATTTAGGGCTGACCGCATGATAAACACCGCTTATTCCACGCTTTACAAGGCTCCAGACCCTAATGATGCCGGGGCATACTTTGTACGGGGGACTGTATATTTGGACAAAAGTGACTACGACAATGCCATTGCTGATTTCACCAAAACGATGGAACTGGATCCGAGATTTGCCGAAGCTTACCACCATCGCAGCATTGCCTATAATGAGAAAGGTGAAAAAGGCAAAGGCATTAGGGCTGAAATTGGACTGACCACCCGAATTTGGGTTATTGTGGTCAGCTATGGCAGATTAAAGCTAACAAACAGGTAGCTCGATCGAAAAGTTAGAATAAATCGGAACGTGCTTAATATTGAGCGAGTCTGGCAGAATTTGCAGATTTGCAGCCTTTAATGAAAGTGCTCTAGCCAGAAGTATGTACGCGTGAGTAGACGTTTCATTGTGCCGTGCTCCAGTCCACTTTAGTTTATTCGCGGACAGTCACATTTTAAATCAGTTCTTTCTAAACCAATCCAACAAGTCTATTATCGCTTGTGAGAAAGACCATACTCCTAGAGCCATACCCCCTACAACAAATACTAAAAACACGGCTTCTTTCAATATCCAGTCGAGCGTGCATTCAAATTGGGAAGGATTGAACTGGGCCAATTCAAGTAGACTATCTGTGGCAATAAATACGATCAGTAGTACTGTTGCCAGTATGAACAATTTGGCCACCTGCATCAATCGGCCCCTGATCTCTGGATCCTTTTGAAACGAGGCAGCGGCCAGAACCAAACCACCGAAAGTAGCGGAGATAATAACGAAATCCAGTTTTGGATTTGATTCGGTAAGGCTGGTAACTAGATATAAGGATATGAAATCAAATAAGAACAGAACAGCGCCAGGCTTGAGCCGCGATATCCACCATTCAGTTGATTTCCAGTCCAGCCTAGGCTTTTCCCTCTCGATCTTTTCAATGGCATGTATCTTTATGCTTGCTAAAACAAAGGCAAAGATCAGCACTAAAATGTTGAATCCGATGAATATCCAAAACGCCAGGTTCTGGTCCAACATCGGAACGAATGTGCGTACAAAGTAATATGCTAAAGCCCCAAGAATAATAAGAGCATACAAAATTGGAAACGTGATTCTTCTCACGTTGTCAGATATCTTCACTACCAAACCGACTCTGGCTATAAGTGTGCTCGAATACTCTCTTCCCATTTCTCCACATTTGGGACACGGCAATCTCACGTTTTCCAAGGGTATTTCTGTCTTGCATTTTTGGCACTTTATAGATGTCCTATCCTGCATCTTTTGTTTCCCTCGTCACCGATTTTAATCCCTGATTAGCTTATAGCACGGCGAAGCTTCAATGTCAACGATTTAATTATAGCTCCCCAATATCTACAATCACACGCTATTAATATGCTATTCCAATAGTCGATTAACTGGCTTTCAAGAAACCGTAGAATTCTTCTAGCTCTAAGCCTTAGTACGTGTGACAAGTAAGAAAAAGTTTGTGCATATGGAGAAACAACGGACTACGCAAAATGTGAGACTTGTGTGTAACAGCAACTATCCATAAAGTCACTCACAGGCGTATAATCGGCTCTGATTGATGATCGCGATAGACCAGGAGGTGACATATGTCCATACTGGAAGAGATTCGTAAAGACGCTATCGATTCCTCTGTTGATATTACAAATGCACTTCGCAAAACGATGGACCTGGCGTTTCGGCTAAACAATACCGAGATTAAACTGTGGGCCGAAAATGAACTTAACGGTTATAGGAAACTCTCTGAATTACCTGACTATAGAAAACTTCATGTCCAATCATATGGTTATTTTTCGGGTTTCTGGCAGAGTCATATAGACAACCAACCTATCCCGCCATCTGCCGTACCTGAAAAGTATCGTGAATATATTTCTAATGCATATTTGCAGCAACCAATCAGCTATTACATTGATCTATTGAACGGTACAGAAGGCAAATTAGCTGAAAAATGGGATCATGACCTCATTGTGGCGGTGCAAGACGAGATTATAGAAAATTACAATTTACGCGATGCTTGGAAACTAATTCCAAAAGGCTCAATTGCCGCACTCATAGATAGTGTCAGAAATCGGTTACTAACGTTTGTACTCAAATTAATCAACGAACTTAAAATTTCAGAGGATGTTAATCCTCAGGATTTAGAGGCTAAGAACAAACA
>Ga0268281_1002153_pt1 | contig 10113 bp, 9 predicted proteins | sample saktaG_10_FD_190134 | JGI IMG/M metagenome (GOLD analysis project Ga0268281, IMG submission 190134) | Saline water microbial communities from Sakinaw Lake, British Columbia, Canada - sak_2011_5_24_50m | ecosystem: Environmental > Aquatic > Non-marine Saline and Alkaline > Saline ... | reverse complement strand
TAGTAATAATCATACCCTGCTTCAGAAAACCAGTGCCATGGAGTTGTTCCTGTCGGGCTTGTGTGGTCAAAATACTGATCATTAATCATATCTTGAGCTTTTAAAAACGCGGCCTGATCCAATTTTTCGTTTTCGGCCAATGGGCTCACTCCTGCTGCCTCCCTTCCTTGGTTAACAAGATTTATTAAAACAGCTCTTGATATGTCTGCAAAAAATATACTTTGAGGAAAACTGAAAAAAGCGATTGTAGTCGCAATCTTCAAAATAAGCAAACAAATAACGCAATATAATAGAATATTGCCCTGCAGAAATCTAATTGCTAAGCCTGATAAGTCCCGTAATGTCATTATCTTTATAATAAACCATTAAGGGTTTTTTGTCAACTTCTTTCTGTTTATTTATAGAACGCCCTATCTTTAAACCTTAGGTCTATATATTGCAGATTTTTCCTGCTTTCAGTAGATATCTCCTCTTTTAGCAAAAGGTTTAACTTAACAAGCTGTGCGTTGATATCTGAATCTGAGTCTAGGTTAAAATATATCAGCCAGTTTTCGTTGGTTGTAATATTTATTCTTAGCGGACTGGTAATTAATGCTTCTTTTAGGTCTATTTGAAAATTATTTTTTAGGTTTTTCTGGATCTCAGCTATTGCGTTGATTATATTTTTGTCAACGATCTCCTCGCCGGTAAGAGCTTGCCTACCTTCAATCGATTGTCGCACAATGGTAATATTATCCGGAACTACGCCCAGCTTTTCAAATGTTACTCCGTTGGTATCAATTAAAAAGCACACTTGTTCTTCGCTCTCCGCTACGCAGTAAGCGCCTATGGGTTTTCGCTCAGCAATGCCAAGCACTAATGTTTTTGGGTATTTTTTACTTAAACTTAATTTCTCTATTATAGGAAATTTATTTAAAATATTTTGGGTTACTTTATCGGAATTAATCAAGAGAATGCTTTTTGTACCTAGTTTTAAAAACCCAAAATCAATTAGTTTAATGTTAATTTCTTGCGACGCAAAATTCATTAAATCTTGAGCTTCAATTTTTTCGTTTCCTGAAATAATTATATCTTCTATCTGAATACCGCGATAAAACAATAAAAAATAAATTGACAATACTAACAAAATACAAGATAAAAATAAAATCCAAAACCACAACTTTAGAAATATGGGTTTTTTTTGTTTTATTCTGTCTAGCTTGTTTTTAATATGTTTTTTTCTGTATGACACGCTATAAACCTCTTTTTATTTTTCTAAACTTTTCTATTATATAATTTATCCAGTACTTATTAGACAAAACAAAGTCTTGTGTTTTTACATACTCCTTTTTATATCCACCAAAACCCATTTTGAATAAAGTCGGACCAGACCAGGGATGATGAGAGAATTTTTCTGGGTCAGTAAATCCCCAAAAGTCATAAGTAAGGCATCCCCTCTTTTTTGCTTCTTTTATCGCCTCCCACTGCAATAAATAAGGTATGGAATATTTTGAAAATTTTCCCAGAGAAGCAGCTTGATGATAAAATCCAATCCCTTGCCAAATAATAATCATAGCACCAGCTGCAATCTCTCCTTTATATTTTCCAAAAATAAAAAGAGTTTGTTTGTCGTTGCCAAAAATTTCAAATTCGTTTTTTATAAATTCATCAGAAAACGGAACAAAATTTTGTCGTTTTGAAACCGCTCGGTTTAATTCCTGATAAATTTGGGCATCTTTTATGTCTGTACTTTTTACAATTTCAATATCTTTATTTTCGGCAGCTCGTTTAATTAAATAGCGGGTTGTTTTACGCATATTCTTTAGTAATTCCTCTTCTACTGGGGAAATATCTAGTTTCCAGGTCGCTTCATAAGCGCTGGCGTGCATGGGCGAGGGCCTAAACCCTAAATCCGTAAAGATATTTTCATTTTCTTCATTCCTTAAAAATAGCGAAGAAATCCTGATAAAACTGGCTTTTTCCTGCTTGGCAATATCGTTTAAGTGTAATAAAATTAATTCTAAAATTTCTTTTTTATCCTTTACCGCCAGTCCATCCATCAGGACCGGGCCATGAGGTAAAAACAGAAATGTTCCTCGTCTGGCAGATACTTTTATAACCAGAACAACTGCGATAACTTTTCCGTTGCTATATGCTCCAAATCGCCAGACATTGCTTCCCATTCCCAAATTAAACTCGCCCCAATTCCAGGACTGTAAAAATGTTTTTTCTGCAATCTGCGCCAAAAATCCCTCCCACTCGTTTTTATTTGTTATTTCTTTAAGCTGCATTTAAAAGTTTGTTTAGAATTTTATACTGGTCGTTAAATAAGACGATATTATTTTTAGGATTCTTTTTTGAGTTAATTGGATAAAATAAGGTTTCTTTTTCTACAAAAGTAAATTTGTCAAATGCTCCATCGTGTAGCTTCGCAGTATTTAATCTTGTTTCATTGATTTCATATGTATAATTGTAACGATCCCATATTTCATCTGTGTTTTCCCAAATAAATTTTTCTTTTAAAACTAATTTTAACTTTAAAAAATTAAAATTTTCATAAAAATTTTGCCCTAACTCTTCTTTACATTCCCGCTTTACGGCGTCCATTACGCTTTCTCCGACTTCTCCTTTTCCACTCCATGTGGCTTGATATATATAATGAAAACTTATATCTCTAGGAGACCTTCTTTGCAACGCAATTTTTCCTTTATTTTTACCGTCTTTTAAAACAATCCAAACTGATATGCTTTTACGCTTTGCCATACTTTTTTAGAAAATCTACAATTCTTTGTGCGTCCTCCATTGAAATATTTATATGCGTAGGTAAATTTAATGTCCTTTTTGCACACAATTCGGCATTTGGGCACATTCCCATTTTATAATGCATTTCCTCCAGTTTTGTATCATAAGGAGCAATTGGAGTTGTATACCAGTCTCCTAGCAGAATATTTTGCTTGTGCCACGATTCATAAATTATATCCTGAGCGTTTTTGTGCTTTACCGTATAACGCAAATAACTCGGCTCTGCACCCATTTCCACCACAGGCAAAACAAATGAAGTATTTCTTAAATTTTCATTATAAAATTTAAAAAGCTTTTTTCTATGGTTGTAAAACATATCCAATTTATTAAATTGGTTTAAGGCCATTATTGCCAAGGCGTTTGGCAATGCTTTTGGAAAATAATCTGGCTTTAGTCCCCTTTTTTCCTTCCAATGAACTGCTTTTGATAAAATATGAACCCATTGCGATAAAACTAAAAATATTTTCCCTAAATCACAAAAATTATAAAGTGGCAAAATTATATAGTTTAAAAGAATTGGATGTAAAATTTGTTGGATAACCCAATATGTTTTTGGCACACCAAGGTTTTTCTGTATTTCCAGTAATTTTTTACCAATTTGTTCATCATTTGTTACTGCCATTCCGCCGTAAACAGAAGAAATTACCTTATCTCGCGAAAAACTAAAAAATGACGCTTTTCCAAATGTACCGACTTTTTGCCTATTATATTTTGCACCCAAGGCATGCGCACAGTCTTCTATCAACGTTAGATTGTTTTGCTGTACAATAGCCATAACCTCATCCATATCGGCTGGCTGGCCAAATGTATGTTGGACCATCAAAATTTTAGTGTCAGGGGTAATTTTACGCCTTAAATCTTCAATATCTATATTAAAGGTGTTATTGTCGCAATCCACATATTCAGGCGTCATTTCAGCCCATAAAACTGGGTTTATGGCGGCATTACAGGTAAAAGCCTGCATCAGCACCTTATTACCTTCTGCTTCTCCTAAGGCCCTTAAAATAGCGTAAAGCGCACTTCGTCCGCTATTAAAAGATACTGCATGTTTTACTCCCAAATATTGCCTAAATCGCTCCTCTAATTCAGTAATAGTTTTTCCGCGTTTCCACAACCAAGGCCGTATAACCAAATTAAGAGCGAGTCTTACATCGTCTTTTTCTACGTTCGGCGACAATGAAATTGAAACTGGTTTAAAATAACTCATTTACTTAATAAACTAACTAATTCTTTGGGGACGCGACCTTCCAGTAAAACGGCGTCGTCAGACTTACAAAATGTTGTTATAGCCGAATAAATTTCCTGTGGATTTTCATTTAATATAACATTTTTTTCAGCCATACCCGCTGACATAGCGCCTTTTTTAATTTCACTAAAATAATCCTTGCTGGTTATTATGGCCATATCGCAAACTTCTCCAATTTTTTTACCCAGCCTTTGATGGATTATTCCTGACTCTTTACCAAGCTCAATTAAGCAAGGCATAACAATAATTTTTTTATTTGGAAATATTTTTAAATATTCCAAATCAGCAACAACCCCGTCTGGATTTGCAGAGTAAGACGAGTCTATAATATTCATACCATGTTTTCCGTTTTTTAAAACCATTCCAGACTGATTTTGTTTTATATCCTGCAAGGCAGAAGCAATTTCTTCAAAGCTCATTCCTAATTCGTTTGCTACTAAAATAGCTCCTAAAAGATTCTGGACATTATGTTCTCCTAAAACCTTGGCTCCAAAATGTGCCATTTCATTTTTTCTGTTCATAGCTAAAAAAGAAACACTGTTCTTTTTAACGTCAATACCATCAGCCAAAATATCAGCGTTGACAGATTTTTTTGTTAGAGCATAAATTTTTTCTTGGGCTTCTGGTAATTTATTGCTTTTTTTAATAAGATCTAAACAATATTTATTTTCTCCGTTTACAAAAATTATTCCATCCTTTGGCAAAGATTCAAGCAGTTCTCCTCCTCCTTCTGCAGAAAGTAGGTTTTCCATTGAGCCAAAAAGTGCCAGGTGTTGCTGATTAATGCCTGTCACAACACCTATTTTTGGCATAATCATTCTACAAACTTCCTTAACCTTGCCTTTATTATACGCACCAACTTCGGCAATAAAAAAGTCGTGGCTTGGGTTTAAATCGTTTAAAATAGCTCTAGCTATGCCAATTTCGGAATTCTGGTGTTCCTTTGTAGATAAAACCTTATACTTTTTTGACAATATAGTTGCCAAAAATTCTTTTGTTGATGTTTTTCCGTAAGAGCCCGTGATTGCAATGACTCTTAGTCCGCTTACCGATTTTATTTTTTTTATTTTCTCGGTTGCTTGGTGTAAGGTTTTTTTCCGCATTGCAACAAAACCGGGCTGGAATAAAAGCACTATCGCGGAAATAATTACCGGAGTTAAAATATCGAATGTAATAAGCCAAGGCACCTGTAGCTCGTCTTTAAAGCTAAATATCCATTTTAAAAATACTATAACAACTGCGAATGAGATTAGGGATAAGAAAAGAATTTTGTAAGTTCCAACGGGCTTTTTAAATGATTTTAAAAATAACTGCCTTAAAAAAAGTATACATTCAACAGAATAAACTATAAATAAAATGGAGAACAAATATGAAAATAAGCTGTTGTTTAGTAGTAGAAATAAAAGCAAAAAAAGTTTGAAAATCTGGGCATAGCCGAATAACAATTTCTTTCCTTTAGAGGTACTGAAATGGTCAACAAATCTACCAAAATGATATTCTTTTAACTGCCATAAATACAGCCAAAAAAGAACGTATTTTAGCTCCCAAAAAAACCAAAGAGTAGTCAAAAACAAAAACATAATTAGAACTTAGCGAGGCAATAGACTTTTTGCAGGCCTCTGAGACACGAAGTGCCAGATAGCCGGAAAAAAGTTTGATTGCCGAGTGTGTTCACATATTCTCTATTATCTTTTCGGCCAAAAGTTCGGGCAATTTTTTATGCATTAAGTGATCTGCCCCTGGTATTATAACGAGCTTAGAATTTTTTATTTTTTCGTTTATAGTATGCGCATCCTCAATTGGCACAGACTGGTCTTTGTCTCCCCAAATAATAACTGTGGGCACTTTTATAAAAGATAGTTTATAAGAAACGTCATCAGAAATTACATTTAGATAAGTTTCTTTCATTACGCCCTCTGCGTAAACATAATCTGATTTTCTAATTATAAATTTGTAGATAGCTTTTCTGAAAAAAGCGTAAAATGGCAGGAAATAAAAAAGTTTTATAAATTTTGCAAGACCAGCAGAAACATCTTTCTGTGCGGATTTTTTGCGTATCACCGCTGAAGCAACTAAAAATAGTTTTTGTATTCTTTGCGGATATTTTACAGCCATTTTAGCTGCCACCGCCCCACCAAAAGAATACCCGAGTAAGTAAAAATCCTGGATGCGAAGCTCGGCTGTAAAATCTTCCAGCCATTTTAAATAGTCATTTACTCTCCACGGACTAACCAGTTTTTCGCTCTCTCCAAAACCAGGCAAATCGGGCACAATTACCTGGTACCCTTTTCCAGCAATAATTTCAGCCTCTGTTATCCATCTGTCAGAAGCTGACCCCCAACCATGCAAAATAATAAAGGGTTTGCCTGTGCCAAAAGATAAGTAACTAGTTTTGACCCCATTAATATTTACTTCCATAATTTTTTAATAATACCAAAAATATCTTGCCCCCACAACACTTGACATTTGTTGAAGAAATCAAGGTGGACAAAAACGGTAACTTACTGCCAGCCGATTAACCGCTAGTCGAGCCTCTGCCCCGTGTCCAGTAATGGATTGCGGGGTCTTTTTTTGCTTAAACAAACACCTCAGACACTGTCTGAGGTGTTAAAATAGGTATATTTTTTCGTTATTTTATTATTTTAAAGCCGCAGTATTTTTGCAGAACCTTTGGTACTTTTACACTTCCATCTTTCTGCTGAAACTGCTCTAAAATCGCGGGGAGCAGTCGGCTTGTTGCCAAACCCGATGCGTTTAGTGTATGGACAAATTTATTTTTATTATTCTTTTCGTCTCGATATTTTACATTTCCTCTTCTTGCCTGATATTCTAAAGCGTTTGAGGCGCTACTGACCTCCTTATAAATTTCCATGCTTGGGATCCAAACTTCTATGTCAATTGTTTTTGCCATGGCTTCAGACATATCCTCTGCCGCCAGCTGTACAGACTGAAAGTGCAGGCCCAAACCTTCCACCAGTTTTTCGGCATTTTTTACCAGCTCATCAAAAGCCTTCCAGGACTGCTCTGGCTTTGTAAACTGAAACATTTCTATTTTATTAAACTGGTGTCCTCTTATCATACCCCTTTCTTCTTTTCTGTAGCTACCAGCCTCACGCCTAAAACAGGCAGAATACGCAAAATATTTTAAAGGCAACGATTCTTCATCTAAAATCTCGCCCTTATGATAATTCCCCAACATCATTTCACTGGTTGCATCCAGGCATAATTTATCTTGAGTCCAGTACAGGTCATCTCTGAATTTTGGTAAATGTCCCGATGTATAGGCCGATTCTTCTTTTAGCAAATACGGTGGCATTATAAATGTATATTTGTTTTTCCTGTGAAAATCAATAAAATAATTGAGCAAAGCCCATTCTAAAACCGCTCCATTCCCCTTATAAATCCAAAATCCTGCGCCAGACATTTTGGCCGCTCTTTCATAATCTATAAGATTAAGGCTGGTGGCCAGCTCCACATGGTCTTTTGGCTTAAACGTAAATTTTGGCCTTTTAGCGAATTGTCTTAAAACCTTGTTGTTTTCTTTTCCCCCTGCCACAACATCATCTGCTGTAATATTTGGCAAACCCATCAATAATTCGTTAAATTCTTTTTCTGTTTTTTCCAACTCAGGCTCCATAGACTTTATTTTATCTTTTATTTCTTTTGCCTGAGTTATCAAAACATTATTATCTTTTCCGCCTCTACTTATTTTATTTTGTTCTGCTTTTAGAGCTTCCATCTCTGTCATTAATTCTCTTTTCTTTTTGTCTAAATCCAAAATCCTGTCAACATTACATTTAACATTTTTCTTTTCACACGCTTGTTTTACTTTCTCAGGAGTATCTCTTAAAAGATTTATATCTAACATAAATTTACTTTTTATTTTTTAGAATAGATGAATGCATTTTGTTTGGTTTATATCCTTTCATTCTAAAAATTTCTATTTTCAATCCCCTCTTTTTTAACTCGCTTTTTAAATTCTTAGAAAAAGAGATTTGGTCATAACCTAAACATATAACATCTGGCTTTAGTGTTTCGATTGTCATATAAACATCATCTTCATAACCCAAAACAGGCTTATCAACCAGTTTGCATCTTTGCAGATCGGTCAATCTTTCACGATCTCTCCTCTTAGGAAAATGGCCTTTTATTTTTTTTATGTTCACATCTCGGCCAGCAACAGCGATTAAAAAATCTCCATGTTCCTTTGCCTGCCTAAAAAAATCCAGGTGGCCATCGTGTAATCCATCGAACGTGCCAAACACCATTACTTTTTTCATAATTTTGGGCGCATTAATGGGAATATTTGGCATTCACGAGAAGGTTTGTCCATTAAGAAGCTAAACAATCTTTCTGAAACTCCAAAACCACAGGCTGGTGGCATTCCATGCTCCATTGCCTCAATGTAATCCTTGTCAAATCTTTGAGCCTCATCATCTCCAGCATCTCGTAATTTTTGTTGCTGTGCAAATCTTTCGGCTTGGTCAATGGGATCGTTTAATTCTGAAAAACCCTTTCCGTTTTCAGAGCCAGCCAAAATTACTTGAAAGCGTTGAACCAGTTTTGGGTTCTTTTCCATTTTTTTTGCCAATGGTTCCATTATAATAGGTACATTAATTAAAAATCCGGGGCCAGAAATATTTTTTCTGCAATATTTCCAAAGATTGTCTATTGCCCTTGTAATATTAAAACCATTTTTGTCGTAATCTATTTTTAGTTTTTGCAAGGTTTTTTCTATTTCAGGCAAACTTGCAGATTCTATATTTACTCCTGTATATTTGGAAATTGTTGCAGTGTAATCGTATTTTTCCCATTTTTTTCCCAAATCAACATCAAATCCCTTTATTTTAAACTTAAGCGTGCCAAAAGTTTTTTTGGCAATATATTTGTACATTTCTTCTACAAACTTCATTCCTTCTTCATAATCTGTATAAGCCCAGTAGAATTCCATTGCTGTGTAATCCTGCAAATGTTCAGCATCCATCCCTTCATTTCTAAAAATTCTTCCAATCTCAAAAACTTTTTCAAAGCCTGCAACCATCAGCCGTTTTTGCCATAATTCTCCAACTGAAATTCTTAAAAAGACATCTAAATCTAATGCGTTATGGTGAGTTATGAATGGCCTGGCATCGGCTCCTCCTGGAGTTGTTTCTAAGACAGGAGTTTCTACCTCCAAAAATCCTTTGCTAATTAAAAATTCTCTCATTGAAGCCCAAAAAACAGTCCTTTTTTGAACCATTGCCTTCACTTCTGGATTAAATATGATATCTAAATATCTTTTTCTTAGACACTCCTCCACATCGCAGAGACCATGAAATTTTTCTGGTAAAGGCAAAAGTGCCTTTGAAAGCATTTTATAATCCTCCACCTCAAGAGTTTTCTCTCCTCTTTTTGTGGTGAATAGAGTTCCTTTAGCCTCTACAAAGTCTGCTATGTCAAAGACATCTAAAAAAAACTGGTAACCTTTTGATCCGAGCTTATCTTCTTTAATAACGGCCTGAAGTTTACCAGAGCCGTCATTTATATCAATAAAAGTCAAACCACCCTGTCCCCTTTTTGCCATTATTCTACCTGTTACTATAATTGTTTTTTTACCGAGAAGTTTGCCCGAAAGCTTTTTAAAGTTTTCTAAAACTTCTAACACGCTGTGAGTTCTTTTTGTTGTGGAAGGATAAGCTAAAAGTCCAGCTGCCTGGAGCTTATTTAATTTTTCAATTCTTGTTTTACGAAGTTCATCAATACTTGGCATAACGCTTCTTGTCATTCTCGCGAAGGCGGGAATCTGTTGATAAAACCCTGGATTCCCAGTCAAGCTGGGAATGACATTATGTTATCATAACAAACTTGCAAAAACCCTACAAGCTCTTGACAATGGCCTCATAATATGCTAAGATAAATTATAGTAGATAAAAGGGACTTCCCTACCCTTGGGTACCGGTAGGACTTACATGAAGTACCAGTGTCGTCGGAGATTCTTTCCCACGCAAACAGCCGAAAATAAAAAATTGGCCTATGCGATAAGAAGCAAAGAAAATCGCGACGACGTTGCACTTTTCCTTTGGTAAACTGACAGAGATTTAGTGGGT
>Ga0268281_1002150_pt1 | contig 10126 bp, 8 predicted proteins | sample saktaG_10_FD_190134 | JGI IMG/M metagenome (GOLD analysis project Ga0268281, IMG submission 190134) | Saline water microbial communities from Sakinaw Lake, British Columbia, Canada - sak_2011_5_24_50m | ecosystem: Environmental > Aquatic > Non-marine Saline and Alkaline > Saline ... | reverse complement strand
TCCTCATAAAAGTGTGTATGGGAATTGTGTCAGAAGATTACCGGAAATGTTTAGCAAATCTGCTTTAAAAAAGATTCCGGCAATAGAATTGGGGTTAAGTGCTGATACCGAAATTGCCGACCATTTGAAAGAACTTTCCGAATATACCTTTTTAACTAATTCAGATGCACACTCCTTACCTAAAATTGGCAGAGAGTATAATATAATTGAACTGGAAACGGCAAGTTTTAAAGAGATACTTTTAGCTTTGCAGAGAAAAGAAGGAAGAAAGATAACCGCTAATTACGGACTTAACCCTAAACTGGGAAGATATCATCGAACTTTTTGCGAGATTTGTAATTATACAGCAACCAGCAATCCTCCGGTTTATCAATGCGAGAAATGCGGGAGTGACAAAATAGTAAAAGGTGTTTTTGACCGGATTGTAGAAATCGGAGATCAACAGCAGTCTATTTCTCCTTCTCATCGTCCGCCTTATTATCATCAGGTTCCTTTAGAATTTGTACCCGGTGCCGGTAAGAAAACCTTGAATAAAATATTTGGTTATTTTGGGACTGAAATGAATATATTGCACAAAGCGTCCTATCAGGAAATCAGCCAGGTAGTAGGATTCGAGATTGCCCAAAATATAATTTTAGCTCGAAAGGGACTTTTAAAGTTAAGTCCGGGTGGTGGAGGAAAGTATGGGAAGGTCAAAAAGAAAGAAAAAATCTCCGAAGATAAAAATTTACATTTAAATTTTTAATTTCATTTTCGGATTTTTTCTAAAAAAATAGAGCAAGTTAGCTTAAACTAGTTGATTTTTATTAAAAATAGTCAACTAGTACTTTTTTTAAAAATATTTTTATAAAAAAAGAGGAAAAATAAAACTTTTGTAGAATATATTAATATAAAGGCAAATTAAGAAATATTAAAAAAGAAAATATTTCATCAATTATACTTTAACGATAATAAGATGTAGGTGATTTACATTTGAGATTTTCATCTGATTTACTGGAAGATATAAGGAATCGTTGTGATATTGTAGATATTATTTCAGAGTATGTACATTTAAAGACAGCGGGAAAAGGATTTAAAGGATTATGTCCTTTTCACGGAGAGAAGACCCCTTCTTTTACGGTAAGTCCCGAAAAGCAGTTATTTCATTGTTTTGGATGTGGAGAAGGAGGCAATGTTTTTAATTTTCTTATGAAATATGAGAAACTTAGCTTTTTTGAAGCAGTGAAAATGTTAGCTAAAAAATCAGGTGTATCTCTCCCCGCCGATGAAGAAAAAGAAAATTTTCTCGACAGAGAAAAAGAAAGACTGTATAAATTAAATAATCTGGCCGCAAATTATTACCGAGAATGTCTATTTAGAACTGATCACGGAAAAAAAGTAATAAATTATTTAAAAAAAAGAGGAATTAATGATACCAGTGTCGAAAAGTATAGATTAGGTTATGCTCCCTCCAGTTGGGATGCGTTAACCAGCTTTTTAAAGAAAAAAGGATATTCATACGAAGAGTTAATTAAAGCCGGGATAATAAGAAAGAGTAAAATAGAGGGAAAATACATCGATTATTTTAGAGATAGAATAATTTTCCCTATCTTTAACTTATCGGGGAGAGTAATTGGCTTTGGAGGCAGGGTTTTAGATAATTCTTTGCCTAAGTATATAAATTCTCCTGAAACGCTGGTTTATAACAAGGGGAGCAATCTATACAGTTTAAACTTTGCCAAGGAAGATATCCGAAAAAAGAATTACCTGATTATCGTGGAAGGCTATACCGATGTTTTGGTAACTCAGCAATACGGATTTAACAATGTAGCAGCATCTCTGGGAACTGCTTTAACTACTAAACAGATAGACTTAGTAAAACGGTTTACCGATACGGCTTTAATTGCTTATGATGCAGATTCAGCCGGCAATATGGCAACCCTAAGAAGTTTGGATTTACTGGTAAAAGCTGGTCTTGATGTTAAAGTTATCGATTTACCACAAGGTTATGATCCGGCCGATTTTTTAATTAAAAAAGGGGAAAAACCTTTTCAAAATTTAATTGATAGATCGTTCTCCCTGGTGGACTATAAGTTAAAACTTTTATATTCCAAATATGGTATTAAAACTATAGAAGGAAAAGTAAAAATTATTAAAGGAATTATACCCACCCTTGGCGTAATAGGTAATGAGGTTGAACTGAGAGCCCTGACAAAAAATATATCTGAAGAATTAAAATTGTCCGAAGAGGCGATTTTAATCGAACTAAAAAAATACAAAAGAGGGTCGATAGATTCTTCCAGTAACTTTATTAAACTGAATTCTGTACCTGGAAATGTCAAGGCGGAAAGAATTCTCATTGGATGCATGTTGGAAAAGGAAGAAATTGCACAAGATATTTTAAAAAAGTTGAAAAAAGAAGATTTTTCCGTTCCGCTGCATCGCCAAATCGTGGCAGCCATTGAAAAAATATTAATAGAGGATAAAATAGTAGACTCTCAAAAAATTATTGATTATTTAGCTGATGATGGTGCAGCAAAATTTATTTCTAAGATTTTATTGGAAGAAACCATAACCTTTAATCAAAAAATTATTTCCGGATATATAGATACTATAAATAATTATAAATTGATTCAAGAGAAAAAAAATCTCGAAAAAAGAGCAAAAATTCTCGACGAAAAGATAAAACAATCCGAAAAGATGGATGAAGATGATCTAAAGGAATTAAGAGAAATTGTTCGACAACTAAAAGGTCAAAATATTAATTAATATTCCATATTTAATATTTATACAAGTATTTAATTTACTGTTATTCAAAAAGGAAGGCTTGGTAATGGGAAAAAAGAAAATGATGAAAGATTTAATTAAAGAAGGTAGAGAACAGGGCTTCTTAACTTACAAAGAAATTGAGAAATATCTAGCGGAAGATATTTTTGATTTAAGTAAGGTGGAAGATTTATACGACATTCTAAGTGAATCCGGGATTGATTTAGTTGAGACCGAAGAGGAGGGTAATTCGCTAGCCAAAGATAAAGGCATGAGAGAGAAAGACGAGAAGTTCCACTCTCCCAAAGTGAGATTAGATTTAGAAGTAGAATTGGCGAAACAATTAGAGTTAGACGATCCCGTAAAAATGTACTTAAAGGAAATAGGACAGATAAAGTTATTGAGTGCAAATCAAGAGGTGGAGTTGGCTAAAAGAATACAAAAAGGAGATCACGAAGCCAAGAAAAAATTGGTAGAGTCAAATTTAAGATTAGTAGTAAGTATTGCAAAAAGATATGTAGGGAGAGGAATGCTATTCTTAGACCTTATCCAGGAAGGCAATATGGGTCTAATAAGAGCAGTAGAGAAGTTTGATTATAAAAAAGGATATAAATTCAGTACCTATGCTACCTGGTGGATAAGACAGGCAATTACCAGAGCCATAGCAGACCAAGCCAGGACTATTCGCGTTCCTGTTCATATGGTAGAGACTATTAATAAATTAATAAGGGTATCGCGCCATCTCTTGCAGGAATTAGGGCGGGAACCGTCTGTTAAAGAAATAGCTGAAAATATGGAAATTACTGAAGAGAAAGTAAGGGAGATATTAAAAACTGCCCAGGAGCCCGTTTCTTTAGAAACTCCAATTGGGAAAGAAGAAGACAGTCACTTGGGAGATTTTATAGAAGATAAAGATTCACCTGCTCCTCCTAAAATTGCTACTCATACTCTTTTAAAAGAGCAATTAAACGATGTCTTGGAGACTTTGACTTATCGAGAGAAGAGGGTGCTGGAATTAAGATTTGGAATTGCCGCTGGCCATCCTCATACCTTGGAAGAAGTTGGCAAAGAATTCGGAGTAACCAGAGAAAGGATTCGTCAAATCGAAGCTAAAGCTTTAAGAAAATTAAGACATCCGAGCAGAAGCAAAAGATTAAAAGACTATTTGGAATAAAAACTAAAAGTAAAAATATCCTTTTAATTTAATATTGATATTGACTGGAATTGATTTTTTAAGTATAATTACATGGTAATATTCCTCGGTAGCTCAACGGTGGAGCATCCGGCTGTTAACCGGAGGGTTGTAGGTTCGAATCCTACCCGGGGAGCTCGTCAATTTCAAGCCCTTTGGCATTTTGCTGAAGGGCTTTTATTTTTTTATAAATATTTCATAGGAAAAGAAGGATTTTTAATCTAAAGAGTCGAATATAACAATAAAACTCTCGTTATTTTATAAATAAATTTGACACCAGACGAGAAATATTTTATTATATACTTAGTTAGTGAAGGTAATTAATAAAGGATATTTAAGAACAAAATTAATAAAAAGCATTATAAAGAGAACCTGCTTTCTATCTAAAAAAATAAAAAGGGAAAAAATAAATGGAAATAAGAAATATAAATAAAGGTTTAGTTTTAAGAACTATTGAGAAAAATAGTCCTATTTCAAGAGCAGATGTTGGTAAGATAGTAGGATTAACCCCTCCCACCATCTCTGCTATTGTTAAGGATTTAATTGAAAGAGATATAGTTCAGGAAATTGGAAAGGGAGATTCTTCAGGTGGGAAGAAACCAATATTACTAAAAATAAATTCAAAAACAGCTTATATGATTGCAGTGGACTTAGGAGGAGAAAATGGTATAAGAGTAGCCTTGATGGATTTATCTTACCATATTGTTAAAGAGAAGTGTGGGCCGAATATAGAGTCTTTAAATGGTAAGAAATTTAAGAATGCTTTAAGCGTTATATTGACAGATTTTATAAGAGAGATGAATATTCCCAGGGGAAAGATATTGAGTATATGTATTGGCGTACCGGGAATTGTAGATTTTAAATCAAAAAAAATAATTGCTGCCCCATGTTTAAACTGGGAAATATCCTTGGAGGATTTAGATTTAAGAGAAATTGGAATACCCATTACTATTGAGAACGATGTCAATCTCATGGCTTTAGGTGAAAAAACTAAAGGAATAGCTCAAAAAATTAACAATTTTGTCTTTGTGGGAGAAAGAACTGGAATAGGCGCTGGCATTATCATTAACAGGAAACTTTATAAAGGAGCTAATAACGCTGCCGGTGAGGCAGGATATCTATTCATTGATCCCAGATATGCCTCGAAGAGTATTAGAGATTATGGCTGTTTAGAAAAATTAGCCAGCTATAAAGTTATTGTAGAAAAAGCAAGAAAAAAATTGGGTAAGGATATCAAGGTTATAGAAGTATTTAAAATGGCTGCCCAGGGGAATAGCGTTGCTCTTAATATTGTACAAGAAACTCTAAAATATCTTGCTTACGCTATTGCAAATATATCCTGTGTACTTGATCCGGAATTAGTCATCATCGGAGGGGGGATTTCCATTTTGCCGCCAAGATTTTTAGAAGAAATGAAGATGAATATCAGAAAAATAATCCCTTTTGTTCCTAAGATGGAATTTTCTAAACTAGGAGAAGACGGCGTTTTAATTGGCGCAGCAGTCATGCTGCTTGAGCCTTTAAAAAGAAGAGGGCTTATGGATGTTAAGTAGTAAACACCTTTTATGAAGAGTTAAATATAAATTTATTTTAATCTATCGGAGCTACTTATGAATGAAAATGCGATTATAGGGCAATTTGGCGGACCTACCTCGGTGATCAATTCAAGTCTTTGTGGCCTTATTCAAGAAGGTCTTAAATCAAAAAAAATTAAAAACATTCTTGGTATGAGGGATGGAATTATAGGATTTATGAAAGATGAGATCGTTGATTTGGGAAAAGAAGACCATCGAGTCATTCAAGGCTTGCGGCAAACACCTTCAGCCGCCTTAGGCTCATGCAGATATATATTAAAACCGGAAGAATTTCCCCTTGTCCTGAGCCAGCTTAAGAAATATAACATCGGTTATTTTTTTCTTATTGGCGGCAATGGTTCAATGGCAACCATTCGGCAGATAGAGCAATACTGTAAAAAAAATAATTATCAACTCAGCGGAATTGGAATTCCCAAGACCGTAGACAATGACCTTTGCGGGACTGACCATGCTCTGGGCTTTGCCTCTGCAGCGAGATATGTGTGCCTTTCAGTTCAACAGGCAGGCAGACTTGCCCGGGATATGCAAAGCGTGGATAAGTATGTTATTTTACAAACGGTGGGCAGAGATACCGGATGGCTGGCAGCATCAGCGGCACTGGCTAAAAAAAATGAATCCGATGCTCCCCATCTTATTTATATACCGGAAAGGTCTTTATCCAAAAAAAGATTCATAGCAGACGTAAAAGAATGCATCAAAAAATATGGCTGGGTTTCCATTGTCTGTGGCGAAGGTATCCTATGGGAAGATAAAAGTTTGGTAGCCAGCCTTCAGGCACAGGATGATTTTTTCGATATGGAATATGGTGCAATGGGCGGAGGGAGTGCAGCACTTAATTTACATCAGCTGATTCATCAGGAAACGAATTACCGGGGAGAATTCCAGATCACCGAGTCTCTCTCTATGTGTGCCATAGATCGGGCGAGTAAGGTTGACCTGGAAGAGGCCTATGCCTGTGGAGTGAAAGCCATAAAATTAGCCGAAGAAGGTGCCTCGGGGATGATGGTTTCAATCCATCGGGTGAGTTCTTCTCCTTATAAAATTGAATTAGGCACTGTTTCTCTTGATCAGGTGGCGGTAAAGATAAGACCGCTGGATGATAAATACATCAATGCTGAAGGTAATTTTGTGACTGATGAATATATCCAATACATCAAACCCCTTGTGGGTAAGCTCCCCAATTACAGTGAATTAAATTTTATAAAATTTCAATAATCGTAACTTAGCAGCAGGAGACCAGAAATGAATTTACAGGATAATAAATATAATCAGTTTTTTTTAATCAGGGAAATGCTGGAGACCGGTGAAATAGTCAAACGCCTTGATCTAAAAAAAATATTATCTTACGAGAAAGAAGTAAAAAATGACAGAATATTTTTTACCGGTGAAGGGTCATCTCGTATTTTTCCGGCAAAAAAAATTATGTATGAAGCCAGGAAAAAAGGTTATAAAGAAGATTTAGAATTATAGCCGTTTTCTAAAAGAAGAGGCAAGACAAAGATTGGAAGGCAAATATGAAGTGTCCTATTCTAATGTATCACTGAAGAGTCGTATGAGGAGGAACCTCATGTGTGATTTCTTGATTGGTATTAGTAAATGGATAAAATAAGGAGGGTTAAAAGATAAGATATGGATAGTCGAAAGATATGGCCTGTACCAATGCAAAAAATTATGCCCTATGAGGCAATTGAGGAAAAACGGTCTGTGGCATTAGTAACCAGTGAACCAGCATGGGAAGCTGTAAAATGCAAGTTGGATCTTCCAATTGTTTGGCAAACTAATGTCAAAATGTCAACAACCGATTACTGGGACAGTTTGATGGAAAATTTTAAGGGAGAAGTGATTTATGCTGTTGGTGGTGGGTTATCAGCAGATGCAGCTAAGTATATGGCTGTGAAACAAGGTTTGGAAGTGGTCTGCCTTCCAACTGCACTTTCAGTTGATGCGATTACAGCGTGGTCTTCAGCTATTCGTGTAGACGGTTATGTAAAATATATACCTACAAAGATTGTGGATGAACTCGTGATTGATTTTGAAGTAATAGCCCAAGCGCCTTCCTTTATTCGTGCAGCAGCTATATGTGATCTTCTTTCTATTGCAACAGGACGTTGGGATTGGAAGTTTGCCGAAAAAAAAGGAAAAAATACCCTAGAAACAAAATTTATTCCCTATATTGATCATATGGCCGCATCTATTCTAGATGGAGCAATTGATTGTGCTGAAGCGGCTGGTAAGGGTGATCAAGAAGGACTTAAGCAGTTATTGGATTGCATTATTTTGGAAACCCAAATGTTGAATCAAATAGGACATGCCCGGCCCGAAGAAGGTAGTGAGCATTACTTTGCTTATTTGGCGGAAAACTTAGTTGGATCAGGAAAACCTCATGCGAATCTAGTTTGCCCTGGTATTTTAATCATGGCTACTATCCAGGGGCAGGATATTGTATCTTTGAAACGTGCAATGAAATATTGTAATATTCCATTAAATACCATTCCAAATGATGTTATTGAGGAAACTTTGAGACAATTACCTAATTATTCCGCTGAACATGGATTATTGTATGGTATTGCTCATGAACTAAAGAAAGGCGATTGGGAAAAGTTATCTTTTAAAAAAATTCTGAATTGATAGAAAAATTAACTTTGCTGCAAGGAGTAGAAATAAAAAATGGTATAAAAATTATTTGTAGTGCAGGCTCTAACCTTTTTGGTATAAATGAAGAAGACAAGTAAGTAAAGATTAACAGTTGGGACTATATATTGCGAAATTAAGGAAGCGAATATAAGATTAGCATAAAAGCATTAAGGGCTTTAGTGAGGGTATAGGATGGTATGGGTAGTGTTACTATCCAAAACAATAATGGAAGATAAATATTAGTGTATGTCGCATTAACAAATGATTGTTTTAAAATATTAAATCTAAAGAAAGAGGGATAATATTATGGGTAAACTTGCTATTAATGGAGGAAAAAGTATAAGAAAAAAATCTTGGCCGGAGTGGCCTATTGTAGGAAAAGAAGAATTGGAACTTATAAGTGAAGTTACAAGTTCAGGTGTGTGGTCTTATAATGGTCCAAAAGAGAAAGAGTTTAGAAGGAAATTTGCAGATTATATAGGAACTAAATATGCAGTATGTGCTGCCAACGGAACGGTTACTCTCCAAATGGCTCTTGAAGCTTTGGATATTGGTTATGGAGATGAAGTTATTGTTCCTGGTCTTACTTGGCAAGCTACGGTATCTTGCTGTGTTGATGTAAATGCAATGCCTGTTTTGGTTGATGTTGAGGAGGATAGCTGGTGTATTGATCCTGTAAAAATAGAAGAGGCTATTACTCCAAAAACAAAAGCTATAATAATTGTTCATCTTTATGGTTCGAATCCAAAAATTGATGAAATAATTAAAATAGCTAAAGAGAATAACCTTTATCTTATTGAAGATGCTGCCCATCAGCATGGTACTGTTATTAATGGTAAAAAGCCAGGCTCCTTTGGAGACATAGGTTCTTTTTCATTTCAGCAGTCAAAAGGACTAACATCAGGTGAAGGGGGGGCTTTAACTACTAATAAAAGAGATTTAGCTGAAAAGCTTGATGCTCTCAGAAATTGTGGAAGAAGACCTGTTTCATTAAATAGTAATGCAAAAGAAGAAGAGCAAGGAAAGGGTTATTATAAGGAAGAAGGAAATTTTATACATTCTGGCAATTATAGAATTACTGAATTTCAGGCAGCTATACTTTTGTGTCAGTTACAAAGATTAGATGAACAATTAAAGAAGAAAGATAAAAATGCTATTTATTTAAATAAAAGATTTAAGGAAATTAATGGCATTGTCCCTATGAGGAGGGATAAAGAAACTCAGTTACAAGCATATTTTAATTTCGCATTTAGATATGAAAAAAAATATTTTAAGAATCTTCATGTAAGTAAATTTAGAAAAGCATTATCTGCAGAACTTGGTCTAGATATCGAATCTTGTTACGAACCATTAAATAACTGTCACCTTTATAGACCACTTACTAAAAAAAGATATAACATAAATCCAGAGTATTTTAAGAAAATCAATCCTTTAAGATTTTCGCTGCCTGTATGTGAAAATGCTTATAAAAACGAAAGTATAACATTCCATCACTCAGTTCTATTAGCAGAAAAGGAAGATATGAATGATATCCTGAATGCTATGGTTAAAATAAAAGAAAATGTAGATGAGCTGCTTTAAGTATAGATAACAGCTGTGAATATTAATAAGAAAGGAAGATTTTAAATGAAAACTTTAAATAAAAAAATAAAAGTTGGAATTGTTGGTTCAGGTTTTATATCAGGGATACATGTTCGTGGTTTAAAATCGGTATCTGATGCTGAGATAATTGCTTGTTCCTCTATAGATGAAGAGAGCCTTAAAAAATTAACAAAGAAATACGAAATACCTTATTCTTTTTTAGACTATAGAAAAATGTTAGAAATGGATGAAATAGATGTAGTATGTTTAGGGGTTCCAAATAATTTACATCTTCAAATGACATTAGATTGTGCAGCTGCGGGTAAACATATTATATGTGAAAAACCATTATGTAATAATTTAAGAGATGCAGATTTAA
>Ga0268281_1002149_pt1 | contig 10127 bp, 8 predicted proteins | sample saktaG_10_FD_190134 | JGI IMG/M metagenome (GOLD analysis project Ga0268281, IMG submission 190134) | Saline water microbial communities from Sakinaw Lake, British Columbia, Canada - sak_2011_5_24_50m | ecosystem: Environmental > Aquatic > Non-marine Saline and Alkaline > Saline ... | reverse complement strand
GGAACGTTGCCATCTGGTGATAATGTCGAGGGTGAGGGAGAAAGCAATGACGATCAGGGAGGCATCGGAGATAGTGGGTGTGAGTTACCGTCAAGGGCGGCGGATATACAAGCGATATAGGGAGGAAGGAGATAGAGGGTTAATACATCGGAATCAAGGGCAGCCTTATGAAGTAAAAGGAACAATATTGGCCTTGTATAGGGAGCAATACTGGGATTTTGGGTCGATACTGGCAGCAGGACTATGGGAGAGGTAAAGGAACTGAGGCAAGCACAGGAAACGGCGGGAGACGAAGGATCATTTTGGAGAGCTGATTCAGCTGGATGGAAGCCATCACAAATAGCTTGAGGATAGAGCGAGAAAGGATGTCTGATGGACATGGTAGACGATGCAACAGGGAAGACTCCGGCTCTACTAAGTGAGGAAGAGGCAACGAGGGCGGCAATGAAATTGTCATAGCCCTGGGTTAAGAAGTATGGGATACTGAAGGCCTTATATCAAGAAGCTGGGTATAGAAATACTGCCAGCAAGTTCTCCACAGGCCAAAGGACAGGTTAAACGTAAACATAGAGTGTATCAAGACAGGGGGGTGAAAGAGCTTCAATTAGCAGGTGCCCGTGATATCAAAGAGGCCACCCAGTGTCTATGTGGATTTGCAGAAAGTCTTAATGTCAGGTTTGCAGTGGAGCCTTAAAGCTCAGCAGATTTCCATCGGCCAATTTCGCAGAGCATTGATTTAAGGACTGTGTTTTGTCTGGAAGAAATACGTTCCTGTTGCGGATTACCCCTGGAGAAGATTCAGCATCAAAGCTAACTCCCATATATAGACATTAACTGTATGAGATCAGCAGAAGACATTGCTAATGAGCCTTGACACATCAGCCACGCTTTATTTGACATGGGTGATACTCTGTTATAGAATCTGATAGCTCCGTAGAGAGCTGTATTTGCACGTTAAAAATTGAATAGGTTTTGTGTTCAATCTGGTGTAGGTTAAGGTAAAAAGGGCGTAAGGTGGATGCCTTGGCATCAGTAGCCGAAGAAGGGCGTGGCAAGACTGCGAAAAGCCTCAGTGAGCTGTCTAGCTAGCTTAGCTGGGGATTCCCAAATGGGCCAACCTGCTTGGGTCAAAACCCAAGCACTCGCTTTAGGGCGAGGGGGAACCGGGTGAACTGAAACATCTAAGTAACCCGAGGAGTAGAAATCAAAAGAGATTCCCTAAGTAGCGGCGAGCGAACGGGGAGAAGCTCAAACTAGGATAGCTAAGTGGGCTTGGATCCTAAGCTATCCCAGGGTTGTAAGACATAAGAGGTAGATTCCAAGATCTACCACAGAGTTACAAAACTTCATCTTAGCTAAATGTTTCTGGAAAGGGCAGCTATAGAAGGTGAGAGCCCTGTAAGCGAAAAGATGGAGTCTCTGCTTGTGTTCTTGAGTACCACGGGACACGAGGAATCCTGTGGGAAGCTGGGGGGACCACCCTCCAAAGCTAAATACTGCTGATGACCGATAGTGAACCAGTACCGTGAGGGAAAGGCGAAAAGAACCCCGGGAGGGGAGTGAAATAGAACCTGAAACTTTACGCCTACAAACAGTCAGAGCTTCAAGCTTGACTTGGAGTGATGGCGTGCCTATTGAAGAATGAGCCGACGAGTTGATCTATGTGGCAAGGTTAAGCAATTTGCGTTGCGGAGCCGTAGCGAAAGCGAGTCCGAAAATGGCGTTTAGTCGCGTGGATCAGACCCGAAACCGGGTGATCTACCCATGGCCAGAGTGAAGCTCAGGTAAAATTGAGTGGAGGCTCGAACTTGTGAGTGAGGCAAAACTCTAAGATGAGCTGTGGGTAGTGCAGGTGAAATGCCAAACGAACCCGGAGATAGCTGGTTCTCCCCGAAATGCATTTAGGTGCAGCCTCGGGAATTAGTTTATGGAGGTAGAGCTCTGAATGAGTCTGGGACCGTGAGGTTACCGAACTCAACCAAACTGCAAATGCCATAAATGTGAGCCCGGGAGTGAGACTGTGAAGGATAAGCTCCATAGTCGAGAGGGAAACAGCCCAGACCATCAGCTAAGGTCCCTAAGCGCAGGCTAAGTGGGAAAGGAAGTAGCGTCGCTGAAACAGCCAGGAGGTTGGCTCAGAAGCAGCCATCCTTTAAAGAGTGCGTAACAGCACACTGGTCGAGTGACACTGCACCGATAATGTAACGGGGCTTAAGTCTGCCACCGAAGCTATGGCATTGCCGTTAAGGCGATGGGTAGGGGAGCGTTGTCTGAGCTGCGAAGCTGTGGCGTAAGCCATGGTGGAGCTATGACAAGTGAGAATGTCGGCATGAGTAGCGTAAAGGCGTGTGAAAAACACGCCCACCGTAAACCTAAGGTTTCCTATGCAACGTTAATCGACATAGGGTTAGTCAGGCCTAAGCCGAACCCTAATGGGGTAGGCGATGGACAATGGGTTAATATTCCCATACCGTTTGGTCTTCGTTTTAAAGCAAAGGGGGGACACAGAAAAGTAGGTTGAGCATGCCTAATGGACATGGTGTGTTTCCAACTCAAGGCGTGTTAGGGCAGGTAAATCCACTCTAACGTTAAGCTGAGGGGCGGGAGAAGTTGAAGGGCAACCCGAGATTACTCAACTGAGCCTATGCTGTCAAGAAAAGCCTCGTTGTTAGAAGATTGAGCGTCTGTACCACAAACCGCCACTGGTAGGTGGGGGTAAGAGTCCCAAGGTGTTCGAGAGAACCCTCGTTAAGGAACTCGGCAATCTAACCCCGTAACTTCGGAAGAAGGGGGCCCGTCTGAGAAGACGGGGACACAAAATTGGCCCAGGCGACTGTTTAACAAAAACATAGGTCTCTGCTAAAGCGAAAAAGCTGAAGTATAGGGGCTGACACCTGCCCGGTGCCAGAAGGTTAAAGGGAGAGGTCAGAATGGTAACATTTGAAGCTTTGAACTGAAGCCCTGGTGAACGGCGGCCGTAACTATAACGGTCCTAAGGTAGCGAAATCCCTTGTCGGGTAAGTTCCGACCCGCACGAATGGTGTAACGATCTGGGCGCTGTCTCAACGAGGGACTCGGTGAAATTGCAGTGAGGGCGAAGATGCCCTCTACCCACGACAGGACAAAAAGACCCTAGCAGCTTTACTATAGCTTGGCACTGAGCTTAGACTGTGCATGTGTAGGATAGGTGGGAGGCTAAGAAACTGGGGCGTCAGCCTCGGTGGAGCCAATGGTGAAATACCACTCTTGTTCAGTTTTGGTTCTAACCCATCGCGAGATGGGGACAATGTCTGGTGGGTAGTTTGACTGGGGCGGTTGCCTCCTAAAAGGTAACGGAGGCGCCTAAAGGTTCCCTCAGCACGGATGGAAACCGTGCGTTGAGTGTATTGGCATAAGGGAGCTTGACTGTGAGACCTACAAGTCGAGCAGAGACGAAAGTCGAGCAAAGTGATCCCACGGTGCTGTGTGGAAAGGCCGTGGCTTATCGGATAAAAGCTACGCTAGGGATAACAGGCTTATCTTGCCCAAGAGTTCACATCGACGGCAAGGTTTGGCACCTCGATGTCGGCTTGTCGCATCCTGGGGCTGGAGAAGGTCCCAAGGGTTGGGCTGTTCGCCCATTAAAGCGGCACGCGAGCTGGGTTCAGACCGTCGTGAGACAGGTTGGTCTCTATCCGTCGTGGGCGCTGGAGATTTGAGGGGAGCTCTCCTTAGTACGAGAGGACCAGGAGGGACAGACCTCTGGTGTGCCAGTTGTTGCGCCAGCAGCAGTGCTGGGTAGCCAAGTCTGGAAGGGATAAGCGCTGAAAGCATATAAGCGCGAAGCCCACCCCAAGATAAGATCTCCCACCGGTTTTGTAACCGGAGAAGGCCGCAAGAAGATTACTTGCTTGATAGGCAGCGTGTGTAAGCGGAGTAATCCGTTTAGCTAAGCTGTACTAATGGCCGAGTCCTTAACCTACATCAAATTGAGCGCAAAACCTTTTGACAGTGACTTTATCGCGGGGTAGAGCAGCGGTAGCTCGTCGGGCTCATAACCCGGAGGTCGTTGGTTCAAATCCAACCCCCGCTACCAAGAAAAACCAGGCCCGAAACCTAACGTTTCGGGCCTTTTTATTCCACTAACCTGCTCATCTTTGCCCTCACCATGACGAATCGAATTGGGACAGCTCCGGAGAACCAATAGCGAACTTGGTCACAACCAGACAATTCTCAGAATTAGCCCTCCCCGTGGGTGCAGCGGCGGCCAAACACCTGTGAGAAATCTCCTAGCCCTTCAGCTCATTTAGCAGCAACCTTTCTCAAAGCAGGTATTCTATTTAATCATAATGGAATAAATCCCTAAGGATTTTATTAAGAGAAGGAAGGAAAGACACTTATTTTGCTCGTAGAAGGTCAATAGCATTAAAGGAGCTACGCACAAGTGGCCCTGACGCTACTTCTAGGAATCCCATTTTCCTCGCAATAAGATCGTATTGAGCAAACTCATCAGTAGTAATATATCTTACCACCTGGTGATGTTTTAGGGAGGGTCTCAGGTATTGTCCTAAAGTTAACCAATCGCACTCAGCCTCTCTCAGATCCTCCATAACAGCTACTACCTCGTCTTCCTTTTCCCCCAACCCCAACATAAGTCCTGATTTAGTTAAAAGCTCCTTATCTAAAGATTTCGCCCTCTTTAGAACCTCCAAGGAACGGAGATACTTCGCCTGGGGTCGTACCTCTGAATAGAGCCGAGGGATTGTCTCCACATTGTGGTTTAAGACGCTGGGCTGGGCAGCAACGATTTTTTCCAGTGCCGATTGAGAACCTTGAAAATCTGGAATAAGAACCTCAACACCGATATTTAAGTTCTGGTGGTACACAATCCCTATAGTCTGAGCAAACTGTGCTGCGCCTCCATCGGGGAGATCATCTCGGCAAACGGAAGTAATGACCACGTATTTCAATTCTAACTCTTTTACTGCTTGACAAAGTCGCTCTGGTTCAGCAGGATCAGGAGGCAAAGGCCTTCCCGTTTCCACTCTACAGAAGGAGCAATTTCTGGTGCAGATGTTCCCCAAGAGCATAAAGGTAAGCCTTCCTTGAGAATAACAATCCTGGCGATTGGGGCAGGCAGCACTCTCACACACAGTATGAAGACCCCAGTGCCGAACCACACTCCGTATTCTTCTCACTTTTTCTCCGTGAGGAAGGGGTTTCTTCACCCAGAAAGGAGTTCTTAGCTTGTCTATACTTTCAACTATCATTTTCTCTTGATATCCTATTATAAGTTATAAACCGTTATATGGGGAAACTATGTTCCGTCTCCTTTTCCATCTAACTAAGGCCGCATCTACAGCCAAGGTCATACAATCCAATGTAGGAGCAGCTGGCGGCGCATAGCATGTTTCCAATTGCATAAAATCCGCAAGAGTCATTTTCTCTAGGATCGCTATAGCAAAAACATTGATACGTTGATGCACATCTTCCTCTCCAACAATCTGTGCAGCCAAAATCTTTCCGTCATCGGGGTGAGCCATAACTTTAACGGTAATAGCCTTTTTGCCAGGGAAATAACTTGGTAGTGTTACGCCACTCATCTTGCCCACAATCGGTTCAATTCCTGCTTTTTCCAGATCTCTCATTGTAGGCCCGACAGCAGAAATTTCTAATCCAAACAGCTCTGTTGTTCGAGTGTTCAAAACACCGCGGGCCATTTCTTCCTCCCCTCCAGCAGCATTTACTCCAGCAACTCTCCCTTGTTTAACTCCAATACTGCCTAAGCCTATTAAGTTTGGTTTTCCAGTAACAAAATCTAGGTATTCCGTACAGTCCCCAGCAGCATAAATGTCTTTGACGGAAGTCTTGCATTTCTCATCTACTACTATTCCTCCAACTGAACCAATCTGGCACCTTGCCTTTCTCGCTATTTCAACACGTGCCTTACTTCCCGCAGCTATGATCACAAGGTCCACAGGATATTTGTATTCCTCCTCCGTATCTAAATTCCGCAGAGTCACATCTTTGACCTCCTTCTCACCATCAATTCCTGCCACAGTGGTCCTTGGTATGAAATGTATGCCATGTTCAGCTGCATTTCTGTGTACGATAGCAGCCATATCTTCATCTATCATACCTGTAAGCAAATGAGTTCTCAGTCTAACATATGTTTTCATTCCCCTGAGGGAAAAAGCTTCCGCCATTTCCATTCCAATGAGACCAGACCCAACAACCATAGCTGTTTTACCCTTTTTCACACGCGTATGGATTTTCTTCGCATCATCCATAGTTCGAAGCGTGAACACCCCTTCCTTTAATTTCCCTTTATCCATGGATGCACCTTTAATTGGGGGAACCCAGGAATTTGAGCCAGTGGCAATTATTAAAACATCATATTGGTATTCCTCTCTACTACCATCTTTCAAAGATATGGATTTCACCACCTTAGCTTCTGGTTGGATATCGCATACTTCGTTCTGCAATTTTAGATTGATTTTGAACCGTTGGAACCAGGACATTGAGAATTCCGTCAGTTCATCAAAATTTGGAATAATTCCACTGACCGCATATGGCAATCCACATTTTGCATATTCACTGTAACTTTCATTGCCCAGTACCGTTATTTCCGCCTGCCTATTTGTCTTTCGTGCAAATTGCGCAGCTGTTGAACCTGCAGCGCCACCGCCTATAATCAGTAACTTCATAAGAAGACCTCAATGAGATTAATCAATTCTGTCTCAGACATTCTTTTTACCCTTCTAATCTCGCCCAAGAAAAAGAAATCGTCCTCCTTTATAGTTCCACTCCCATTTCTCATATTTCTCTTTGGCTAATTTCTCTGACAATGAAAGTTCTGCCTCAGTCAATTCTTGCTGCTTTAATTTTATTTGAAAAATTTTCTCAAAGTTTTCAGTTATCTTCGCTCCGAGACAATTCCCATCCGTCCCTTCAGGCAAGGAGATACAACCATGCTGCAGCAAAGTTTCTCTAGCCACTTTTTGAGCACTGCCTCCTATTTTACCTTTACCCCTAAGGATCATATCGTAGGCAATCCGTCTAGAAGAGCAAAACACTTCCTTATTCCATGGGTCTTTCCCATGGTGCAGATTCACGTCAAAACCGAAAGCGCTCAAAGCCTCCTTTATACTTTCATGTGCTTTTTTGTAGGCTACTTGTCTGTTCCCAGGAAAATCATCCCTGGCAAATACCCCCACCAAGGAATAGCTCATTTCATTTTCATGTAGCACAACTAATCCCCCGGTAGGGCGCCTTACCAAAGGATATCCCTTTTCTACGTATCGTTTTATCAAGGGAGATTCCGTATCCTGAAAATAGCCAATTGAAAGCGCCGCAGGATTCCAAGTATATAACCTTAAGGTCGGTGGAACTCTGTTTTCTACCATGAGCTGAAATATAGCTTCATCTATTGCCATATTTAAGGAAGGGCTATAAGCTCCAAAGGGAATTAACCTCCATTCTTTTGCCAGCTTAAAATTTCGTTCCAACATAAAAATAGGAAATTACTAAGATGTTCTTCTAAGGTAACCTGGACTTTTCGAATATATAAGGATTTAGTTTCCCTTCTCCTCCTCAACAAATTTCTCATACTCCTCGGCATTCATAAGGTCGTTTAGCTCTTGCCTTTCCACCGGGATGAGTTTGATTATCCAGCCTTCTCTATAAGGATCCTTGTTTAACAACTCAGGTTGATCTTGGAGCTTAGAATTAACTTCGCGTATTTCTCCTGAAACAGGTGAATAAATGTCTGAGACTGCTTTAACCGATTCCAAAGTTCCCAAGGAAGACCCTTTCTCTACCTTTCCTCCTTCGGAAGGCAATTCCACGTAAACTATATCCGAGAGTTCCTCAGCTGCAAAGGATGTGATCCCAACCATTACGAAGCCTTCGGTCTCCCTTACCCATTCGTGAGTCTTAGTGTAGTTCAGTTCTTTTGGATACATTTTCCCTCCTTGATTCTGTAAAATTATCTTACCTCTTGTTGACCGGTTTAACAAAAGGCATATCAACAACCTCAGCTTTGACATCCCTGTTTCTAATAATAATATCCACTTCAGTTCCCTTCTTAGTATAGGGAAGACCAAGAATAGCCATTGCATATACCTTCTTCAAAGAAGGACAGTAATTCCCCGACGTGATATACCCAATCTTCTTCCCGTCTTTTTTTACATCCATTTTGTGCCTTGGAATACCTCCTGTAGCAACATAGAGGCCGACAAGTTTCCGGCTAATACCTCGTTTTTTTATTTGAAGGAGAGCTCCTTTTCCAATGAAGTTATCCTTATCAAACTTTACTGTCCAGCCTTGTCCTGTTTCGAGAGGATTTATCGTTTCATCAATATCATTGCCGTAAAGCCAGTAGCAAACCTCAAATCTTGTTGTATCCCTCGCTCCCAACCCACATGGTTTTAGCCCAAGTTTTTTGCCTTCCGCTAGAATAACATTCCAACTGTGTACAACGTCTTTTGCATCAGAGAAAATTTCGAAGCCATCTTCTCCGGTGTAACCTGTACGCGAGATAAGAATCCTTTTCCCCAATAACTCCGCATACGAAAACTTAAAGCGTTTCAGTTCTTTGAGAGGCCTTCCCCCTTCTAATTTCACCAAAAGCCCCATCAACTTTTCTGATGTAGGTCCCTGTACAGCCACCTCTCCATAGTCCGGGCTCTTATTCGAAATTTCTACATCAAAACTTCCCCTGTTCTGTGAAATCCAATTGAAATCCTTTATGGAATAATTGGGTGATGCATTTACGACGAGCAATACGAAATCATCTTCTATTTTGTAGATAAAGATATCGTCCACCTGCCCGCCGTGGGGATAGCAAAGTTGAGAGTATTTTATATCACCATTCCGCATATTCATTACCGAATTCGGTACAAGATAATCAGTAAAAGAGAGCGCATCTTTACCTCGCAATTCGATTTCTCCCATGTGAGACACATCGAAAATTCCTACCTTTTCTCTTATAGCGAAATGCTCTTCAATAATACTTGTGTACTGCACAGGCATGTCAAAACCATCAAACGGTATCATTCTTGCCTTTAGCTTTAGATGCTCCTCATGTAGGGGAGTCAACAATTCCTCCATTTTCACCCCCTAACTAAAAATTAATATCCTCATTTCTGTATTTCAATTCATCTCTAAGTTTTAGCTCATCGTCATAATTTAAGATTGGTCTCCTCGCCGCGAGTACATCATCTGTTCTTCTTATAGGAGTATTATGTGGTGCATCTTTTAGTAATCCAGGGTTTGTCTTTGCCTCATTGGAAATTTTCACCATAGCATCAATGAATTCATCAAGCACTTCCTTGCTTTCAGATTCAGGTGGCTCTATCATCATTGTTTCCTCGGCATAGGGCTCGAAATGAGGGAAATAAATTGTTGGTGGATGAAGACCATAATCCATTAACCTCTTAGCGATATCCAAAGTTTTTATTCCATACTTTTTATAGTCTCTCCCTGTAAGAACACATTCGTGTCCGCAATAACGGTCATATGCCGGTCTATAGTATTTCTTTAACTTAGCCAGTACATAGTTTGCATTGATAACACTTGCTTCCGAAGCATTGTGGAGTCCACCTGATCCCATAGAAAGAATCCAGGCATAGGTTTTGACCAGCACAGAGAAATTAGCCCAGAATGTCCTTACCCTGCCGATGCTTTTATCTCCCACATCCGTTAAGTGATATTTAGCGCCATCAAAAGTAACTATGGGCGTAGGCAGATACGGAGTAAGAACATTCTTCACTCCGATAACTCCCGCACCAGGTCCACCACCTCCATGTGGAGTAGAAAATGTTTTGTGTAGATTAAGGTGGACTATATCGAAACCAACATCCCCAGGTCTCATAATACCAAATGAGGCATTAAAGTTTGCACCATCATAATAAAGCAACCCACCTCTGCCATGTACAATTTTCTCAATTTTCTGTATTCCATCATCATATAAACCCACAGTATTAGGATTTGTCAGCATTAATCCTGCGGTGTTTTCATCCATTAATTCATCAAGCTGTTCAACATCAACTGTTCCCTTTTCGTTTGACTTTACTTCTACCACTTTAAAACCACCCATTGCGGCAGAGGCAGGATTCGTGCCATGGGCAGAATCGGGCACTAACATC
>Ga0268281_1002145_pt1 | contig 10146 bp, 11 predicted proteins | sample saktaG_10_FD_190134 | JGI IMG/M metagenome (GOLD analysis project Ga0268281, IMG submission 190134) | Saline water microbial communities from Sakinaw Lake, British Columbia, Canada - sak_2011_5_24_50m | ecosystem: Environmental > Aquatic > Non-marine Saline and Alkaline > Saline ... | reverse complement strand
AAATTTATCTTTTCTTTACTTTCATTTTCAGTATCAACTTCATGTATGGTAACTCTATCAGAGATGTCTTCAGAAATATTTTTCTTTGAAGGACCACCGATTATGTTATCTCCTTATTGTGAATAAAAAAAATTAAACATCGCATGGAATATCAATAAATTTTGTCTCGAGACTGAATGTCTCTGATACAAGCTTGCCTATATTTTGTACTCCCAATTTTTCAGTATTATAATGTCCAGCGTTAATGAAGTTCATACCGATCTCTTCTACTTCGCGAACAACATTTTCTTTGATATCCCCAGTAACAAACGTATCCGCACCTTTTTCGAATGCAATAGAATAATCAATAGAACTTCCTCCTGATATGATGCCTACTTTTTTAACAAATTTATGACCTGCCGCGAGGATATATGAGTTTGTATCGAGGACTTTATCAATATATTTTTTGAAATCTTCAAATTTCATTTTCTGTTTTATCTCCCCAATATACCCTATCTCGCCGTAGTATGGAGAATTCAAACGCTCAATATTCTGAAGTTCCAACAAACGTGCAAGACTGATATTATTGCCTATTTCCGGATGTGCATCAAGAGGAAGATGATAACCGCAAAGATTAATATTATTTTCAAGAATTAGTTTGATCCTTTGTCGAAAAATTCCGATTATGCGTGGTGGATCACCTAATTGATTCTTAAATAAACCATGATGAACAATGATCATATCTGCTTTTTCATCGATTGCTTTTTTAATGAATTGTCTGGAAAGACTTACACCAGTCACGATCTTCGAAATGTTCTCTTTGCCTTCGATCTGAAGTCCATTGTAACAATAATCGTTGAAGGTATCGGCTTTCAAATACTCATTACAAAATTCTACTATTTCATTTCTTTTTACCATTTATTACCTCTACGAACTTTTGATCATTGCATAAGCATTGTGATTATGAATGGATTCGATGCTCTCTGCTTCGATAGAGAACTTTGATATCCTTGAATCGTTTTTCAAAGTAATCGCTATCTCACGCGCAATGTCTTCAACAAATTTTGGATTATCATAGCTTTTCTCTGTTACATATTTTTCATCTGGTCTTTTGAGAAGTGAATATATCTGGCAGCTAGCAGAATTTTCGATGATCTCTATTAATTCTTCCAACCACACAAAGTCGTTGTACACAATATTAACTGTCACGTATGCTCGTTGATTATGTGCACCATACCGGCTAATTTCTTTTGAGCAAGGGCATAGAGAAAGCACAGGTACTGTTGCATACATTTCAAAAATAAATTCTTTACCCAAACTGGCATTGAAACCGCATTGATATGACGAAAGTGATTCTTCTTTTGTTACGGGTGCAGCTTTTTTTATGAAATAAGGAAATTCCATCTCAAGATAAGAAACGTCCGCATTCAGCTTCATCTTCATTTCTGCAAGAAGTTTTTCTAGATTATCAATGATAGTTTCTCTATGATAATGATGAAGTATCTCTACGAATCTGCTCATATGCGTACCGCGAAAATCATGAGGTAGCTCAACATACATATTGATATCTGCCACAGAATTCTGCGTTCCGTTTGTCCTATCTTGTAGAACGATTGGATATTGCAGTCCTTTGACACCGACTTTATTGATTGGAATTTTCCTTGTGTCTTTTTGATTCTGAATATCATTAAGTTTCATTGAATATCCTTTCTGAACTGCGCAGTTGAATCTATAAGAGTAAATTTATATTTGTCAAAATTATTCGAAAAAACATAGCAAAGTTCCCCATTATTTTCAAATACAATGAGCGCTTCGATATCATTCTTATGATTTACAAGTTTGATCGCTTTTTCAGGTCCCATAACAAAAAGTGCAGTACATAACGCATCTGCAATTGTAGTATTTGGCGCTATGACTGTAACGCTTATAGAATTGTATGAGGGGAATCCGGTTTGTGGATCAATGATATGATGAATACGTTTCCCGTCTTTCATGAAGAATTGTTCATAATCTCCTGATGTGACCACTGCTATATCTCTTACTTCTACCGAACCAAACAGTGCCGATGGATTTCTGGGATGTTGGATACCTACCTTCCAAACATCCGTCTCGGGATTTTGCATAACAAAAAGGTCGCCGCCCGCATTTATTGCTGAATTAGTAATGCCTTTCTCTTTTAGATAAGCAACTGCTTTATCAACAATAAATCCTTTTGCAATACCACCAAGATCGATGAAAATCGTCGGATCATCTTTGAAGAGTTCACTGTCAATGCAAGATATTTTCTTATAACCAACATAAACAAGAGCAGAATCTATCTCAGCTTGAGTAGGCATGACCTCATCAACAAAATCATACAGATTAATGATCTTCCCTACTGTAATATCAAAGGCACCTTCGGTTTCATTGCTGATCTGGTTTGAAATTGTCAGTATGTCCTGCATATCTTCAGAAATGAGAATCGAATTCTCACTATTATTTATTCTGTTAGTTTCACTTTTTGGATAGGTCAAGGAAAACTGCTTTTCATAAATTTGAATTATAGAAAACACAGAATCAATTATTTCTCTATTTTGTCTATTTTTTCCCTGAATATCAATGGTAACAAAGGTGCCAAGTGCAAGGCGGGTTTCCTTGAGAGGTTTGCTTTTCTCGTGTGAGATCCTCACATAAATAACTAAGAGAAGTATTATGAGAAATCCGATTTGAATGATTTTTCTTTTCATGATCAAAGAAGAGAAAGCACAAAGCCATGACATCCTATCATAATCTTTGTGCTTTTATATACTTTTGATTTTTATTTAATTAATCCTAACCAATCACCAAGAAGAAATTGTATTCGTCCAATTAATAATGAGATTCGCGCCATCACAGTGTAGCCGAAGGAGGCACCGAATCCGACCATCATGAACCAGATACCAATGGAAGTGAATTTTCCGTAAAATCCTTCATGGGCTTTGGAAAAGAAGAAATACAAAAGAATGCTTATCGTTCCAACAAATATCAAAATGATATTGATATTGTCGAGAGGAAGCATCATTGACCTCATTTGCACCAACACATTTGCATGCATACCCATAGGAACAAACATACCTACCATACCCATGCCAAACGCAATGGGATAGCGGCTGACCCAGCTAAATTTTGAAGAAAATCTGAACCAATACATGATACCAATGATAAAGGGTATGATAAGAATGTATTCCTTTTTGAGGAACAAAGGTTCGTATGCGTACGGAATAAAGGCATTATAGTAAGTAAAAGGAATAAAATAACCCATCGAAACGCCTACGAAGAGGTGCTCTGCAAATTTGTAGAAGGGATTATCCTTATACAAGAAAGAGAACATACAGAGTGTTAAAAATGCAGCAATCCAGATCCCAATAGTTTCAGTCATGTTTACTCCTTATTTCACATACTTTTTTTCTGTGCACGTCTATCGAGGAAGTAGCCAATGTTACCAAGAATAATGAAGAAAATGATGAGAACGTGAACAATTGCCTGTGCATCCATGCCGATACGGGCTTTATTATATTTATAGAGTTTTGCTAATTCCGGCAGCTCTTCATATTGAGCTTCGACCCATGCCATATTACGCGCATTTTTCTTACTGAACTCAGTACCGTTCATCGCGAAGACATCAACAAGCTGTTCATATTCGGCAGCGCCTTTCAGTCCGCCAAGACTACCAACGAACTGACCTGTCTGCAGAAAAGGATACACATCAGCAGCCATAACTGCAGTAAGACCAACTGCGACATCAACGCCAAACTTTGCGCGTGCATAGGTTACCCAGAATTGACCCATCGAAGAACCTGATATTTCTACGACCACCTGGATGTTGTCATAATTTTTCACATTCTGCATGATGGGAAGATTCTCAAGGGAGAGTCCTTCACTGTTTGTTTCAACAGCTTCTGCGATATCATCACCCATGCCAAGTATAATAGGAAGTTTCGTGCTCCATGGTTTAAAACCGAAGTTACAATAATCAATATTTGCTTCGATGTTTGGATAATCCTCTTTCAATTCAGAAAGAGCCATCTGAATGATAGCTGCTCCCTGCGGAAGGAAGGAGATCGTGAAGACTTTTATATTTCTTTCAAAACAGTGTCTGAGAATTGCCAGATCCATAGGATATAATTCGGGAAGAACACCGGGATCATGAGTAAAGTCCATTAAGATAGCCATATCATCTTTGCCGGCAACGGCATCAATATGACGGTATAGGTTTTCAACCGGTGTGGTCGTATAAGTCTTGAATCCGAGACGAAAAACAAGAGGTAAAACGACTGCGATTAAAAGGATTCCATAGATTATTCTTCTATCAACTTTTTGAATTCTATCTGAAAATTTCATAATACCACCTTAATCCTTTCCGCCAAGATATGAACGCTCGATCCCAAGCATGATCTTTAGGGAAGTTGCAGTCATACCAAGTCCTACACCAAGCGCAATACCACGCTTAGCTGCCAGATTAGGCACATTGAGGATCCATTCTGTAATGTCCGGGATCCAGTGAGTAATTGCCTGACCGATGGAAACTCGTCCCAGCATCACGATTATTGCTGCAACAAGAAGCACAGTCGCCTCGACAGAACGGGCTCGGAATGCTTTATATGCTGCAGACGCTATATAAAATGCAAGGAGAGAAAACATAGTAGCACCAAGTGGGACATTGAAATTTTTGAATATCCACATATATGGAGTACCCTCCTGGATACCCCAGATAAATCCAACCGCAGTGGTTACCACCAACGCTAAAAGTGTAACAATACTGTATCCCCAGTTTGGAGCTTTACGTTTGATCTTATTATAGTGAACATATACAAGACTGAACACACCAAGAACAACAGCAAAAGGACCGATTACTTTTATCCATTTCATGTACCAGTCAAGATAGTCCGAAGAGAGCTTGTTTGGAATAAATACATGAGCCACGAAGAGTAAGCCAAGTATCAAAACTATCATTAAAGGTATTTGTCTTTTCATTATGATACTCCTTTCTATTTAGTCGGAAACCAGTTCATAAAGAACGTAAGGTGAACAGTTGATAAGATAGTTCCTATAACCACAGAAATAACAATAATAAGTTTCATATAGTCTTGCGCTTTTAGGGTACCGAGGATAAGAGGTTGCTTGGAGAGATAGGCGCTTGCTGCATAGAGTTCCTCACCGATAAGTGTATAGTCACATGTTGTGATGAAGAAGGGCAACTGATTGACCGCATCAGTACCTGCGATCTGTATTGCTCCTGTCGCGCTACCTGTTTCTGTCATAAGAAGTGATTCAGCCCAGAACATTCCCATATAGAAGTTCGTTGCAGTTTTTTCACGTATCATTATACCATTCACACCGGCTACAAAAGCGAACTGTGCCTGTGTGATAAAGAATACGCTATTTTTATCGTAAGTATCAGGACGACCGGCTTCATAATGTGCTTCTTTTACTATTTCCTGAGCAATAGGAAGCACTATGAAGTCACGGCATGGAACAAGTATTCTTGTATCATATTCGGCTGCTTTCTTAGCAACTTTACTGAGAATTGCCAATCCTGCAAGAGTAGCAACATCACTGATACCGCTCAATCCGGGAACAAAGAGGATAGGACGACCCATTTCTGTGGCACGCCCGATTGCATTATCGATTTCTTGAATACCAGCAATAGGTCTAATATATAATCTCTTACCTTTTCGTGCTGCTTTGATCATGAAAAACACAAGCGCTGCAAATACAAGCACTGCAGTAAGAGTAATTATCTCATCGTTGTTGAACCAATTCTGTTTTGGTAAGATATATTGTTCACCATTTGGTGCAATATAGACAGGAGTATCAATAAAATGTCCTTGTCCGTCAGTCTTCCTGATATAATATTTGAATGAACGTATATTTGTGCAGTGCGTTTTATAGAGTAATTTCATTCGCTCTTTATCAGATTTAAGCTGATTTGCTTCTTTCACGATTTCAGGTTTATCTTCAATAAAATCTGTATATAAAGCTATACGATTCTCCGTTTCTTCAATCTTTTCAGGGTCAGTTTCAGTTTCCAAATCCTTTTGAAGTTTCGTGATTTCTGCCCTGATCTCTTCATTCTGCTGTTTGAGTTGATCAAGGTAGATTGCTTGAGTGTAGAACGGATATTGATCTTTATAATTTACAATGCTTAAATATGTACTGAAGTAGAGCCGTTTTTCTTCGAGAGAGAAACGCGGTCTTCCGCGGAATTGAACTGTTTCGTAGGAAACTTTATCAACGTATTCACGTTCTCTAAATGAAAGTTCTTTAGCATATCGGTACACATCACTCGTATGGTTTATCTTGTATACCTGGAAGTAATAATCCTGAAATTCTTTCATCTGCTCATTTGGTGGATAGTCGATTACAACCAATTGCAGCACAGGATCAAAGGTGAAGGTATGAGTAATGGCAAAATTTTCCGGTAATGGCTCCTGTCCCTTTTGTTTGCAGACAAAAGTACCCTTGATCTCCATTGGCTGCGTATAATCCCAATTTACTTTGAAATCGAGTTTATTATCGAGCACATATTCTGTTTTTTCTGTTTTTGTTGTATCATTAATGGTAAGGATCAGACGGGTCACTTCGTACATAGAATTTTCACTGATGAAGTAGTTAACTGTCAGTTTGGTAAATGCGTCGTTATAGGTTAACTTAGAAAGACCATAATAGGGATAATCGAAGAAAACCTGTAGCTGATCGCCTTTATCATTTGGTTGGTCTTTTACAGTAAAATAAACAGGAGGTTTGGGCAGGTCTGCTGATTTAATGCTCTCAGCAGGAATCGGTTCGTCTTTTGCAAGCGTTTCCTGATCCTGTCTGTCCTGTTCTCCCATATTGAATCTATACCATTTCATATTTGCAGAATTAAATGCCTCAAATCGTGCTGCAATGGAATCGTAAGGCACTATTGCATTTGTCTGAGGTGTATAAGGATAGGCATCAGGACGTGTATATATCAGATGCTGATCGTCAAATTCATCATAAAGGTAAATATTAAATTGTTTTTGGTCATCTGTAAAAACAGGCAATGACCATTCAAACTGCATTTGCTCTTTATCCGCAACAGCCACTGCATAGAATTCTTTCAGTTTTTCAGGCGGATCATCAGTTGTTTGTCCGCTTGCGATTTCGGATAAAGGAGAAGCAGAACGGTTCATATTGAGCGCCTGAATCGCATAATAATACTCTTTACCAACTGTAAGTTTGGTTAGAATGTACTTGACCTGCTCAAGTTTCATGCCTGCAAGAATCGTAGATGTGGTGTCAACAGTCCCATCTTCAGTAGTATCAATATCTGTGAACTCCCTCATCTTTGTGTGATACATATATTCTTTATCAGGGATTACAATAAGCATGCGATAGTGATCCATCATAGGACCATAAATTTTCATGTCACGCGGAACCGTTCGGAAGAGAATTTCTGCTCCTTTTGTTCCTTTTTTCTGCCCTTTTTCATGTTTCAACTTAGCACGAGAGGTTGCATCAACGAAAAATGTCCAGCCCTGATCCACATATTTCATAGTGTCGGCTGCAACACCCATCTTGGCATCCACAGGGATCTTTCCAATATAGAATAAACTATCAGGAGTATAACCACGATAAATACGATATTCAATTATGCGTTTTTCTTTGGGTAGAGGTTTCCAGCTCAGCATAAGCCCTCCACCGTCATCATGAGGAACATTTTCAACTTTCAGATCTTCAACAGCTTCATTATTGGGTACTATTTCCCCAAATGCAGAACCCACAAGTAACAGTGTTAACATCAAAAGCAATAGTCCAAATTTACTACAAACTTTCACTTTTGTTGCTCCTTTCTGAATGTTATTTTATCTTTAATAATACAAATTCTTTTACTTCTTTGGCTAATTCAAATGCTTCTTTTGCATCATCAACAGTTGGTTCAAACCAATCCGCCAGCTGGCGGATAACGAATTTCAACCGCATAATCATTTAGAATTATTAAATTATTTTTCAATTTTGAGAAATCTTGGTCAATTTCCTTGCATAGTTCCATTAAACGAAGCAGATTATGAATTTTAGGGAAAGATTTATCTTGGGAAATCAAATAAGCTTTTAAGATATTTTTCGGCAACTTGTTGGCAATGAAAGCAAACTGTATCAGTGGGGATTTGAGGACATCTTAAATTATTTTCAGCATCTAAAAGATCATTTTCAGCTTTATGAATCCATTCTTTAACCAATTCGTTCATACAATACTTTTCCATTTTTTAATACATCGTAAACAAAAGAATTTCTTATATCTTTCCACTTATTTATTTCACTTTTAGAATAAACTATTATATCCATTGCACACGGATATGGAACAAATAACCTATGGACTGCTCTGGCTCTTTTATATCTAGGAAGTTTACTTTCTTTCACCAGCAGCAGGTCTAAGTCACTATCTTCTGTAGGATTCTTATTAGCATAAGAGCCAAAAAGAATTATCTTCTCAGGCCTGTATCCTTTGACGATAATTTTTATAATTTCGTTTATCTGCTTTTGTGTAATCATAAATTTTGTTTTCCAAACTCAAATAAATTCCCAGCTTTATAAATATCGAATTGAACTTTTGAGAATGGTTTGATGTGTATATATGGATTGGAAACCGTCCCATTTTCAAGATCAATAGTGATCTCTTCCCGTTGTGATAATTTTGAAAGATCAATATCCGTAATAGTTAATATTGGCATTCCTGAATTAATAGCATTCCTTTTATAGATCGCACCAAAAGATTCTGCGATGATGGCTTGAATACCAAGAGATGCAAAGCAATCAACCGCCTGCTGACGTGATGAACCTGCACCAAAATTTTTCCCTGCAATAACGATATCACCTTTCTCAGCTTTGGTGGCAAAATCCTTCCATCCTTCCAGATTATCAAAAGTATATTGTCCCATTTTATCGATGTCTGTTATCGCGAGGTATTGGTTGTGAAATATCATATCTGTGTCAATATCATTAACCAGAGCGTTCTGACAGTCGAGTACCAGCCAAATTTTTCCTGTTATTGTACAATATTTTTGCATTATGGATAAAGACGTGACGATCCATTTAAACTGTCAAATTTTTTGCTTATTAAATCCCTTATATGCTTATTTTTGCAGAATTTGTTCATGCTAACTAAAAATTGATTGGAGAAAATTTTTTTTTGATTTATTAAAGAGCTCGTCAATATATTGAACTGAATCCATAAATTCATCCATGGATTGCTCAGGAATAGGAGGACCCGATGCGTTATTCAGAGAGAGAGGATCAATAGCTTTATCGTGCTTATAAATTGTGTAATGCAGGTGTGGACCGGTTGACCAGCCAGTTGAGCCCACATAGCCGATCACTTCTCCTTGACTCACTCGCTTGCCGACATAGAGATTTTTAGCATAGGCACTCAGGTGGCCATAAAGCGTTTTAAAACCATTCGTATGACGGATCATGACGGTATTTCCATAACCTCCGTTGTTTCCAGTTGGTGTTGGATGTCCTCCCTTCCAACCCTTGTGAATTACTGTTCCGTCCGCAGAACTAGCCACAGGTGTTCCACGAGGAGCAGCGTAATCCACTCCATTGTGAAGCCATACTTTCTTTGTTATCGGGTGCAGGCGCATTCCAAAATATGAGCTTATGAAAGAGTAATTTAGAGGAGAACGCAGAAATGCTTTTTGGAAGGATTCTCCGTCATTTGAGTAATATCCGCGCACATTGCCGCCATCATCATAGTAATAAGCAGTGAGATCAAAAAGTTTCCCCCGATATGAAGCTCCTAAAATATTTCCATATTTGAGAATTTCCCCATCATGACTAAAAGTTTCATATATGATTGAGCACGTATCACCTTCACGGGGATCGATGAAAAAATCAATATCCCACTGGAAAATGTCACTGAAATTCATGACCAATTGCGGGTCTAATCCACCATCTACAAGGGTTTCATATAAAGATGATTTCAATATGGTTGTGAGCAGACGGATGTCTTTTTCAAGCACTAACTCTTCATGAAAAACTTCAAAATTATCAATCGAATCTCTCGCAACAATATATTTATCAATTTTATTTGGTGAATACTCTATTATTTGAACTACACCGAGAGTATCGATTTTAAGATGGAAATTATCATTTGGATGTGAGTAGCGTAGATCATAAAGTGTG
>Ga0268281_1002144_pt1 | contig 10146 bp, 7 predicted proteins | sample saktaG_10_FD_190134 | JGI IMG/M metagenome (GOLD analysis project Ga0268281, IMG submission 190134) | Saline water microbial communities from Sakinaw Lake, British Columbia, Canada - sak_2011_5_24_50m | ecosystem: Environmental > Aquatic > Non-marine Saline and Alkaline > Saline ... | reverse complement strand
ACCATTTCAGGATGGCAATATCGAATTTCAGGTTCTGTCCGGTTTTGCCAACGGATTGATCTTCAAACACTGGTTTGAAGCAGGAAAGAAGCTGCTGTGCTTCATGGTAGTTTCCAGGCATCGGGAGGTACCATGCCTGATGAGGATACCAGGAGAAGGAGATCCCAACCAACTCCGAGTCGTTTGGATCAAGCCCGGTCGTTTCGGTGTCAAAACAGAATGACTTCTGTTTCTTTAACAACGAAAGAAGCTCCTGCTGTGGTTCAGGAGAATCAGCCAACAGGTAATCGTGAGGGGTTGTCTCAATTGTGGCAAACGGGGTGAAATCCTGGTCGGAGAAAAGTCCGGTTGCTGGTTGCTGGTTGCTGGTTGCCGGTTGCCAGATAGCGGTTGCCGGAAGCTCAGTACGGGGTTCTTCTTCGTCTCTTGTACTTCGCCCCTCGACTCTTGACCCTCGACCCTCATCCCTTGTTGCCAACGGCTCACTGCCAACTGCATACTGTGTAGACAGCCATGTAAAATACCGCTGTCCAAAGGTCCGGAATTCCAACTCGTTGAGAAGCTCTTTCAGCGCTTCTAAATCAGGAGGCTGCATCTTCAGGGCCTCCTCTTCAAACGCAATGGGGACATCCAGGATGATGGTGGCCAAACCCTTGGAAATCAAAGCCTGTTTCCCATACTCTTTTACCTTCTCTTTCCAGCGGTCATTTGTAATATCGTCGGCATGGTTAATCAGATTCTCCACGGAACCAAAGGCGGCGATCAGCTTTTTGGCGGTCACCTCTCCAAACCCGGGAATTCCTGGGATGTTGTCAGAGGCATCTCCCCATAAACCAAGGATATCTTTGACCTGTTCGGGCCGTTCGATCCCGAATTTCCCGCAAATCTCTTTCACCCCCAGGATCTCTGCCCGGTTTCCGAATTTCGCAGGTTTGAACATCATGGTGTGTTCAGAAACAAGCTGGCCAAAGTCCTTATCGGAAGTCATCATATAGGTCGTGAACCCTTTTTGCTCTGCTTGCTTGGCTAGCGTTCCGATTACATCGTCGGCTTCGTAGCCGTCAACCGCCAGGATCGGAATGTTGAACCCGGCAATCAACCGCTGGATCAAGGGAATGGAAGAGATAATATCTTCCGGCGTCTCCTGACGGTGGGCTTTGTAAAAGTCATACTCTTCATGCCTGACAGTTGGGGCCATGGTATCGAAGGCAACTCCAATGTGCGTTGGCGCCTCGTTTTTGATTACATCGAACAGGGTATTGGCAAAACCAAGGATAGCAGAAGTATTGACCCCTTTAGAGTTGATTCGGGGATTTTTATTCAGAGCATAATAGGCCCTGTAAATCAGGGCCATAGCATCGAGAAGGAATAGTTTCTTTGAATTCATAAAGATGGTTGACTGGACAAAGATAGCGGAAAACGACAACTTTTTTTATCTACAGATTCGATATGTTTATCTTGCAATAATATGTTTTCACATAAAATACAGGTGTTTAAATTGGTTAGAAGAGACCTCCTGCCTATATTTACGGAAAAATCAATCATCATGAAAAAGCTATTCTCTTTACTGACCATCCTGCTTGTAGTCTCAGCTGCCATTGCGTAGCAACAGCGGCTTTCCGTTTCAGCAGAGCTTCAGAACCTTGCTGTCCCTGTTTCACCGGCTTTGGATAACCCGGTTTTACCGCTACAAACCTATAGGGGCCCATCTTCTGCCGACGCTCTTTTCGAAAATATTATTGGCGCCACACGCTACGATATGCAGACGAATGCATCCTGTCAGAACAGGTTTTATCTCTATGCCGATGGCGCCATGGGAGGAATATGGACATATGGGATGAACGATGGAAATGGTTATCAAGATCGGGGGACCGGGTATAATTATTACAACGGATCCACATGGGGGGCCGTTCCTGTGATCCGAATTGAAGGCTTGAGGACGGGCTGGCCTTCTTACGCACCCTGGAATGGCAATGGTGAGATTGTAGTGAGTCACCACTTTGCCACCTTCCCGGCTCTTATGCTAACCAGGGCAGTAAAGGGAACGGGAGCCTGGGATATTGAAGGAGAGATTCTTCCCCAGATGACTGCTGCCGACTACATTGGCTTCAGTGCAGATGACTATGCCTGGATGTCTCCACGGGGAGATACCATTGCTTTTATCCTGGGCGGTCACTGGACCGATACATTTATCATGGCATCTTACGATAACGGAACATCCTGGGAAAAAATCCCGATCCTGAATAACGGAAATAAATTGGTCCCTTCCGGAGATGAAACAGATGTGTTTGCCTGTAGCGATGGATCTGTTGCCCTGGAGATGGATAATAATAGTGTATTTCATGTTGTTTTCGGTAGAATGCGTGCCAAAGGTGATCTCGACGGCCGAAAATATTATCCCGGAACGGCCTCTTTAACAATCTGCTGTTTATATCTTCGTTACATCAACGAAATAATAACACCTTTCTTTTATACATTTAAGGCATATAATAATTAAAACACTTAACTCAACGCCTATGGCAAAAAAGATTGCGAAGGAGAAAAAGATCTTCGTACTAGACACCAGCGTCATCCTGTATAATCACAATGCACTCAATAATTTTGAGGATAACGATGTAGCAATCCCCATCACTGTGCTGGAGGAGCTTGATAACTTCAAAAAAGGAAACGATATCATCAACTTTGAAGCCCGTGAATTTATCCGGATCCTGGATAAGCTTTCGAATCGGTCTACCCTCACCCGGTGGATCTCGCTGAAAAACCAGAAAGGTGGTAAGTTCAAGGTAGTGATGAATGAGAAGAGCGAATTGGACGCCAATAAGGTTTTCGGGGAGCATAAACCCGACCATAACATCCTGAACGCCGCATTGATCATGATCCAGGAGAATCCCGGGAAAAATGTGATTCTGGTCTCCAAAGACATCAATCTCCGGCTGAAAGCAAAAGCCCTCAATATTCAGGCAGAGGATTATCAAACTGGGAAGATCAAAGACCTGGAAACCCTCTATTCGGGGAAAACGTTGATTGAAAATATCGAGAAACCGGTGATTGACATGATCTATGAAAACGGTTTCTGCCTTCCCGAAGATGTTGGTGTTATCAGGCCAATTGCTAACCACTACTTCATCTTGAAGAATGGGAAAAGCTCTGTACTGGCTTATTACAATCCTTTATCAGGGCATATTGAGAAACTAGAGAAACATTCCTGCTACCGGATAACACCCCGCAATGCAGAGCAAGTCTTTGCATTGCATGCCATCCTTAACCCGGAGGTCAAACTGGTTACGCTGCAGGGGATCGCCGGAACTGGCAAAACGCTTCTGGCTCTGGCCGGATCTCTGGAACAGAAACGGAATTTCAAGCAGATCTACCTGGCACGACCCATTGTTCCGCTAAGTAATAAGGATATCGGATACCTTCCGGGAGACATCAAATCGAAGTTGAATCCATACATGGAGCCCCTGTGGGACAACCTGAAGTTCATTCAGAACCAATATGGGGAAAAAGACAAAGAGTATAAAGCAATCACAGATGCAATCGACAAAGAGAAGCTTACGATCACCCCGCTGGCTTATATTCGTGGGCGTAGTATCTCTAATGTCTTCTTCATTGTGGACGAGGCGCAGAACCTCACACCTCATGAAGTAAAAACCATTATCACACGGGCTGGAGAAAACACCAAGATCATTTTTACCGGTGATATTTACCAGATCGACACTCCTTACCTGGATGCCCAGAGTAATGGTCTATCGACACTGATCGACAGGATCAAACACAACCCCATCTATGCACATATCCGACTGGAAAAAGGGGAGCGGTCGGAATTGGCGAACCTGGCAAACGAATTATTATAATTAAAATAGGGAATATTTCACGGATGCCGTGAAGGTCACTCCTGGATTCAGCTTCAGGAAATACTGATCCGCTGCTTCGTAGGATTTATAGACAGATTCCTTGTGCGCATCCAGGATGTTTTCAACCTTCAGCCCGACCTGCACCCGCTTTGTCTTGCCAAAGCTTTTATTAGCATTGAAATTGAGGCTGTTGAATGGTTTAGAATAGATATCCGGCCGATCGACCATGCCAACATATTGGAGGGTCAGACCTTGAACGTTGAAATAGAGTCCGGCCTCAAAACCGTTCCAGAAGCCATTCTCCCCTCCATTGTACGACAAACCGCAGTTGATCACATAAGGAGCTTGTCCAGCCATTGCCCGGTATTCACTTACCGTCTGACCGGTCCGTGCATTGGCCAACCGGGATTCATACTCTGTGGTGCTAAGTTTGATCCGGGATTTTACGTAGGTGAAATTCGCGGTAAATTGGAAATTCCTCATCGCCTTTGCGATCAGATCAAGGTTAAGCCTGAGTTCCAACTCGCCTCCGAACACCTGCCCGTCCCCTACATTTCGTGACTGAAATGCCCCCTGCAGCGTGGCATACTGAACGATCTCGATGGGACTGATAAAGCGCTTGTAAAATCCGCTGACCGAGATGGTTTGTCCGCTCTTTGGAAACCACTCCCAGCGAAGGTCAAAGTTGTGGATGCTGGTACTTTTCAGGTTCCCGTCCCAGTAAACGATTCCTGCGGCATCATTGGCATCCCGGAACAGACCGCCCACAAACGTCCGGCCGGTAATGGGGTCATAGATCTCAGCGTATGATAACTCCTTGAACGAGGGCCTGGCTGTTGTCATGGCATACGAGAATCTCAGGTTCTGCTTTTCGGTGAGCGAGTAGATCAAGTTGACGGAGGGGAAGAAATTATTATTCTCCAGCACTTTTTCGTTGTCGAGTTTATGGACTCCCAACTGATCCTGACCGGTATAGCGTTGAACATAGTTTTCATAGCGGACCCCTACAATGGTTTTCAGGCGTTTGAATACATTGATTTCAAAGGAGAAATATCCCGCTGCGTTGTTGACATTTGAATTGAATTGATTCGGATTCACAGGGATAAAAGAGGCATCATAGGTAGTCCCCCTGTTTACATTGCTGTTGATGGGCCAGAGGTTTTCGGGATAAAATAGCTCATCCGGATTCCCTGTCAGGGTAACATGCCGAATGTTGAAAGCAAAACTACGGATGTCGAAATCCCGCTCTTTATACGTATATGCGCCTCCAAACTTCAGGATGGCTTTCTGGTTTTTCAACTGAAATGTCTTGGTGATGTCAACTGCTCCGGGAATATTGATCTCTTTCAGGTTTCGCCAGATCCGCTCGGGGAATCCCGACTCGGTTCCGATAATATAGTTCCCTCCATCGGTGATATAGCGTGTGAATCGGATATCAGGGTCCTCCATGGTGGAGAGGGTAGGAGAGAGTTTCCAAACCAGCTCCCATTTAGAATCGTTAAAAAGATGCTTTCCATCAATAAAGAGATTGGTCATCGCTCGCTCGCTGTAGTCGAGGTTATGCTGAAACCCTGAGAAATTACTTCCCTGGTCGGCTCCAATATAATCGAAGATCCCTGCACTGGATTCGCCGTTCTGCAGATGCAGCAGGTTGAGGCGATATTTTGAATTTTTTGTCTTGATCGCAAATCCGGCAAGTCCTCCCAATAGAACATTGTTCTCCCCCAGGTTGCCTTTCTGGAATTCCCGGAGTTCCATCTCCGTAACATCGGGGTCAGACGAGAGGCCATAATGGCCGTATTCAGCATTCTTGACGAAATCGGTATTGTTTTTATAGGAGATTGCAACATTATAACCAAATGTAACTTTTTTGTGAGGGATCTGATTTCCAATAGAAAAGCCTATGCTGTAATCCATGAAACTGGTTTGCGTGTGGGCAGCCATGGTGGGGTTGAATGCCGCGAGGATTTCCTGATAACGCACCCCCTGGGCTCCAAAAGGATCGGTGACAACATCGGCATACAAGGGGATGTTGCTGGTAGCTGGGATTTTACGCGTTCCATCGTCAAAGCCAAGGAAATCGGTGTTTCCACCTTTATAGGTAAGATAATTCTTATTGAAGTGTGAACCGGGATTGTATCCTGCACTGATGCTGATACTCCCCTGTTTCTCTTCCGGAAAATCTTTTATTGTGATATCAATGACGCCCCCTGTGAAATCGGCCGGCAGGTCGGCAGTGAATGATTTATAGACGATTATATTGTCAATGATATTGGTGGGAAAGATGTCCATCTGAAGGGTGTTTCGGTCGGGGTCGAGACCGGGAATGGCCATCCCGTTGAGCATCGTTTTGGTATACCTGTCACCCAGTCCGCGGACATAGACATATTTACCTCCCTCGACGGAGAGGCCAGGCACTCGTTTCATGGAGGAGGCAGCATCGGAATCACCTATCTTCCTGAAGTTTGCCGCCGAGATGCCGTCGATCATATTGGCAGACTTCATCTTCATGGTGAGCAGAGCCGTTTCTGTATTCCTGACGACTTTAGCTGTTATAGTAACTTCGGCGAGTTCGATGGATGACTCTTTGAGGCGCAGGTTGTCGAGAAGGGTGACCTCTTTGGCTTTTATCTGTAAATCCTTGATGTATAGTGTTTCGTAAGAGATATAGGAGACTCTCATGGTATAGGTTCCAGGAGGGACACTCAGGTTGAATTTTCCATCCAGATCCGCCAGTGTACCCATAGTGGTCCCCTCTAGGAAAATGGTAACCCCCGGGAGGCTTTCTCCTGCTCCGTCGTCGAATACCGTTCCCCTGATAAAGCCATTCTGGGCCTGGACAAGTGAGGCTAGGGAAAGTGAAAATAGTATGGTAAAAAACTTTACTGAACGCATGATTAATCCTTCTAGTGTTTTCGTTTTAAATCAAACCTCGCAGGTTGGAAAAACCTGCGAGGTTGGGTACTGTAGGCTATTTTTAGAACAAAAGGGATTAAAAGCCATTCAGTGCTCCGGCAGCGGAGGCCCAGGACCATCCCTGGAACACAGAGGCATTTGCACCAACTGTATTGGCACCTTCTGCTACAATGGTTACATAGGCATCCGATCCATCTTTAAAGAAATCAGTCACAGCAAATCCGGTTGGGATTGTAGCCTGAAGATTTGAGGCATTCAATCCGACGGGATTCAGGTCAAAATCCTGACCATCTTTAATTCCGAAGAAATAGATATTAGTCATGGTAACGAGTGAATTGTCGTCCAGGTCTACGAGACCCTGAGCGTCATCGGCACGGGCCGAACCGTTCATGAGGGTGTGGCTGTCTTCCATGGCGCCTTCCGGACCATCCAGCTCGAAACACTCATCGAACGGATTGATAATGATGAAATTATCAAGGGTGCCTCCCCATGACTGGTCGGTATCTACTGCATCATCACCCACATTCCAGAAAATGACATTCTTTACATTCACTTTGCCGCCAAACCATTCGATACCGTCGTCCTGGTTGGCAACGATCTCAATGTTTTCGATCACAGTACCTGAACCAACGCCACCAAGGGTCAGTCCATTGATCTCGTTCCCTTCACCGATGTTGGTGCCACCGTGGCGAATCGATACATAGTTGATCACACCGGAGTTGTCGCTGGGATTGTCTCCGCCATAGAGTCCGTTCGGATCTGATGGTGGAATCCCTTCGATCTGCACAGAGGGGGCATCTGCTGAAATAGGAGCATAGCCCAGGACAATTACACCACCCCAGAGTCCATTGAGGTCAGGGTCAAGGTTCGGGCTGGCAATCTGGCCGGGCTGAATCTGGTCGGCTACCGAGGTAAAAATGATCGGAGAAGTGGCTGTTCCTTCAGCCATGAGTTTTCCGCCACGGGCAACCAGAAGGGCAGTGGCATTTGCGCCTGTTCCGGCCTGGCCTTTGACAACAACACCAGGTTGAATTATCAGGGTAGCGCCGGCAACGACAGCGATGCGGCTTTCAAGGATATAGGTTTTTCCGGTTTCCCAGGTGGTGTTCTGTGTGATGTTTATGGTTACATGAAACACCAGTTGCTCTTCCACAATATTAATAACGGCAGTAGCAACTCCCATCTGGCTTTCGTTATCGGTTACAGTGAGAGAAACAGAACCGGCTCCAACAGTGGCGCCAGCAGTATAGGTCACTACAATTGTTCCGGAGGAGGATCCGGCAGATCCGTTTGTTTTGATGACGGCGGTTCCACCGGTTACAATAATTGTTGCGGCATTGAATCCACCGTCGGTTGTGTAATTGAATGTAAGATCAACGACTGTTCCCTTTTGAACATCTGAATTGGCAGGAGCCGTAACTGTTGGAAGTTGTTTCGTTTCATCTTTTTTACACGATGTGAACCCAACAAGCAGGGCGATCATGATCACGCCTGTGATTTTTAAGTAATTGAATTTCATTGGTTTAGAATTTGATTTATGAATCATTTTTTATTCAGCAAAGTACACCCTATCCATCCAATCAAAGATGAACGAATTGTTAAGCAATTGTGAAATGATTGTTAAGGAATCAGGCATTAAAACCTGCTGTAATAATCACAGATATAAGAAATTAGATAGAAAATGGTGGTGCAATTTGATTGAATAATCGATCTGGTTAATGGATCAGAAGAGGGACCACCTTATTTAGAGGATTACTTTAATTATATGTTTGTGTATTTACGAGGTTGCCTTTTTCGTCCCAGATATACCAGATCCCCTTCTTTTCGCCTGCTTTATAAAACATCTCAAACCGTTTCTGGCCCGAATCATCCCAAACATACCAGAAGCCATCCTTCAACCCGTTTTTGAAGTTTGCTTCTGCAGTTTTGCCGCCCTCACTATTCCAGGTGATCCAGGTTCCGTGTTTGATCTCCTTTTTATAACTGCGCTGTTCCTGAATGGCTCCATTTTCAAAGAAAAGCGTGGTGATACCGTCAATCATTCCTTTCTTTACCTGTTTTTCAACTTTTGGATTGCCATTTTCGTAAAATTCAGTATACGTTCCTGTAAAAAGGGAGCCATCGGGGTTATGGTATTTGTTTCCCTTATTGATATCCTGCGCCACGGCAAATTGTGCCAGGACAAAGATCAACAGACTCAAAACAACCAGTTTTCTCACGATAATACTATTTTATAAATTCATTGACAGATTTCAAAATTAAAAAAAATCCACATCATGCAAATGCCTGAAAAAGACGATCCCCCTGGATATTCAGTAAATCTATCTATCTGATTCCAAAGGGGAGTCGTCTAACAAAAACCTGAAGGATGATCAGGGCTCTACCGATTCAAGCTGAACCGATAAAGTATTTTGAACCGAATGTTGAACATCGATAGAGACCACTTCATCTTTATAAGAGATGCAGCTGATTTTCACTTCGTGTTCGCCGGGGTGTAACCCGTCAAGTGAGAATGTACCGTCGGGGTTGGAATAAATCTTCGTTTCAGAATCTCCCACCTGAATAGTTACACCCGGGAGGGTTTCATTGGTGAGTTTATCGATCACGGTTCCTGACAAGGAGACTGTTGTAGCTCCGCTCGTTTCCGCGGATTCATTGTCGGCGAAAAGGGTCGAAGTTGCCAGCAAAACCATTGCAGCGAGAAAGAAATATCTGATGTTTTTCATAATGATTAATTTTGGTGTAAAAGTACTCTCAACCACCCTCTCAGCCGTTAACACAGGATTAATTGAATATTAATTAATTGTTAATAAAAGAGTCAAGGCTTCTCTTCTGTCCTGTGCAATTATCCTTATTTTTACGCCAAAAATTCCCCAATGGAGATCTTTTACCTGTTCATTGTCATCGTTTTAGTGATCCTTGCTATCTCCGATCTGGTTGTTGGGGTTAGCAACGACGCTGTAAATTTTGTCAATTCAGCGATAGGCTCAAAAGCGGGTACATTCCGAATCGTTATGATCATAGCTGCCTTCGGTGTGCTGGTAGGGGCGACCTTTTCCAGTGGCATGATGGAGGTGGCTCGAAAAGGGATCTTCAATCCCGAACTCTTTGCCTTCAAAGAGATTATGATCATCTTCCTGGCTGTGATGATCACGGATGTATTACTGCTGGACATGTTCAATACTGCCGGTTTACCAACTTCAACTACAGTGTCGTTGGTATTCGAACTTCTGGGAGCTGCTTTTGCGATCTCAACTATCAAGATCATCCATGCTGGAAATACCATGGCCGCCTATGCCGAATATATAAACACGGGAAAGGTCTTCGCCATTATCTCCGGGATTCTCCTCTCAATTGCAATCGGATTTACGGTAGC
>Ga0268281_1002140_pt1 | contig 10154 bp, 5 predicted proteins | sample saktaG_10_FD_190134 | JGI IMG/M metagenome (GOLD analysis project Ga0268281, IMG submission 190134) | Saline water microbial communities from Sakinaw Lake, British Columbia, Canada - sak_2011_5_24_50m | ecosystem: Environmental > Aquatic > Non-marine Saline and Alkaline > Saline ... | reverse complement strand
TTCCTTCAGGATCTAATTCCTGATAAATTTTAAAAAGTTGTTCAACTGATTTTTTTTCCAATTCTTCTCTTAATTTTTCCTGAGGAGGGACTTTTGGAAATTGCCAATCTTCAATAATTGAAGAGATGTAAAGACCAGTCCCACCACATAGAATAGGCAGCTTATTTCTATTTTGTATATCTTTTATAGAATTACAAGCTAATTCTTTATATTGAGCTACAGAGAAACGTTTGTCGGGTTCTATTACATCTAATAAATGGTATCGGATATTACCTTTAGATGGTTTAGCTGTTCCGATATTCATTTCTTTATATACTTGGCGTGAATCTGCCGAAATAATTTCTCCATTAAAAAGCTTGGCTATCTTAATAGCTAGGTCAGATTTACCTGAAGCAGTAGGTCCAAGGATGATTAATAGTTTATTCATTTTTTAATTGGGCGATAACTTTTTCTATGGATTTTACAAGGTCCATATTTTTTTATTAATTTTTTATGTAGCTTTGTCCCATATCCTTTATGTTGATGAAAATAATATTCGGGGTATTGTAAAGATAATTTTTCCATTTTTCTATCGCGTGTTACTTTAGCGATGATGGAAGCTAAAGCAATTGAAAAAATTTTATTATCTCCCTTTACGATAGCTTTTTGTTGAATTTTTAAATTTTTATCTAAGATTCTATTACCATCAATCAAAATTAGAATTTTTTGAAAATTACGTTTAGGGAGTATTTTATTCAAACAATTTTTCATTGCCTTTTTAGTGGCTTCTGATATATTTATTTTATCAATTGTTTTTGGACCAACAGATGAAATAGTAAATTTTATATTTGGACACTTTTGGATTAATTTAAAAATCTTTTCTCTTTGTTTTTCTGATAATTTTTTAGAATCTTTTGCGTTTTTTAAAATTTCTTTGAAGTTTTTATTTTTTATTTGAAATTTTGAATTTACAATCACTGCAGCAGTTGTTACTGGGCCGCAAAGTGGCCCCCTCCCAACTTCATCTAAACCGACGATTGTTTTATAACCTTTTTTCCAATAATATTTTTCTGTTTGTAAATTCATATTTTGCCTTTTTTATCTCTTGTGATAAAATACTGTTAGTTTTAACTACTTGATTTATATTTATATATTATGTATTTTACTCATCTTCATGTCCATAGCCATTATTCCTTATTAGATGGCTTGGCTCGCCCAGAGCAGCTTTTAAAGCAGGCAAAGGAGATGGGTTTAGATGCATTAGCATTAACTGACCATGGGGTGATGTATGGAGCAATAGAATTTTATTCTCTTGCCAAGAAAATGGGAATTAAACCAATAATTGGTTGCGAAGTTTATTTGGCTCCTAATTCTCTTACTGACAAAGTCCCGAAAATAGATAACAAGCTTTATCATCTTGTACTCTTAGCAAAAAATAAAACAGGTTATTATAATTTATTAAAACTAGTTACCATTGCAGAGCTGGAAGGTTTTTATTATAAGCCTCGAATTGATAAGGAAGTTTTGAAAAAACATAGTGATGGGTTAATCGCTCTTTCAGCATGTGCAAAAGGTGAAATTCCATCAGCTCTTTTAGTAGGTGATTATAAAAAAGCGTCACAATTAGCTCAGGAATATCAAGAAGTTTTTGGAAAAGATAATTTTTATTTAGAATTACAACATCATCCCGAATTACCAGATCAAGAAAAGATAAATGATGGATTGTTAAAACTTTCTAAAGAATTAAATATTCCTGCTGTGATAACAACCGATGTTCATTATACCAAAAAAGAAGATAAAAAAGCTCAGGATGTTCTTTTAGCGATTCAAACAGGAACCGATATTGAAAATCAAGATCGTCTTAGTATGAAGGAAATGGATTTATATTTTAAATCACCAGAAGAAATTGAAAAAGATTTTTCCAAACACCCTGAACTATTTGAAAATATTAAAAAGATTGTTGATCAATGTAATTTAGAATTGGATCTTGGAGAAATAATTTTACCACATTTTACTACACCAAAAGGGGAAGATAGTTTCCAATATTTAAAAAAAGTAGCATTACAAAATTTTAAAAAGATTTATTCTCTAAAGAATAAAGAAGCAAAAGAAAGATTTGATTATGAATTAGGAATTATTAAAAAAACTGGTTTTGCTGACTATTTTTTAATTATTCATGATTTTATTCGTTTTACCAAAGAGGAAAATATATTAACTAATACAAGGGGATCTGCAGCTGGAAGTTTGATTGCATATGTTTTGGGAATTACTTCTGTTGATCCATTAGAACATGGACTTTATTTTGAACGTTTTTTAAATCCGGAAAGAATTCAGCCGCCAGATATTGATTTAGATATTGCTGATAATAGAAGAGCGGATTTAATTAACTATATCACTGAAAAATATGGTCAGGATCATGTGGCTCAGATTATTACTTTTGGAATAATGAAGTCACGTTTAGCTGTTCGCGATGTTACTAGAGCTTTAGGCCATCCATATGCTTTAGGTGATCGAATTTCCAAGCTTCTTCCGCAGAATATAACAATAAACAAAGCTTTAAGCATTGTTCCTGAGCTTAGGCAGTTGTATGGAACTGATACTGATGCCCGAGACATTATTGATATGGCCAAACAGTTAGAGGGTGTAGCTCGTCATGCTTCTACTCATGCTGCTGGAGTTGTTATTTCTCGTGAGCCTTTAGTCCATTACAGTCCTTTACAACATTCAAGTAGGAATGATCAAGAAGTGATAACTCAGTATGATATGTATGCTTTGGAAAAAATAGGATTGCTTAAAGTTGATATTTTAGGATTAGCTAATTTAACTATTATAAAAAATGCTCTAAGGATTATTAAAAAGGTTTATGGGGATGAAATAGATTTAGACGAATTAGGATTTGAAGATAAAAAAGTTTACAAATTACTTTCCGATGGAAATACAGTTGGACTGTTTCAAGTGGAAGGACAGGGGATGCGAAGATATCTTCAGGAATTAAAACCAACAACTTTTGAAGATATTATTGCTATGTTGTCTTTGTATCGTCCCGGACCAATGGAATTTATTCCATCATTTATTAATCGTAAGAGAGGTAAAGAAAAAATTATTTACCTTCATCCTAAATTAAAACCAATTTTAGAAAAGACTTATAACATTTGTATTTATCAGGAACAACTTATGCAAATAGCCCATGATTTAGGGGGTTTTTCTATGGGAGAGGCTGATGTTCTTAGAAAAGCAGTTGGTAAAAAAATTAAAACATTATTACAAGCTCAGAGAGAAAAATTAATAGAAGGAATGATAAAGAACGATATTAAGAAACCAATCGCAGAAAAAATTTGGGCTTGGGTAGAACCTTTTGCACGTTATGGTTTTAACAAAAGTCATAGCGCTTCTTATGCGCGTATAACTTATCAAACAGCTTGGCTCAAATCCCATTATCCAAACGCTTTTATGGCTGCGCTTTTAACTTCAGATTTTGGTAATTTGGATAGAATTGCTATTGAAATAGCTGAATGTCAAAGATTAGGCATTGAAGTAAAACCTCCTTCTGTAAATGAATCTTTTGCAGAATTTGGCACAGACAAAAAAACAGGAAATATTTATTTTAGTTTAGCAGCTATAAAAAATGTAGGAGAAGGAGTTGCCACTATAATTCAGGAAGAAAGGCAAAATAATGGTATTTTTGAAAATCTTACAGATTTCTTAAAAAGAATGCCGCGTCAGGCTCTAAACAAAAAAACTTTAGAAAGCCTTATTAAAGCTGGAGCATTAGATTGTTTTGGGGATAGAGAATTGATGGCAGATCATTTGGAAGAAATTGTAGATTGGGTTTATCGATTTCATAATCATAAAAATGATAATCAAATAAGCTTATTTGGCGAGAGTGACTCTGATGATGTGCTAGATCATTTGAAAAGAAATAATTCAATTAAGCCGCCTAATAAAACGCAAAGAATAAATTGGGAAAGAGAATATTTAGGCATCTACCTTACTGGTCATCCTTTGGATAGTTATAAAAATGTTTTAGGCAAGATAGCCCTTACAGTTAGTCAATTAGACCCTCGTTACCTTGGAAGAAAAATTAAAGTTTGCGGTTTTATTTCACGCATTCAAAAAGTAAGAACAAAAAGGGGAAAGTCGATGGTTTTTACGCGCTTAGCTGATTACAATAATTCTATTGAAGTTGTTTTGTATCCAACGGTATTAGCTAATAACTTAGCTGTTCTTCGCGAAGACAAAGTGTTGTTGGTAGAAGGTAAAATGGATAAAAGAAATGGTAGTTATCAGATTATCGGAGAGAGATTAGAAGAAATTGAACCAATGGAAGCCTAATACTTGAAAGTTTTTAATATTAAACATATAATATAACAACCTTAAAATAGGCATAATTATGAAACAGAAAAACTCATTAGAAATTATTCGTCATTCTATGGCGCATGTATTGGCTTTAGCTGTAAAAAATTTATATCCTAAAGCTAAATTTGGTGTTGGGCCAACAATAGAAAATGGTTTTTATTATGATATAGATCTTGGTAAAACTTTATCTTTGGAAGATTTGCCAAAGATTGAAAAAGAAATGAAGAGAATTATTAAACAGGGATTACCTTTTAAGAAGAAAAATGTTTCTTTGAAAGATGTGAAAGATATTTTTAAAAGGTTAAATCAATTTTATAAAGTAGAACTTTTGAAAGATTTAGAGAAATATGGAACTACAGATCAGAATGAAATATTAAAAATTAAGAGTGGAAAAGATAAAAAGAAAAATATTAAACCTCCAAAAACAGTATCTATTTATCAAGTAGGAGAGTTTATAGATTTGTGTCGTGGACCACATATAAAAAATACTGATGAGCTTCCTCTAAGCTTTAAACTTAATAAAGTTTCTGGTGCTTATTGGCGTGGAAAAGAAACTAATGCAATGTTGCAAAGAATTGTTGGCGTTAGTTTTCTCAAAGAGAAAGAATTAAAAGAATATTTCCATTTATTAGAAGAAGCAGAAAAAAGAGACCATAGAAAATTAGGAAAAGAATTAGATTTATTTAGTTTTCACGAAGAAGGTGTTGGTTTTCCGTTTTTTCATAGCAAAGGTATGATTCTACGGAATATCTTAGAAGATTATTGGAGAAAAGAACATCAAAAAAGTGGTTATACAGAAGTTAAAACTCCAATACTTTTGAATAAAACATTATGGGTGAAATCAGGTCATTGGGACCATTACGAAGAAAATATGTATTTTACCAAGATTGATGAAGAGGATTATGCTATTAAACCAATGAATTGCCCAGGAGGGATTTTAATTTATCAGAATTCTCTCCATAGTTATAGGGATTTACCTCTTAAAATGGGAGAATTAGGGTTAGTTCATAGGCATGAATTATCCGGAGTTTTAGCTGGTTTATTCAGGGTTAGATGTTTTACTCAAGATGATGCCCATATTTTTATGACTCCAGAACAGATAAAAGGAGAAATAAAGGGTGTTATAGATTTGACTGATAGTATATATAAAAAATTTGGATTTTCTTATCGTGTGGAACTTAGCACAAAGCCTGAAAATGCTATGGGTTCTGATGAAATATGGGAAAATGCTACAGATAGCTTAAAGGAGGCTTTAAAAGAAAAAAAGATAGATTATATTGTTAATGAAGGAGATGGAGCTTTTTATGGACCAAAGATTGATTTTCATTTAAAAGATTGTTTAGGTAGAGACTGGCAATGTGGCACTATCCAGTTGGATTTTATAATGCCAGAAAAATTTGATCTTTTTTACATTGATAAAAATGGAGATAAAAAGAGACCTGTTATGTTGCATAGAACTATTTTAGGAAGCATTGAGAGATTTATGGGTATACTTATTGAAAATTATGCTGGAGCATTTCCTTTATGGTTAGCTCCAGTCCAAGCAGTAGTTATTCCAGTAAAAGAAGAAAACATTGATTATGCCAATAAAGTTATCCAATTACTTCAAGAAAAAGGATTAAGAGTTGAGCTTTCAGGTGGAGGAGAAACATTATCAAAGAGAATAAGAGAAGCAGAAATTCAAAAAATTCCTTATATTCTAGTGGTAGGAGATAAAGAAGAGAAAAAGAAAAATATTGCCGTAAGAAAAAGAAAAGAAGGTGATATTGGGAGCATGACAATTACTAAATTTTGTGATATAATTCTAAAAGAAATTAAATAACAATAATAAAGGAAAATATGAAAAAAGTAATTTTAGGTTTATTAATTTGTGGGTTAATTAGTGGTTTTTCTGTGAATTTAATATTTGCTGAAGAAACAACTACTACCACAGTTGCTGAGATAACAACAACTACCGTTGAGGATGCTACAACGACTACGATTATTAATACAACTACAACTACGGTTGAAGAATTTTCTGTGCTTCAAGCATTGGGATTAAATAGAGTGGGATTGCTTCCTACGAGTCCTTTCTATTTTTTGAAAGAATGGTGGAGAGGATTGAAGGTAGGATGGACTAGAGACCCAGTGAAAAAGAGTGAAGTGCAATTACGAATACTTTCAGAAAAAATGGCTGAAGCAGAAGCAATAGCTCAGAAAGGTCTTAAGCCAGAAGTTTTGGAAAAAGCATTTAGTAATTATGAAGATTCAATGGATAAGTTAAGAACACGATTAGAAGCACTTAAAGAAACTTCAGAAAATCCAAATATTGATAAGCTTCTTGATAGAATAGCTGAAGCTGAAGTACGTCATTTTGAAGTACTGGATAAAATATTAGAAAGAGTTCCAGAAGCTATTATTCAGGTTGAAAGAGTTCGTCAGAGCATTAATCAAACATTACCTATTATTCATTTGAAATTTGAAAATCAGGAAGAATTTATGGAACGACTTGAAAATAAATTACATGAATTGCAACCATTAAATCCTGCACCAGCTGGAGAATTTCGACAATTACGAATAATGGAAACTATGCAAGAACAACTTCAGCAAGTAGATTTAGGAAATTATCCAGATCATATTCAGGCAAAAACCGATCAATTAATGGAAAGATTAGGGAATAGAGTTCAACAAAGAACACAGGTTTTAGAAAAACAAGGTTTTTCAACTAGCACTATACAGAATGTTATGGATGGATTACCAGTACCTACTCCTAAAATTCCTAAAGGGCGTTTACCCAAGACACCACCACCAGGAACTGACACAACTACTACCACAGTTGCTGATACCACAACAACTACAGTCGCTGATACAACCACTACCACGGTTGCTGATACTACAACAACTACGGTTGGAGATACAACCACTACAACAGTTGCTGATACAACAACAACTACCAATTAATTTTTTATGTCATACCAACCTAATAAGATTGAACCCAAATGGCAAAAGATTTGGGCTAAAAACAATTACAAGATTTGGCATAGTTCTGATAATCCTAAAAAGAAACATATCTACATTCTAGATATGTTTCCTTATCCTTCTGGAGAAGGACTTCATGTTGGACACATAGAAGGATATACAGCTTCTGACATTTTATCACGATATTATAGGATGAAAGGCTATGATGTTTTACATCCAATGGGATGGGATGCTTTTGGATTACCGGCAGAAAATTATGCTATAAAAACAAAGAAAAATCCTAAAGAAGTTGTGGCAAAAAATGTTAAACATTTTCGTCAGCAGCTTCAGGCAATGGGATTTAGTTATGATTGGCAAAGAGAAGTTAATACAACAGACCCTAATTATTATAAATGGACTCAATGGATATTTTTACAACTCTATAAACATGGTTTAGCTTATGAAGATGAAATTTCTGTTAATTGGTGTCCCTCTTGTAAAACTGTTTTAGCTGATGAAGAAGTAGTTGGGGGTAAATGTGATCGTTGCAATACTTTAGTGGAAAGAAAAAAATTGAAACAATGGGTTTTAAAGATAACTGCTTATGCAGATAAGCTATTAAAAGATTTGAATTTATTAGATTGGCCTGAAAGAGTAAAAACAATGCAGAAAAATTGGATAGGCCGTTCTGAAGGAGTGGATATAGAATTTAAAGTTGTTGGGCACGAAGAATATATTAAAGTTTTTACAACAAGAGCGGATACAATTTTTGGGGCTACTTATTTAGTACTAGCTCCTGAGCATTCTTTAATAAAAAAAATTACTTCTGAGGCCCAACTTTCCGAAGTTAATGCTTACGTTGAAAAATCCTCACAAAAATCAGATTTTGAAAGGCAAGCTGATATTAAGGAAAAAACAGGAGTATTTACTGGGGCTTATGCTATAAATCCTGCTAATAGAGAAAGAGTACCAATTTGGATATCTGACTATGTCTTAATAAGTTATGGAACTGGAGCCATAATGGCTGTTCCTGCTCATGATGAACGGGATCTTCAGTTTGCTGAAGAGTTTCGTTTGCCAATAAAAGAAGTTATTTCTTCAGATGGAATATTAATGAATTCTGGCCCTTTTGATGGTACTCCTTCAAAAATAGCTCAAGAAAAGATTGCTCTCTATATCGGAGGGAAGAAAAATGTACGATATAAATTAAGAGATTGGGTTTTTTCCCGTCAGAGATATTGGGGAGAACCTATTCCTATTATTAAATGTCCTAAATGTGGAAATATTCCTTTAAAAGAAAGCCAATTACCATTGAAATTACCTGAGGTTAAGAAATATCAACCAAGTGGAAAGAACGAATCACCATTAGCTGATATTAAGTCTTGGGTAAATGTAAAATGCCCAAAATGTAAAGGCCCTGCTAAAAGGGAAGTAAATACAATGCCTCAATGGGCAGGTTCTTCATGGTATTTTCTGCGTTACTTAGATCCAAAGAACAAGAAAAAATTAGTTGATATTAAAAAAGAAAAAAACTGGATGCCAGTAGATGTTTATATCGGAGGAATAGAACACGCTGTTTTACATCTTTTCTATGCTCGTTTTTGGCATAAATTCCTTTATGATATTGGAGTCGTTTCTACTTCAGAACCATTTTCTTGTTTAATTAACCAAGGCATTATCTTAGGAGAAGATGGAGAAAAAATGTCTAAATCAAGGGGAAATGTAATAAGTCCTGATAGTATTATAAAAAAATATGGAACTGATAGTTTAAGAATGTATGAGATGTTTATGGGACCTTTATCTTTTTCAAAACCATGGGGCAGTCAGGGAGTCGTTGGAATATATCGCTTTCTTAATAGAGTTTGGTATTTAGTAACTGAGAAGAATCCAATAGTTATCAAAAAAGCTAAGAAAAAGAAAACAGAAGAAAAATTAATTTTGATTCCAGAGGCAAAGAGAAAAATGAAAGAGAATTTGAAGAATTTAGAAAAGACAAGACATAAAACCATTAAAAAGGTAACAGAAGATTTGGAAAAACTTCATTTTAATACAGCCATCAGTTCTTTAATGGAATATGTTAATGAATTATATGAAGTTCCTTTGGAAAAAATAGATAAAAAACATTTAGAAAGCTTAGTTTTGCTTTTATCTCCTTTAGCTCCTCATATGTCTGAGGAATTATGGAGTGTATATCTAAAACATCGGAAATCTGTTGGGAAAGAAAAATGGCCTTCTTATAAAGCTCAATTAATAGAAGAAAAGAATTTTATATTAATAGCTCAAGTAAATAGCAAGATAAGAGCTAAGTTAAAGGTAAAGAAAGGCATGGATAAAATTCAGGCAGAAAAATTAGCAAAAAGTTCTCCATTGATAAAAAAATATTTAGGAAAAAAGAAAATCAAAAAAGTTATTTTTGTTGAAGATAAACTCATTAACTTTGTAGTATGAAAAAGATCGTAGTTATTGGCGGGGGCACTGGTGTGTTTACTGTTTTAACTGGTTTAAAAAATTATCCTTTTCATTTATCTGCAATTGTTACAACAGCTGATGATGGCGGTTCTTCAGGGGTTTTACGAGAAGAATTTGGTATTTTACCCCCAGGAGATATTAGAAGAGTATTAGTAGCTCTTTCATCTGATAGCCCGGTTTTAGCTAATTTGTTTAATTATCGTTTTGAGAATGGAACAGGATTAAAGGGTCATAGTTTTGGCAATCTTTTTCTCACTGCTTTGGAAAGAATAACAGGTGATTTTAATCAGGCTGTTAAAGAAGCATCAAAGATTTTAGGAATTAAAGGAAAAGTTATTCCTGTAAGTTTAGATTATACGCGTCTTTTTGCTCGTTTGGAGAATGATTTTCTTGTAGTAGGAGAAGCAAATATT
>Ga0268281_1002136_pt1 | contig 10182 bp, 10 predicted proteins | sample saktaG_10_FD_190134 | JGI IMG/M metagenome (GOLD analysis project Ga0268281, IMG submission 190134) | Saline water microbial communities from Sakinaw Lake, British Columbia, Canada - sak_2011_5_24_50m | ecosystem: Environmental > Aquatic > Non-marine Saline and Alkaline > Saline ... | reverse complement strand
CAATGTCGCTGAGAAATCATTTGGAAGATCCAAAGGGATCCCGTTCACTTCGATGGAGAGCATATCAGAGTATGGTTAGGAATTGGAAACACTGCTTTCAATTTCGGTCATGGTATCATTGACATCTCGCAAATGATCATAGGAGATATATGCCTGGATCCCTTTTTCGACATGTTCGTTGAATTTCTTCAAGGTAGAAGTGAGTTCAGGATCAATAAAGAATCCCGGCGTTTCCGCGGTGGTGGTTTCAACGTACCTGCCTGAAGCCGCCTGGGGAACGCGGGCGTACTGAATGGCCTGGATGACCTGAGGATAGTTCATCCTGAGGTTTTTCGTTGTGGCGGGATCAATGACCATCTCCTCACCGGTCTCACCGATCAACAGAGGCGATGAAACAAACCCGGTCTGCGGATTTTCTTCCAGCGGCACGTTGGAGAACCTCCGGCCGCTCTCTTCTCCTATGACATTATATCTGCCGGTTGCCGCTTCCGGAACTTTGGTGTTTAGGATATAGCCGATCTGTATCACTCCCAGGGCGGCGGTGAGCGCTCCCAGCACAATCCCGATGATGGGCCCGGCCGTAAAAGCGGCGGTGACACCCTGAGCGACATTGATGATCGCGTTGACCAGGGCAAGTTCTTTTGCCCTGACTGCCTGATCATGCTGCAATTTGCGTTTTTTCTGATCCAGCTCCTGGTCCATCTTGGTAACAGAGCGATCATATTGGGACTGGGAGATCAAACCGGCGTCCAGTCTGGCTTTCAGGTTCTCTTTCTTCTTGTCATTGGCCGCCTGGTCAGCCTGCAACTGGGCATTCTCAGACTCGTTTATCGTGGATACCAGGGAGGAAAATGCTGAAGCGGCACTACTGACAAAATCCATGATGGAGTTTGCCATGGCAATAGCAGCATCTTTTTGAGCCTGCTGTTGACGCTCGGCAAGCTCCTCGGCCATTTGAGCGCGGATCTCATTGGTTTTTGCTTCATCTTCTACATAGGTGGCCAGGATATCCCGGTATTTATCCCGGACCTCCAGGTAGATCTGGAGTTTGCGGTTTTTAAGATCCTCTTCGCTCTGGATCTTCAGGCGATTTAACTCATCCTCAAAATTCGTCTGCCTCAGATCGATCTTGGTATCAAAATCTTCAACCGTAGTCTGTTTTTTGGTACGATAGGCTTTGATGATCAGTTGCCGCTGCTGCTCGGTCAGCTCCGTATTCTGAAGCTCATGCTCCATTTCAAGGCGGAGCAATTCAAGCTTGAGCATGATATACTGCTGGGAGTATTCATTCTCGGCATCGAGTTTGGCTTCAAGGAGTTCTTTTTGAAGTTTAAACTCCTGGTCCTGTTCTTTGGCAAGATACTTCTGACGTATCTCGGTTTTCTTGAGTTCCGCCCCTTCACGCAGGGCAACACGAAGATCTTCTTCCACGATGGAATGACCGGTGATCTTGGAGAGTTCTTCTTCCAGGTTGGCATCGACCAACTCAAGTTCACGCTGAAGTTCATCTTCCCTTGCGCGGGCTCTTGCCTGTTGAAGTTCAAGGGTGATCTTCTTCAGGTACTCTGCATACTCCTTTGCTTTACGCAATTCTTCGTCAGACATCCCGGGGGTAAGACCACCGGCGGGATCTGGGACATCTGTTGAACCAGGTGAAGGTTTTTGCCTGAAGTCCGGTTCATTCAGACCAAGGCTGGCAGACAGGTCATCTTTTTCTTTCAACAGCCGCTGGATCTCTGCCAAGGCAGCCGCTTCTTCCTCTGCATAGTTGCGGAAAATCATGGTCCCAGTCTTCAATCGCATGGCCAGCCGGTCATCCACTCCCGCGTGACTTTCGATATACCCTATGACCTGATCTCGTTTCTGCTGGATGGAAAGAACCTGGCTCATGTAGATCTCTTGCAAATTCTGCCCATCAATAGAGCTTTGCTCCGTTACTTTCTGAATTACCTTGGAGAGTTCCTTGCGGAGCGACATCTCCTGATTCACCCTCTCTTCTCGTTTCTCTGCCGCCGTCTCCTGCCATTTAACGATCTGCTCGTCTTTCTTTTGAAGGATGATCTTGTTGATCATCTCCTGGTTAAACAACCTGAGGTTGTCTTTGAGTCTGTTGATGGAAATATTTTCCTTGTCGATGCCTTCCAGTACTGTGGGAGCAAGCCCGATCAACTCTTCATACAACTTGTTCCGATCTTCGATCCTCAGGTTGGCTTCACTCAATTTAGAAGCCAACACATTGACCTGCGTATATTCATCCTGCATGACCCGGGAAACCGGGATGGCAACCCAGTCGGCGAAAGATTTCACGATTTTGCCAAGACCTGTCATGATCGCTGAATTGACAAACAACTTGCGCATCCATTTTTCGACCTTCTCCAGGTTCCCGGCCATGTTGTTGTTCTTCACGTTGAACTCGTTGGTCAGCGAAGTCCCTTTCTCAAATTCGCTGTTGGAGAGCTGTTGGGACCTTCGAAGTACTTCGATATTATTGGAGAGCGCCCCAATCACACCGATTGCACGGCTTCCGTCAATTCCCAAGTCTTTGAACTTCTCGGACAATTCCTGCAATCCGCCTTTGTTCTTTTGCAGCCCTCCCAGGAACATGATCAGGGCTTCATTGGCGTCTTTTTTAAGAACTGCGGAGAATTCACCGACATCCAGCTCGGCTATTTTCGCATACTCGGACGTGTTTCGGAACATTTTAACGATCAACTGACTTAGGGCGGTAGCTGACATTTCGGAGGATTGCCCTAATTGATCGAGTGTTGCGCCAAGGCCGAGTATGTTGGCAATAGAGATTCCTGCCTGGGGAGCGATACCACCTATGCGCTTGGTGAATTCGACCATATACCCTTCATTAGCCGTTGATGCGGCGCCTAGAGCATTGATCGCGCTTCCGGTCTTTAGCAGGGCCTGTTCAATCCCGAACTCCTGTTTTATTTTAAAGGTATCGGTTAGCTTACCCAGTTGACGGATGGCTTCTTCGGCATTTCCTCCGATATCCTTTGCCAGGGCGACATTGATCTGATCAGCCGCTTTAACGAAGCCCAGGATATCGGCTTTAGAAGTATAGCCCAGTTTACCTGCAACATACCCAAGTTCCAGCAGTTCTTTCTTTGCGGACCGGGTATTGAGTTTCCCCAGGGAAGAAGAGAGTTCCTTCACCTCTTTTGCGCTCAGGCCGGAGGTTTTCTGAATGTCTGCGAAAGCATCCGACAGCTTGGCGCTCCCGTCGATCATTCCTTTGATGGCTGCCCCCACTCCGACGAAGGCGGCAGCGACAAGGGTAATTGCCTGGAAATACTTGTTTGCCCCATTGGCAAACTTGGACATGGCGCTTTCCGTACCATTGATCTCTCCCCGGACATCAGCCAGGCGTTGTTTTACCCTGGTGAAATCCTTTGTCTTCTCCTCAAACTGTTTGGAGTTGACGGGCATTTTCCGAAGCTCGGCATTCAGGGCCCTTGCCGATGCCTCGATCTCTTTGAGCGTTGCATTGGCTTGGCTCCCGTTCAAAATAATGGTAGCCCTTGCAGTTTCCTTATTACTAGCCATATTACCTGCTTATGGAATTATCATCTATATTCTCAATGACTGTAAACCTTCCACGATTGCCGTACTGCTCTGTCATTATTTCGGTAAGCTTCATTGTTTCTGCAAACAACGTTCTGGAATACCATTTCTTAGGTCCACGGCGGCCTCCCAGCATATTCACTCCCACCCTGCGGCTTGTCCTGCTTTGTTTGCCATCAGAAAGTTTGGTGCCTTTCCCTACTCCCATATCAACAAACTTTCCGTAATACTGAAAAGTGAAATCTATCTTGATAAGATCTCCGTTTGCTGCGCCAATGACATCGTTGGCGAAGGAATTATAAAGAGTCTTGGAATTTCCGATTTTGAGTTTTCGGATATTCTTCTGCCAGCGCTGAACGGTGATCTTCGCCCAGGCATCGGCGATCTCCAGTTGAGAGAATTTTGATCCGGGTTCTAACTTCATGGATCAAAGTAAATCATCAAACGCAGTGAAAAAAAGGACAAAAACGAGGCTAGAAGCCGAAGCCGACCATTCCAGACTTGCCCTGAGCAAGCCAATATTTCGGATCATGGACCAGATCCAGTGCCTGATTGATCATATCAAAGGTGAATAGCCAGCCATAAGCGTTATCAAATATCTGATCTACCATTTCATATTTGATGGAATCGACATCTATACCGATATGCGGAGCATACTGCTGGCAGGAGTCATTATCAAGTTTCGACAGGATGGAATGACCAATTTCAAAGGTATTGTGCAGGATGGAGATCTCGGCGGCAAAGTCACCCATCTGATCCAGGTGATCAATGATCAGGAACCCGGATTTCACCGTATTTGTTATATTGTCCCGGTTTGGCTTTTTATTGTACAGACCGGATACGGTATTGAGAATCAATGCCGGGTACTGCACTTCATTTCTCAAGCCTTCCAGTATCTCATTGATGTCCATGATATAAAAGCCCTTGATGCCTGCATGAAGAGAGGCGATACTTTTGAAATATTGCACGAATCCGATAACGTTGAAGCTTTTCATTTGCGATTCACTTTATCAAGGTAATTGAAGTACTCGATGGACTTATATTCAAGTCCGAGGAAGACATTGTAGAGATTGGAATTCACCACCAAGTCTATGCTCTGATTATCTGTTTTGGAGTCGGCCAGGGATATAATGAGCGAGATCCAGCCGTTCATTGAGGATGAAACAGAATCTTCTTTCTTCCGATAGACGTTGGGGAACTGTTTCGGCAGAGAATTCAGACATCCGGAGAAAAAGAGAAAAACGGAGTATTTGATAAGCTTATCAACCTTTCCCATTTTCCGGATCCGTCGTTTGAACGTGCGCTCTTTGAACCGGATTCTTTGATCCAGGCAGTCCATAAAATGCTTACGGATGACCCATCCAAATTTCCTTGGGCGGTACAAGATGGCCACCAACTCGTCAAGGGCAGAAAGACTCTGTGTTTCTACATACTGCTCAAACCGAGTATGCGCCTGCGTAAATTCGCCGAAGGTGCAATTGAGCAGTCCATCGCCAGGACCGTAGAATTTGGATAACCTTCTCTTTATTACCGGGATCAGGTTGCGGGTCAGGGTAACTTCCTGCAAAATGAAATCCAATGTTTTACAAAGGTAAAAGGCATCTTCGGCGTTGATTCGTTTGAACACCTTCAATTTTATTGAAAGAAAATCAAACAAAGAGGCAACTTTGAAATCAACGACAGTTAAATCTTTGGAGAACATTTCGCTTACAAAAAGCAGCTGCTTTGCCGTCAATTCATTCCAGCAGGAAGGCAAGCTTCGATGGATGTCGTCAATCTGTACCTGGTTCATAGGGGGATCTTTTTCAGGTAGATCCTGATGAGTTTGATGATCACATATACTGCAGCGACCAGGCAAAAGAGATACCCGCAATAGATAAAGAACCATTGGGAACCCTTGATGTAGTTTACTCTCTTCTCTATTGTCACGATCTTTTCTTCCTTGACCGTGATTTGTCGTTCCATCCATCGGGCAACGATGGAGGCTGTATCCACAAAAGCCTGAACATTCAGGATGTTGTCTTTCATCGAGATCTGCTGAGTCACCCTTTTCCCGCTTTTAAGTTTAAGGATCTCAGAGATACGGGCCAGGCCTGTACTGTCACACTCGATTAGCGCCTGAATCAGGCAACTGTCCGGGGGCAGGATGAAGGTGGTATCCCGTGGGATATAGACTGTATCGTGCTGGATCTTCCAGAGAGTCATCGAAGGAATGTTCTGCAATTTCTTTGAAACGGAGCATCCGGCCACGATCAGGCAAACAGAAATGATCAGTAGGTTTTTCATGACACAGAGAATTGAAAATCATTGATCCTGTTAAGCCAACCACCGAGGAATCGTTTTTGGGAAGGATCCTTCGTCGTTATATCAAGAAAGAAGGATTTCCTGGCCTCTTTGAGCGCATGAAACAGGTGCGATTGATCGGATGAATTGATGGCACTGAGTGTTTTCTCTCCGACGATGCCATCCGGATTGACCAAAAGGATACGTTGGGGGATGATGATTCCGTGTTTTCCAGAATTCCAGACCCAGTCGACCAGCAGATTGGCCACGGACTGATTTAGGATATGATCTGCTTTCCACCGGTTCCAGTAGTTTTCACGAAGAAGGTTCACCACATCACCCCGGGTGATCATTCGCAGGTCCTGGGAATCAATATCACCATCATGGTCCTTATCATACCCGCAACTCATCCAGGTTGCCAGGGTAATTCCCATGTTGGTTTGTCCTCCCTTGTCAGAGGGATCGTCTGACCAACCGCCTTCCCAGCGGAATATCTTGGGGATCAACTGTTCAATGTGAGCCATCAGAGTTGGGTTTAGAGATTGGGTGATCATCCTTGGAATCACTCTCCGAGAGATCATCTATGGTCTGGGATCCACGTTTTCGGATCAAGCCAAGAATCTTCATAAAGATCGGCTCTCCGGTTATATGGGTGATATTCTCAAAGATGCTTTTGAGTTCAATAAAGCAGATAAATCCTCCGATGATCCCGGAGAGATTCGACCAGGAGAGGTTAAAGGTCTTCTCCATCATAAAGGATAGGATCAGGGCGACGGTGTACCAAAGAAACTTGGTCAGCGTCTTTCTGAATTTGCGGGATTCCAGGGTTTCCTTGCGTTTTCTTGCGGCCCATACTCCTGATATGAAATCAATGAGAATGAAGATCAGCAGGACATGAACAATCTCTTTGACCGGAGAAAAATAGGAGATCAACAATACTGCCAGCTTCGAGAGGCCATCTGCCAAAGAGAACGAGGATTCTGAAATCATAGGATGGATCGATTACCAGGTTTTATGCAACGAAGAATGAGTTGGATGCTGAATTCGGGAATTCGGTTCTCGATTTTGCCTTGGACGCTCCCACATACCGGTCAGAGTTGAAATAGTCCGTATACAAGTCAGCCGTAGCATGGAGATCGAGATACTCCTGCAGCTCTTTGAGTTCTGCTTCACCATCTTTCTGGTTGGCCTCTATCATGGCAGAGATCCTTTCACGGTTGGATGTCTGCTTGGTTGAAAGATTGGTGAACGTACTGGCTGCATTGGCGAAAATCCCCCAGTCGAGAATGTCGATCGAGATATCCTGCAATGCCCTTGCGATCGTCAGATGAGCCAGTGCGGGCTGAATAAGATCCATAATGGCCTGATCCGCCTCTGAAAGAGGCGTTGAAGCCTTGACTGCCGCTTTGAGGTTCAAGAAATACGCTGTTGAAACCGTAGGTTTGATGTATTTCTTCTCAATCGATGCCAGAATGGGTTTGAGTGCCAGGAAAACTCTTCTGGAGGATCGGATATCAACGAATTGGTTGAAATCCGCGACAGATTTGATAAAGAGGTCAGGATCCTGGGGAGAAAATCCGGGAAAATCGTCTTTGTGCGCTTCAAGGTGAGCCAGGGCCACATCCAAAAGCGTATGAGCCCTTCTCATCCATGTTTCCTTAAGATTCTGCACCTTATACTGAGGTGCGGCTTTGTGCGTGTCATTCTCAATCACCTGGATTCCCTGATTCGATATGCTTACAGAGAACTCGTCGATGCCCAGGTACAGGGCATACAGAGCAAGTGGTATCCGGATCAGTTGGATCGCTTCCAAAAAGGGAGCCTCAAGTTCGGCTTCCGCTTTTTCGTTAAGAAGGGCAAACAACGCAGATCCAATTGCCGGCTTGATGAATGTCATTTCTGCTTCATCAAGGTATGGCTGCCATGCGGTCAATGTATTGCTGACATTGATCGAACTGGCTGATCGGACCTGGGAGATATCGGTTACGAGGCTCATTATTCCTGGTTTTGATCGATTCTTTTTGTTGTTTTTGTCGGATGCTGATCCTGGGTCTGTGAGGTATCAACCGTCACATAGTCAAATTGGATGTCTTCCGACCAGCCGTTGAAGTCCCGGATGAAATAGAGGGGTTCCAGGGAGATTTGACGGTACACACCCATCTCGGCGTTCAGCATCCAGAAGGCTTCACGCTTATCGGATCCGCTTCCGGCACCAAGCTTTCCTCCGGGGATCCCGGCTCCTATCAAACAGGGATCAACGCCCAGGGAAAAGAGGATCTCTGAATTTGCTGCCTGTGAATCCGGCAGATAAGCATCATCCTTGAGCTTGTTATCGATCACGTTGATCTTCCAACCGGAGATATATTCCTGCTTGAACTTGTTGTAAAAAGTGAAGGTCAGGAAGGATTTGCCGGAATTCTCAACATCTGAGAGGAAACTGTTCATCTCCTCCAGGACGGTCAGTTTCTTTGCTTCACGCTCTTCCTTGGTGAAATCCGGTGATGGGTACCGATTAGAAAAATAATCATCGGGGATCTCAATATGGTATTTGATGGTCATTTGGTTCTTCATGATCGCCTTCTTCAGTTCAGGTACCATGTTGGCGATGGCCATCCATCCACCGGTGCGAAGCCCGTTCCAGACCGAGAGATGATAATAGGACTTGTTGAAAGAGCGGTAAAAGACAGGATAAGCGAACTTTGGGTCCTTGTATTTACTACCGTCATACTTATCCGGATGGAACATGGGGATCTTTACCAATGATCCATCGTCTTCATTTGGATTGCCATCCGCCCATTGTGCGGAATAGAACAAAAAGGGGATCCTGGGGGATTTAGGGTCCATCTTCCCGTTGCGGGAGTAGACAGGATCTTTGACATATACTTTGTTGATCTTGTCTTTGCCCTTATTGAGGATGAATTCCAGCCAGCCGTTGGCGAAGATTTCCAGGCTTCCGATCAGATCAATCCATTGGAGATTCAGCCGGTTCAGTTTGAAAAACTCCATCACATCGGGATCCGTGACCCGTTCACGGGTAGGATTTTGAGTGTCTGCGGGATTCGGTATTTCCCGGTAAGGGAGGATTCCACGACCAAAATGTACCGTTTTGCGCTTCTCCAATGCACGGAGGGCTATGGAGTTCTTTTCCAAGTCTGTCAACACATTCTGCGGGAACAGGTTATCGTCTCCCCAGGGGGACCAGGGATCAGAGGAAGATTCCTTTGGAATGACAGGGATAGTCTTTGCAGCATCATCGGATCCTTTGGTCGTGGCGATAGCTTTTGCCCCTGGCAACAGTGCAAAATCGTTGTGGATGATAACCTTGCTTTTCATCAATAGCAGACCTTTTTATTATTGAATTCTATGATCAGTCGGATATGAAATTTTCGTATCTGGCCATTGGGGAGCAGGATGTTTCGTGTGGAGTTGACCCAATGCCGGGGGTCCTTTGAATCCCGGTTATCGGAGGATGAAGGGATCTTCACCCTCCGGTCAAAGACCGGTTTCCCGTTTCTTTTACCAACACATTTACAGGCATGCTTCAATTCCACGATCTCTCCACCTGTCATCAATCCACGATTGGCAGTGACAAATTTGATCTGAAACGGAACTGCTTTGCCGTTTTCATCGACCTGATCCATCAGGTCAAGCGCTTGGCCAAGGCGGATATACTGTGAATTCATCAGGCAATACTACAATGGCAGACATCGATAATAAAGGACACTATTTTCTATTAGCCTTTACGACCATAAAAAAAGCGTCCCGTCGAAAGACGGAACGCTCTGATCATTGAATAAAATGAAGGGTCAGAAAGTGATTTTGGTTTCTACATCGTTGATGCTTGCATCGAAGGATGTCCTGAGAAAGTCAATGACTTTCTTGATGCCAGGGGTGAAACTGGTGGTGAAGACATTTCCGTCTGAATCATTCAGCCGCATGGAGCAGTTGAAATCATTGGATGCGGTCTGGAACCTTTCCAGTTCGCTGCGTGTTTGGACCAGCTTAGCCCTTTTTTCGATGACAAGCTGAAGGTTTTCGACCTTGAGGATCTTTTCCATCAGGGTCATTTCCTTGACTGGCTCCGGAGCAGGAACAACGGGTTTTTCGGGTTCGGCCTTCAAAACCGGTTTTACAATTTCGGTTTTGCTTTTTTCGGGTCCAAGAATCGTTGTGGCCGCAACTAAAACAGCGGCTTCTTCCTTGGATGATCCGCCATTGGACGGCTTCTGTACTGGTGCGGTAATCTTTGACATTGTATTGCGCTGCTGCCCTGCAGACTTTTTTAGGCATCTGGCTCGCCGGGGTTTAAGAAAAAATTTATGCCAA
>Ga0268281_1002132_pt1 | contig 10188 bp, 8 predicted proteins | sample saktaG_10_FD_190134 | JGI IMG/M metagenome (GOLD analysis project Ga0268281, IMG submission 190134) | Saline water microbial communities from Sakinaw Lake, British Columbia, Canada - sak_2011_5_24_50m | ecosystem: Environmental > Aquatic > Non-marine Saline and Alkaline > Saline ... | reverse complement strand
ACCAGTGGCCCCAGCACATAAAAAGGCGCCCCTTTGCACAGGCTCTTCTGCAACTGCATATTCATTGCAATGTGGTCCAGCGGCAGGTGACCAGGACCTTCAACCATAACCTGTACCCCCGCCTGCCATGCGCGCTCTACCAGTTCTCCCAGCGTGATAAGCTCCCGTATCTGCGGGCGATCGGATGCGTCGGCCAGGCTGCCGGGCCTCATGCCGTCGCCCAGGCTGAGAGTGACGTCATACCTGACAGCGATATTGAGGAGGCGGTCGTAGTTTTCATAAAGCGGGTTCTCTTTGTCGTGGTAAAGCATCCAGCCCAACAGGAAAGCCCCTCCGCGCGAGACTATATCTGTTACGCGGCGCTGGCTCTTTAAAGATTTTATGGCGCTTTGAGTTACACCGCAGTGAACCGTTATGAAGTCTACTCCTTCAGCGGCCTGTTCCTCGATGGCCCTGAATATATCGTCGGCAGTGGCCTTAACGATCGGTCCGTACTTTTCGCCGGCCTCGATCATAGCCTGGTATATGGGGACCGTGCCTATCGGGACGCTGCTCTGCTTCAATATGGTCTTTCGCACTGTCCTGATATCACCGCCCGTGCTGAGGTCCATGACAGTGTCGGCCCCGGATCTGATCGAAACCTGCAGTTTCTCCAATTCGCCCGACATTGTTCCTACATCGGAAGAGGTGCCGATATTGGCATTGACCTTGATCTTAAGGCCTTTTCCTATGCCGCAGGTCCCGCTCACGGGGTGATTTACGTTGGCCGGGATCACGGCGCTGCCTGAGGATATATTACGGCACAGGCGCTCTTCATCGAGTTGCTCTACCAGGGCAACCTTTTTCATCTCGGGGGAGATGATCCCTTTTCTGGCGAATTCTATCTGTGTCATCGTATTAAAATAAAAAACCAAGAGCTGCTATTAAACGAGCATAACCCTTGGCTCTAACCGCTTCCCTACGCTTGCATTACCAAGAGCAGGTTTCAAGGGTTCTCCGGTTACCCGGAGTCTCAGCCCGCAAGTCCAAGCACCCCCAGCGGACAATTAAATTGTTACCGGCTTTTAATATAGCATGGGATCGCTTTAAAATACAAATGAGAGGTGCGACCTGGTCAGCCCCTCAACTATACCTGCTCCTGCTGACCAGCGCTATTATGCCGAAGATTATCATAGCGAGTAACAGCGCTATGATAGTTAAGGCGATGGCAATCACCAGGGGTGATGCAGCAGAAGAGGCCAATGCCCAGGAGTTCGACCACGGCCCGACCTCATCAGCATCGTTGACAGCCCTGACGCGCCAGTAGTATGTCCCTGGATCGGGCAGCACGGATTTCAAAAGGTTGAATGATGTGCCGGTAATATCGTCTCTCTCAACAGTCACGATGGTGAAATCGGGCGTTTTCGATATTTGAAGTGAGTACTTCAGGCCTTCCTGATCAGTGTCGGCTGACCATCTCAATACAGCAAGAGAAGTAGCAGCGCCGCTTGTGGGGCTGGTGGAGCCGATGCCGAACAGGCTGCCGGGCGATTTAAATATTGCAGAGATGGCATCTATTACGGAATTATACCCGTAAATTTCGGCCCCGGGGCCGGGAGAGAGAAGCTGGATAGTCGGAGGCGGAAGAGAGCCGGATGTGTAGCTTGCCCGGGCGCCGCCACCCTTGTTTCCCGCGGCTTCAACGGTGTGCGCCTGGCCCGGTTTGGAGGGTATCTTCATGGTCAGGCTGAAATCGCCTTTGGCGTCGGTAGTGGCCGAAGCGCCCGTCGCTGATTTATCGTAGTTGATGGCGATGATTTCATCGGCATTGAACCCGTTTCCATCTATACTCAGGTCCCTGCTGTTAATGACGCTGCTGGGCGTGAGCTGGATGCCGGGCGTAACCTCAAATTCAAGGTCAGGTACGATGCCGATAGGTGTAAAGCTGCTGCCGTAAACGCCCAGTATGTGCCTGCCCTTGACAGACGGCGGCACGGTGATGACGAAGCTGAATGTGCCGTTGGGCTGTGCCACCACGTTGGTATCGATTATAGGCCCGTCCCACGTGAAGGTGATGCCATCCTCTCCCGCCCTGAAGCCGACTCCCGTGATAGTTATTTTGGTTCCGACGGGACCCGATACGGGTGTGGATTTACAGAAAGGAGATACGGTAAACATGAGGTCGGGAACCTCGCCCGGGCCGGTGGCGTCACCGGTGGCATTGATAATGTATTCACCCTTTGGTGTGCTGGGCACATCGAACTGGGCGCTCCACGAGCCAATTTTATCGGCCTGGATCGGTGATTTGGATAGTTGCTTGCCGTCCCATGTGAATTTAATGCCGCCCTCGTTGGGAGCAAAGCCGTAGCCGAAGATAAATATACGTGTGCTGATCTTGCCCCAGGGTGGCTCGGTTATAATGCTCGGGCTGACCGAGAAGTTGGAGGACGCCGTTATATTCGACCAGTTGCTGTCATCCATCACTTTTACGATGTGGACACCCCCGGCCGCGGGCGGCACATCGAATTTGTAATCGATCTGTCCTGATTTGGAGATGGGAACGTTTTGCACAATCTTCTTATCATCCCAGTAGATCGTTGCCACCTTACCTATGAAACCGTCGCCGGTTATACTGACCTGCATGCCTGTTTTGCCGGAACCGGGGTCCAGCATGATGGATGTGGCATAGGCGCGGGAAGGCATAAGCAGTATGCCGGACAGCACGGCGGCCAGCAATACCGCCATGAGCGGCGGCACCCTGAGCAAAGCCGCCGTTTTTCCGCCGCGGTATATTGTGATCATTATATTATCCACCCCGTAAATACTTATAAATCAAGTGTTAGCTTATAATAAAAAGGATGATAAATCAATTGCATGGAGATAAAAATCCCTGGTTTGACACTGGTTATACTATGTTGATAGACTTTTACAGTAGTTTTTCGCCTCGTTTTATATGCCCCTTGCGTTTGTCCATGGCCCCGTGGTGTAGCGGTCTAACATGCCACCCTGTCACGGTGGAGATCGTGGGTTCGAATCCCATCGGGGTCGTATCTTCATTATTTTGAATCTGGCCTATATCCAGTCATCCTGCCTACTCTAACTTACACTCGGCACAAACTTCCATCATCAATATGGCCCGATCTTGTTGCACGCCATCACAACAGAAGCCTACGTTCTCTTGCTAAAGAATATGGCGTCAGTCATGAGGCGGTAAGGCGTGCTCTTCAAAGTGCAAAGAAGTCACATGGGCATGATTAAATACCTGGCAGATTATTAAGGCTGATAGGTGTAGCCGATGGAGTTTGAACCCCTGACCTCTTGGATGCAAATCAAGAAGGCTCTTGTACGTGGCAATATGGGTGAATAACAACGTAGGGTAATTACACCTGAGAATTTACAGATTGGACGAGAGTCGTACCCCGTTTTATCACACTTCAAATTTTCTTACTTTTAGCCAAGCATACGGACCTAGCGGTTGTTAGCTTCCAGCCCTGTCTTTTCTTACCGTTTTATTCATAGTTAAAAGGTTTTCTGACACATTAATTCTCTGGCCATGATTTTTCGACGTACCAAATTTGATAGATTCGTCCATACTATTCAAGTTCAAGGACTGCCTGGAAGAGAAGCGGTAGCTTCCTTGCCAGTATATTGGATCAATATTTTCTTGATAGTACAGGGTACAACCTAATATGATAAACTGTATTCAGCCTCTAGCATCGAGGTTATTAAAATATATGGCCCGAAAAACAGATCCAGCTAAGCGCGATGCAATAATTTTTAATGCCCGGAAACTTTTCAAAGAAAAAGGCGTAGAGGGCACTACCATACCCGAAATAGCCAGTGGGGCTGGCATAGCTACAGGTACGGTTTATCTTTATTTCAAGTCTAAAATGGAAATAGTTAATACACTGTGTGATTATTACGTGCTTGGGCACATAGAAGCAATCACTCCTGAATTGGACAGCCCTGCCAGCAAAGCAATCGTAGATATCATACAATCCGCACTCCTGTACGCTTCAAGGAATGCTGATCTTGTACGTCTCATAGACCAGCACCGCAGCGTCGATGGTAAAATATCCAGGCCTGAGGCTGAAAAAGTCCTGCAGCGTGTACTCAGGACATGGCTGGGCAAATGCATGGAAGAAGGTCAAATTATTCCTTATAACACGGTAGTACTGGCTGAACTGGTGGGTGGTATGGTGGAGTGGATTTCTAAAATATGCTTTGCCTGGTCAGATGTTGATCCAATGCGTTACGAAGATACACTGGTTAAACTGCTCCATCACGCCCTGCTTAAAGATTACAAAGAAACTTGACTTCCCGGTTATTTCATTATGAGTTGCTTTATTTTTTAAAAAGGTCGGGGGCATGCAATATCGGAGTGCTGGGCGCTGTGTCTCTGGGAAACCTATAGATATAACCTGCCAAAGGTATCTACTGAATCAATTCGGACTACATGATTCGTCAAAATAAAGTGTTACCGAAAGGGTAATCATTGCGTTATAAATCCTGTTACCTAAATCTTATGAACTCTGTATAGTTTGTTTCGGTCACTTCTTTTTACTTCTAACTTCCAGAGTTTGTCCAGGCTACTGTTGATTTGTTCTATCAAAGTGGCAGGATCAAGAGAATAGTAAATTGCCTGCAGTTCTCTATGTTTGACTTCAGATAGAATGTTGTATTTGAGCAAACGTTGATACGGTGTTTGCGCTGTGTCGTATATCTTGTGCACACGGGCCCCCTGCCGCGTTTTAGATACTATCTTCATCACGGGCTGAAAAATTTCATATGTAGCCGGAGATAGCTGTAGACATCGTTAAGCGCTTCCAATGCTGCATGAGAACTGTAGCGGCCATATCCGACAACACGTCTGATTACATTCCAATTCTTCTGCTCAACATGGCAGCTATCGTTCTTTTTATATGAACGTGAGCGCGTAAAGGTTATATGCCCCTGCCGGCAGTAGTTGAAAAGGTGCTGATTAATAAACTCACTGCCATTATCTGAATCTAACCCGAGCATGGGAAATGGCAAGCGCTGTCGGATTCTGTGGATTCCTTGTCGGACCCGGGTTTGTCCTTTGCCCCAGGTACCCATGCATTCTATCCAGCCTGTAGCTACATCCACCATAGACAGTGTATTCAAATAAAATCCCTCCACGCTATCACCGCAATGCGCCACCGTATCAGCTTCGAAAAATCCCGGCGAATTTTCAGTCCATTCGGCGAAAGTTTTTATGGGGATTGAGTTCTTGAGCAATGTCCCTGGCTTGGTGGTGGAAAATCGACTCCTCCCTCCTTTCTTGTGACAGGTCCGCAATAATCTATCCATCGTCGATGGGCTAAGTGCTCTCAATTGGATCTCCGTCTCCTGATTTATGATGCGGCTGCCATTCCTCTTTAAAATATCCAGAAGCTCAGGTATGAAAGGATGTAAACGTTTGCCGCACAAATGGTCTGTGATTTCCCACAGATACTGCAATTCACTGGCCAGAATAGATTTGTATTTTCTGGGACGGCCACGGTTGCCAGTTCGCTTAACATGGCTTTTTCTATTTAATACCCTGACGGCTGACTTTCGATGATAACCGGTATTACTGACAAACTCATCCAGTATCTTTCCCTTATCAGCTTTTGCCCCTTTAACATATCGCTCATGTACGGCTCGTATGTATTCCAGCATGCTGCCTCGTGTCATATGTACCTCCCCTCGGTAACACTATTTTTGAGGCAACAATACTATTTTCGGTAACAGTTATTATGACGCAATTCGAGCTATTGACAAAACTGACCTAAGGTATTATAATGAACTATATTCATTTAATTAAGAGTTAGCAGGCCGCTTATAAGATCGCTTAAGAAGCTGGGTATTCTTGCTATTCAAGTCGAGGTATGGAAGGAGAAAAACCGAGGCTATTGGGTTATGTAGTGGTGTCTATAATTAGAAAAAGGTTTCTAGATATTAAAAAAGCTCGAGTTTTTTAGATAATTTAGGGAGCGTAGTTATATGCTGGACTTCGCGATTACGGGGGGATCCATAGTGGATGGGACAGGGTCGAAGGCGTACCCTGGTGATTTGGGTATAGAGGGCGAGCGAATAGCAGAAATAGGCAATCTTAGTGGAGCAAATGCTGCAGTGGTTGTGAAAGCTGAGGGTATGGTGGTTGCTCCAGGTTTCATCGATGTTCATTCTCACCACGACCTGTACCTTGTAGACCAGGATCCTGTGCTTAGGTTTGAGTCCTTTTTAAGGCAGGGTGTTACTACCAGTGTAGTCGGAAACTGTGGCTGGACTTTAGCTCCATGTTCACTATCAACCAGACATATCCTACTCGATCTGATCAGGAGTATGGGGGTTCCCCTGGAGCAATTTCACTGGAATTCTATAAGCGAATACCTATCCTATATTGAACAGCAGGGATTAATTTGTAATGTGGCACACTTGGTGGGGCATGGCGCCATACGGATATCGGTCATGGGTGAGCAAAACCGTTTTTGCACGATAGATGAACTTAATAGAATGAAAGAATTGGTGAAGGAGAGTATGGAGGCAGGGTGCATAGGTTTATCCACAGGTTTGATGTATTATCCTGGGATATATGCTCATACCGATGAACTAATTGCTTTAGCTGAGGTGGCTGGTGAATACGGAAGGCCTTACGTCAGTCACCTGCGGGGGTACTGTACGACTTTACCGGATGCGCTGGCAGAGGCCATAACCATTGCAGAAAAAGCCAGGGTAGCAATACAGATATCGCATTTGTTGGCAGTTCCTTTCCTTGGTCGGTTGGCAAACACACTATACGACTCTGTTAATTTTTTGGAGACTGTTAATTCAATTGTTCCTCTGCCAGGTCTTCCTAATCCGGCTTTAGAAAAGGGGTTAAGCATAATTCAGAATGCGATGGACAATGGTATAGATATAGGAGTGGACGCTATTCCTTATGTTCTGGGGAATAGTACTATCACTGTGCTCTTTCCACCTTGGGCAAATAAAGGAGGGAAAGTACAGCTTTTGGAGCGCCTAAAGAACCCGGTAGACAAAAGGCGCATGGAAAAGGATATACTCGCCGCAGGTTCACCGAAATGGCCTCACTGGGAAGGAGGCTCATGGGCGGACCCTTTAATTAGAGCCTTGGGATGGAGGACAATTAGGGTGCTTTCAGTTAAGAATGATAGGAACAGATGGACGGAAGGGAAAACTTTTGTAGAAATAGGAAAACAATTGAGTATCGATCCCTTTTCAGCGCTATGTCGGCTGACACTTGAGGAAGATGCGGAGGTTGCATTTACCGTCGGGTATGCAGCAAGACCATGGATCGAGAAGGTGTTCAATAAGACGCTAAGTCATCCTCTCGTAAGTATAGGCGCTGATTCCATTCTTCCTCAATTCGGTGCACCCCCGCCATCGGCTTACGGGTGTTTTCCTCGAGTGCTGGGCCATTACTGCCGTGATTTAGGCCTTTTCTCGTTGGAGGAAGCTGTGAAGAAGATGACAAGCCTGTCTGCCAGTAGATACAAGTTGAATGGGAGAGGCGAACTCAAGAAGGGAGCGTTTGCTGATGTAGTGGTTTTTGATCCAGGTACTGTGAAGGAAAAATTCACGGAAGAAGGAATCCCCACCTTTGCCGAGGGGATTTCTCATGTCTTCATTAACGGCTTGCCCATGGTAATGAACGGGGAGTTCCGCAGTAAGCTTCGTCCTGGCAAACTACTTCGCAATTGACAGAGGAATCAAAAGCATTTGGTCTCGCAATGCCTGGTTGAGATTCTATTATTTAAGAAGTGGAAAGAATTTAAGAGAGAAAAAGGGAGACGAAATATGTCATTAGATTTATATCCTATAAAAGAACCTATCACTAACTTGCACGAATATAAGGAAAGTATTCGTGATAGTAGGACCGTCTACTACCGAGGTAAAAAGGTAAACGATGTGACAGAACACCCAATTTTACGGTTAGGGATTAACCAGGGGGCATATTTCCTTGGTGAAAATATTGAAGATGAAAAATTAAAAGAGAGGCTATACTATTATGACTCTGAATTAAAAGCGAAAATAAGCAGTTTTTATAAGGTACCGCAAAGTAGCTCGGACTTATACGAAAGATTCAGGTTAACATACGACCTCACTAAAGCTTCTGGTGGCCTTATGCCACATATTGGTTCTGATGCACTTAATGCCGCAAGAATCGTCTCTGGAGACCTTGATAAAAAATATAAAGATAATTTCACAAATTATGCCCAATATGTGTCTCGCAATAATCTATTCCTAGCTGGGGCGCAAATTGACGTAAAGGGAAATCGTAGCGTGAGACCCTCGGAGCAAGAAGATCCAGATTTATATGTGCATGTTACTGACGAGAACAAAAATGGAGTTGTTGTGCGGGGCGCTAAGATACATACTTCTGCTTCCATGATTGCAAATGAGATATTTGTATTCCCAGGAAGGGCGTTGCAAGCTAATGAAGGTGAATATGCTATAGCCTTTGCTGTGCCGGTAAATACAAAAGGGCTAAGGTTGATTTGTCGACCAGCGATAGGGACTGAGGCTGCGCAGAATGACATGGAAGGTGTTAGAGTAAGAAGAATAGCGTTTGTTGATAGTTTGACAATATTTGACAATGTTTTTGTTCCTTGGGAGCGTGTCTTTATTTATAAGGACCCAATGCGAGCAGGAAAGCTTGCTCTTATGTTTGCACTTTGGCATCGTTTTTCAGCGGTTTCTTACCGGGCGGCACTCGCAGAATATTTTGTTGGACTGGGGAAACTTATTGCAGAGGCAAATGGTGTAGACAGAGCTCCACATATTCAGAAGGATGTAGTTGATTTATTATCATTTACCGAAATACAGAAGATTTGCGCCAAAATCGCGGCATATGAGTGTATTAAGGATGAAAACACTGGTATTGCCATACCTAACCCCATTTATACTAACATAGGGAAATTGTATTCAAATGACAATTATTTAAATACTATGCGCTCATTAATCGATATAGCTGGTGGGTTAGCTATTACTGCCCCAAGTGCAGATGACTATTATGATGAAACTCTGAGAAAAGATATTGATAAATACCTAAGTGCTGCTATACCAGGCAACGATAGGTTTAAACTGTTTTTGTTGTTACGCGAAACTATTGTTTTAATGGGTGGCGAAGAGGAAGTCATGCACATGCACGCCGAGGGCTCTGCCAGAGCAAGCTTAATGGAACTTTATAGAACGTATGATTTCGATGGCCCTGAATCGCTTGTCAATCAGCTTCTTTTAAGAATGCGTGGTGAAGATCGAGTAGCGGATTACAGTCAAGGGTCGTGAGAGGTGAACATCGCTTCATTCCGAGTTGAAATGGGGAATTTGGGTAATATGGGTAATATGGGTAGAGTAAAGCTAAACATCGATGGAACAAGCGTCAAGGTTAGAGAGGGGACGACTATACTTGAGGCAGCTGCGGTACACGGCATAACCATACCTACGCTGTGCCATATAAAAGATCAGCTCCCCACCGGTGCATGCCGCGTCTGCGTGGTGGAGGTGGAGGGATCGAGGACATTGATGGGCGCCTGCCACACTCCTGTATCGCAGGGCATGGTGGTGCACACCCACTCGCCCAAGGTCGTGGCGGCGCGCAGGGTGATCGTGGAGCTCATGCTCACCGCTCATACAGGGGACTGCGTGAACGATACCAACGCGGAGAACTGCGTCCTGCATAATCTGGCTTCGGATTACCAGGTGGGCGCCCCGCGTTTTAACGTAAGAGCTCCCCGTTTTTATCCCGCCGAGGAGGCAAACCCCTATATTGTCCGCGACCTGTCCAAATGCATACTCTGCCGCAAATGCATCCGGGCATGCAGCGACATCGCAGGTAAAAATATACTCAGTATCGGCTACCGCGGCTTCAGGTCGAAGGTGGTCACAGGATTTGATGAAGCATTGATTACAGAAGTATGCCGGGACTGCGGAATATGCATCGAGCATTGCCCCACCGGAGCGCTGAGTGCTGCGCCCGGTTTTAAAGCCCGGAAGGGAGGTGTAGTACGATGAGCGCTGCCGGAAAAGAGACACAATCTTCCATCGCTAACCGTGCGGAACTCTTGCCCGCGCTGAAACAGGAACTCGGTAAAAACGGCAACCTGTCTAAAACGGTGTTGACGTCGCTGGCCGATAAAACGGGACTTCCGCTCAACGAGATCTATGGAGTATCCACCTTTTACG
>Ga0268281_1002130_pt1 | contig 10194 bp, 7 predicted proteins | sample saktaG_10_FD_190134 | JGI IMG/M metagenome (GOLD analysis project Ga0268281, IMG submission 190134) | Saline water microbial communities from Sakinaw Lake, British Columbia, Canada - sak_2011_5_24_50m | ecosystem: Environmental > Aquatic > Non-marine Saline and Alkaline > Saline ... | reverse complement strand
CACAAGGTGAGGCTGGACGAGGCTATCGCCGCGCTTGAGGAGGGCGATATGACTGCATACGAGGTCGCGCCATATATCACCTGGAAGATAGAGGCTAAAGAATGGAAAGATTTCCCCATAGTGCAGAAATGGTTTGCCATGGGCGAGACCATCGCGCACCTGGTTTACCTGCAGGAAAGGGGCAGGGTGCAGACGTACACAGAGGACGGTACTACCTACTATGCGCTGGCCTGATGCCGCCGCGACATCCGGACGTGGTAAACTAAATAAAGTGAAATTTCATTAATCAGGTTGTAGAGATATGTCTAATATACGCTACCGGACGGGTGAGGGGGAGCTCATCCCCATCATCGCAATCATAATCATCAATGTGCTTGTTTACCTCGGCGTAAATATAGCGGCCTTCAATGGCAGCAACATCATCCCTTACCTCGGCCTGTACCCGTCATGGAGCGGCCTGATGGGACAGCCCTGGACACTTATCACGTACATGTTTACGCAGGCAGATTTTTGGCATCTGGCGACCAACATGCTGACCCTGTATTTTTTCGGCAGCTTTCTTATCCGTGTGGCGGGGACAAGAAATTTCCTTTTAATTTATTTTGCCGGCGGCATCATCGGGGGGCTCTTTGTTATCCTGTTCTCATCGCCTTATGGTCCCCCGACGATCGGTGCGTCGGGTGCGGTCTTTGCCCTCGGCGGGGCGCTGGCTATAGTTGCGCCCAAGGTAAAAGTGTTCATCTTCCCCATACCGGTCCCCATGCCGCTGTGGATTGCCGTGGCCATAGGTTTCCTTATCCTCCTGCCCTTCTCGTTTATATCATGGCAGGGGCACCTGGGCGGGCTGCTCTTCGGCATGCTGGCAGGCCTTTACCTCAGGCACAGGCTGAAAATCGCCGTATGATATCACCTTTGTGTGAGCCGGCAGGGAGAGAAACATGCTGAACTGGCTGCTTATACTGTACCTCATCAACGCCACGCTGCTCATTGTCCACGAGATCGACTCGGCTTACTGGCAGGAGTGGAAACTTTTCAGGCTGCCGGGAGGTCCGGCGCTCTTTCTATGCCTGCATATCCCGCTGGTCATCGTTATTCTGCTCGGCCTGCTGTACCTGGCATGGGGATCAATGGCGGGCCTGGTTATCTCGGGAATAATGGGTCTGGCCGGCGTATTCGCCTTTATAATACATATGACATTCATCGCGCGGGGCAGTCATGAGTTTAAAACGGCATCATCGATATCCATATTGTGTGCTACGCTCGCCGTCTCGCTGGCGCAGCTGGCGATGACCGTTTACGCGATGGTGATCGGTATAATCGTCTGACGGCTGCCTGCCGCTTTAACCCTGCTATTGCCAGGCTGCGGCAACCGTGCCGTCCTGTGACCGCCAGTAGGGCAGCCAGGCCAGGCCGACCAGCTTGATTACGATGTCCTTTTTGGCCGGCCGCAGGGATATCTTCTGCAGCTCTTCCGTGGCCGGGTCGGTTTTTGCAGCGAGCTCGTCCATCTCGGCCTTAAACTCCGCTTCCAGATCTTCCAGCGTTTGCTGATGCGTCTCCACGCTCTCCCTGGCTCGGTTCACGTCATCCTTCTCCTTGAAGATGCGGCCGGCGCTTTTGGCCGTCGTTGCGGCCTTGCCTATGGTGCCTGCTCCCAGGCCCTTGCCCATGAACGCCCCCAGCAGTGTAGAGCCGACGTTGATCACGGTCTGCATCTGCTGCTGCTTCTGCTGCTCGGCTTCGCGGTCCACGGCCTGCTGCGCTTTGCGAACCCTCTCTTCCAGCGTATTTATCTTGGCCTGGTATTTCTTCTTCAGATTATCAACCATGTCGTCGCGCTGTTCCCGGGCGCTCTGGCCGAGCCTTATCCTGAAGTCCCTCTCCGATTCGCCCGGTTTGGATACCTGTTTATAGGTCGGGCTCTTGAGAAGCTCGTATTTCTTGCTGCCGTAAAGCCAGGTAGTGAATTCCTTGCTCCAGTTGTCGTAGCTGCGTGCCTTGCCGGCCACCGCCGGCAGAGTCCCGAACTGAGCGCCCTCGCGGGGCCCTTTCTCCAGGTCGGAGATGCTGAAGCCGGCATCCCTGGCGTTGTCCCAGTTCACCGGTATGGGGTCATCTGTAATGTCTGTGACTGCGGCGCTATCGTCCATCATGTCTATGCCTGTTTTGTTATCGATGAAATGCACCTGTGCAACGCCCAGCACGGCCGGCCTGTATAGCAGGGCGTTACCAGACTGGCTGCCCCTGGCGGGCACGAAATATTGCGATACGTCGGGTGGGATAACGGGCCGCCCCGACGGCGCGGCCGCCTGCCTTGCCGGAGCCGCTGCAGACGTCACCCGCCCGGGTGATGGCGCTGCGAACGCAGGCGCCTGGGTGGCGGTTGCCTGCGCGGCAGGCGCCGGTGTTTGGGGCATCTGGGCCTTAATTGGGTCCATCAAGACCTTGATCTGGGTACGGGTAAGAGGGCCCCTCAGGTAGGACATGGCCCAGCGGGTCTCAAATATAGTCGGCTCATCTTCATGGACGTTGTTCATGAGGAAGACACGGTTGCCCAGGCCGGCCAGCGTCTGCTCCATTGCCTGGCGGTTGAACTTGGCGCCCTGGCTGGATGCGGCGCCCTCGAGCCCCTCCAGCACGCGCGCCTTGTCGCGCTCGGTCTGCAGGCGTCCCAGCAGCCACGTGCCGCAATTGGAGAGTCCCTTGTAGTCGAGGTCAACCGGGTTCTGAGTGGCCAGCAGTATCCCCACGCCGAAGGCGCGGGCCTGCTTGAGCAGGGTCAACAGGGGCTGCTTGGAAGGCGGGTTGGCCACCGGCGGGAAGTAGCCGAAGATCTCGTCCATGTAGACCATGGCGCGCAGGCTGGTGGTGCCCGGCTGCTGGCGCATCCAGGCCAGCACCTGGTTGAGCAGCAGGGAGACAAAGAACATGCGCTCGGCGTCGCCCAGGTGTGCGATGGAGAAGATCGACATGCGCGGCTTGCCCGATGGGCCGTAGAGCATCTGACCTATATCGAGCGCCTCGCCCTCCAGCCAGGCGTTGAAGCCGGGCGCCGCCAGCAGGTTATTGACCAGCATGGCCAGCTCAAACCTGTCTTTGGCCGGGTAGAAAGAGTCGAGGTCGATCACACCGATCTTGCTGACGGGCGGTGTCTGCACCTGCTGGATGAGGGCGGCCAGGTCGAGGTCTATGCCCTGCCTCCAGGCGTTATCAAGTATTGTCGAGATCAATATATGTTCCCTGCTCTTGATGGGGTCCGCTTCCTTGCCGATCAGCCCCAGCAGGCTGGTGACAGTGGAATTAATCCTGTCCCTCAATAGCTCGCTATCCTCGATCAGCGCCGCAGGAGGTGCGGCAAACGATTTCAAAATGGAGACGGGGATCCCCGCCGTGCTGCCGGGCGTGTAGATAACGAAATCGGCCGCCTGCCTGAGCTTGGCGATGCGGTCGCCGCTCTCACCCCAGGAAGCCAGCCCGTTTTTCCACATCTCGGCCTGTTTGGCCGCGAAGTCCTGCGGCGAAAGGCCCTTGCGGCGTGCGTCGTCCTCGTTGATCCAGGGCAGGAAATCCTCTGCCCTCAACTGGGGGAAGGTTAACAGCATGTTGGGCATATCTCCCTTGGGATCTATGATGATAGCCGGTATGCCATCCAGTGCAGCCTCCTCCAGTATGGAGATACAAAGCCCCGTCTTGCCGCTGCCGGTCATGCCCACGCACACACCGTGAGTTACCATGTCCTTGGAATCGTAAAGGATAAGATTTTCGCCCGATTTCTTTTTGGCCAGGTCGTATTCCCTGCCGATGTAAAACACTCCCAGTTTCTCAAAATCTTCCATCTTTCACCGCCTCTTTTTATTTACTATACTTTACCCTCATCTGAAATGTCGCCGCCGCTGCACTGCTCCAGGCGCTGTCTCTGCTGCTCCTGCTCCAGGTATTCCATGGCGAATTCGCTGAACTTTATGACTCTGCCGTTTCTCACGCGTTTCTCGGGCTGTTCGATGTAGATATTGAACATCTCGTCCAGGTCGATATCCACGCACAGATCCAGCACCACTTTTTTCCCCCATTCAAAGCCTTCGCGGAATGGGTTCTTGTCGTGGTACTCAGGCTCATGTATATCGGTAAACAGGATTTTAACTTTTCTCATGACTGCCTTTAATCATCTGTAGGGGCGGACCTTCAGACCCGCCCGTGACATTCTCCTCGGGCGCACCTGAAGGTACGCCCCTACCTGTACCTGACTTAATAATAAGATGTTGCCGTTCAACTATGCAAGCTTGCCACTCAGTGCTAAATCAGCGGGATGGTGGTGCCGGTCGCCGTCGCGATCAGCTTGCCCTCCCGGTTTGTCACCTTGATCTCGGAAATGCATACGCGTCTGCCGCTTTTCATGACCCGGCACTCCGCGGTCAGCTCGTCCCCTGCACCGGCTGCTGCTATGAAATGGATATTGAATTGCGATGCGACGTTGGGGCTGATCACCGAGTTAGTGGCATAGGCAAAAGCCTGGTCGGCCACCGCCGAGATGATGCCGCCGAATACCGTGCCGTTGAAATTAATGTACTCGGGCTTCATCTGCATGGATACGCGGGCGTATCCCGGGGACAGCTCCAGTAACCTCATCCCTAAAAATTCCGCGATCGGCTCGTTTTTACCCATTTCAAGAAGGTGTTTTAGTTCATCCGGCATATCATTTAATACCCCTTTGCAGTTTATGCAGAAAACAGCACCGTGTGCTATTATAGTACACGTTTTGTACGGTCGGTGGATACTGAAGATTGGCCAATCATATATGAATAAAAAGCGTTCCCCCAAGCAGATCCATGTCTGCTTACTGGTGGCTGTGGCTGTGGCGCTGCTGCCGGCAGGCCTGTTGAATCCGTATGGGGCACAGGCTGCACCGGGCATTATGCGCTGGGACACGGTCACCACGCCGAACTCGGTCCCCAATAGAAATGACGTCCTGAATCCGTATTTTGCCAACCTGCCGACGGGCAGTGAGGTGCGCGACCTGGCTGTGGGGAGCGATGGCCAGACTTTACTGGCAGTGGTCACCGTGGATGGCAGGTACATAGGCCTGGGCGCTGTGCCCGTGGGTGTTTTGATGATCTCGGTCAATGGGGGCATCTCCTGGAGCACGACGGCTGACCGGGCGCTAAGGGGTGCAGGCCTCGGTGGTAACCATGTTTACAATATAGCCATTGCTCCCGAAGATCCGAAATTTTGGGCGGTCACCGCAGGTACGACCTTAGTGGGCCCGACCCAATTATGGGTGACGACTGATGCTGGAGTAACCTGGAATAATACCAATGCGCCTCTGCCAGGAGCGCCCAACGAAGCCATTTCAGCTATCGATATCTCGGTTGATTACGGCAATGGAAGCGACCTGGCGTTTGTGACGCGGAACGGCGCGGGAAACGGCAGGTTTTTTGTCATGAAGGCTAAAGTATTTGGCGCTTGGGTGCCGCAGGTAAATCCGATGGCCGTAATGGACTATTTCGCAGTTAAATTCTCACCGTCGTATTCCGGAGATTCATCCATTATATTGGTATATTGCGATGCTGCAGCGACGTACTTCAATATTGCGTTGAGAGATATTGCTAATAATACTGTATATTTGTGGGTATATCCCGGAAATGGGATAGAGGTGAAATCAGGGACGTCCCCGGTTAACGCGTCCCCGGCATTTACTTCATTGGCTTCCGCCGACCTATCATTGCCCTTCGATTTTAACGGGCAATCTTCAAGCCTGCGGCGGGCTTTCATTAGTCTCAATGTGCCTGCGCCTGCAGCAGGTATAGACGAATCAGGCATTTTCCGCATAGACGATACCGTGCCTGCTGTTTTACTCAATACAACTTCCGGTGCTACCGTGCAGATCAATAGCATAGCGTTTTTTGGCACCTACGCTTCTGGTAAGCTTATGGCCGGACTGGTAAGAGGCGTGCCCTGCAGGGCTATTGTACCCACACTATTTGCCGATACGCCCTGCACGTGTGCGGGATCGTGCTTGTACAGTTCATTAAAACCGCCTACGGGCGCAGGGAACCAGGGCCTTTGCAGCGATAACATGTTCGGCATTGGATCTGCTGTAGTAGGGTGGAGTCCGAATGGATCATTAGCCTATGCAATAACTGGCTCCGGTGTAATTAACAGCGGAGCGGGCTGGTGGAATAGTGGTTTAAGTCCATGGGTTACAACACTCATACCCAACGACGAATCTGCCTTCTCCATCAGCCGTAATAACGGTGATACATGGAACCAGCTTTCACTTATTGATACCACCATCGACTGGTTCAATGACGTGGCTGTGTCTGCAGATTGCACCACTCTTTATCTGGCATCAGTTCATAGAGATGTAGGTATAGGCTGCAACGAGTTTGACAGCGTCTGGCGTTCAACCATCAGTCCCGGGGTAGCAGCGCCGCTGCCCGTTTTATATCCAGTAGGCACCTACTGGGAGAGAGTGATGACGCATACAACCTCTGTATCTTGCATTATACCGCAGACAGACCTGCCCATCCTGCGCACGGTACAGTCCTGCACCGATTCCTCCGATGGAGGTGTGGTGGCCTGGGCTGCCAGGTTCGCCCCGTCTTCCCTTTCGGGTGCGGGAGTAATGGCATGGTCGCCTGATTATGGCGATTACTGGTCTGCCGTTGCTCCCAGGTATCTGGTGGAGGATTTCACATTCGAGTCCAGCAGGGTCATGTACGTTGCGGGCATAACCGGCATGGTGCAGAAGCTGGTGTATACAGGCACCGCCTGGTCCACCAACCTGCCCGGGTCCGATACCAACGTTATCCCGCATACCATCACGGCGCGTAACGGCAAGGTGCTGGTGGGGGCTCACTGGCTATCCACTCTGAGCGGCACACCGATATCCTACTCAGCCGACAGCGGTATGAATTTTCAGACATACCGGGATAATATACCTTTCAAAGGGAACGTACATGCCATTTTTGACACGGATTTCGAGGATAACCGGTTTATCTACGCCGCGGTTGGTGACAATGTAACCGGCACAGTTTATCGCAATACTGTGCCGGTCTTCACACGCTGGGCTGATAATGATATGATGGACGTTTCGGATGGAGCTACGGGTTCAAATTGGTTGGCTGAGACTCCCCCTGTTGGTCCCAACCCTCCTCACCTTCAAGGCTATTATGGTATTGTGATGGCCTTCACCGGAAATGGTCAACCTGCTTTATATGCTGCGCATGACAATATAACCACGACGCATTTTGGCGTGACTGTTTCAAACAGCGCCGTCTGCCGCACGCTGGAGCCGCGAAACGGTATGCCCAAGCCTGGAATTTACTGGGACTGCCTTGATATCTTTCAACCCCCGAGCCAGACCGGTGTGCATTTTACGCTGGAGCCTACCTCGCTCAAGGCCTGCGGTTGTTGCTCTCCCAATACCAACACGACTTTGTACGCTATCGATAACGAATCCGGATTGATCTGGGACGGCTCTATAAACCTATCTAGCGATATAATAACAATTCTCAATACAATTTTACTTGGAAAGTATCTGGGAAGCCCGGGCTATAATCCCCCTATAAACCAGGGCATGCTGTGGGCGTACACTGACTGCCTGGCCAAGAAGGGGCCCGTGCTGCGCATGCCTGCCGAGGGCGCGCTGGTGGGAGCCGACCCTGTGACAGGCCGCAATCAGCAGATCGACCTGTCCTGGGAGCAGCTTTGCCTCTCCACAGTTTACGACCTGCAGGTAGCCAAGGATGAAGAGTTTACGCTGAGGATCAACCCCGCGATCTCCAATGCTCGCAATATCGAGGCGGTCACCGGCTCTATCAGGGCCGGCATGGATGAGGTCAATATGACAAATCCGGGGATGTGGCTTTCCCCTGCGGCGTTGCCTGAGGCAGGGGCGGTTTATTACTGGAGGATTAGGACCTACCGCTCGGCCACCGGGCAGATTGCGATCAGCCCGTGGTCGGATGTCCGCAGCTTCAGCGTTAAGCCGGGATTTATCGTCAATTCATCTTACTACGGAGTGCAGTTGCTGGCCCCCGACAACGGGTGCATGGGCTGCAAGACCAGGCCTGCTTCGTTCTCCTGGTCGCCGTGGAAGGAGGCCACAAAATATGAGTTCGTTCTGTCGGGTGACTCTGAATTCAGCCGGGTCTTGAAACAGGTAAGCACATCCTCGACCGGGTACGAGTATGACGGGACGCTGGACTATGATACCAACTACTTCTGGAGAGTGAGGGCGACCGAGGTGAACGGCCAGGCCATCCCCAGCGATTGGAGCGCGACCTTCAGCTTCCGCACTGAGCAGGCGCCGGCGGAGCCCGAAGCGCATGCATCCGGGCAGGAAACCCCGTTGTGGATATGGCTCATCATCGGGCTTGGCACCGCGCTGGTTATCGTAACGCTTGTTCTGATCCTCAGGACCCGCAGACGGATCTAATCCCGACTTAACGTCACCGCATGAGCTTCTTGAATTAACCGTCATTGCGAGGAGCATAGCGACGAAGCAATCTTGTGAAGTTGCAACAGTTTACAAGATAGCCGCGCCCTTCGGGCTGGCAATGACAATATGAAGCGACGCGTGTAATTTAAGGGATTAATTTCAGCGATGTTTAACTATGAGAATATCCGACGAATGTCATGATTGCCTGAAAAAGCTGGCCCACCAGGCCTCCGCTTTCGGCACCGACGACCCCGCCCTGTGTGAGGATTCCAGGCGCGCCGCCGAGAAGGTGATTAAAGAGAAACTGAAGCCCGGGGTGGTGTCTATCGAGGTCGCCGCTCCCATGCACCAGGTGATCAAGCAGGTGACCGGAAACCATGATCCTTACCGCAAGTTCAAGGATATCGAGATCGATGAAGCGCGGAAGTTGTTCGCCCTGGTCAGGGACAGCTACCGGGAGGGCTTTGTTGAGTATCTCCGGCTGGCGGCCCTGGGCAACGCCATCGATTTCTTCAGGCCCATCGAGGAATTGAGGAAAGAAGCGCATGAAAACAGGTTGGAGTTCACCGTCGATGATTCAAGGCTCCTGGAAAGTAAAGTAAAAAATTCCAGGTTAGTGCTGTACCTTGCAGATAACACCGGGGAGGTATTTTTTGATATGCCCCTGCTCAACCTGATGCGCAGGTACGCCAGGACGATTTATGTGGTTAAGGAGTTGCCGGTACAGAACGATGTCACCATTGCCGATATCAGGAAAGCCGGTCTAAAGAAGGAGGCAGGGGAGGTTATGACCACCGGGACAGCCACGCCGGGAGTGCTTTTAACACTGGCCTCGGACGAGTTTAAAAAGGCTTTTGAAGCGGCTGACTTTATTTTTACCAAGGGCATGGGATATTATGAGGCGCTCGACGAACTGGAGCCGCAGGGCAGGATATTCTTTTGCCTCAAGGCCAAGTGCGGTCCCGTAGCCAGGTCGCTGGGCGTGCCGCTCAACAGCTACGTGGCAAAACTGCACTGATCATCAGGGTAAAGATATGACATTTGAACGACCGGAGATAATCAGGCCGCCCAGCGAGCATGCCAGCTACTACCTACCCCTAACGTCCGGCTGCTCTAATAATACCTGCGCCTTCTGCGCTTTTTCTTTCACCAATCTGGGTGTCCGCGACCTGCAGGACGTCAAGGGCGAGATCGATGCAATGTCCCTCTACATGAACTCCCGCGTGATGCTGCCGGGGCAGCCTGATATCGTCTATGCCATCCTGAGGCGGTGGGACGGCAGGCGCGTCTTTCTACAGGACGGCGATGCGCTGGTATATCCATACCCCGGGCTGGTGGAGGCGCTGCAATATCTGAACGGGAAATTTCCCGCCATTGAGCGCATAGCCAGCTATGCTACGCCTCAGGATATACTCCGGCGCAGCGTCAATGAACTGAAAGCGCTGAAAGCTCTTAAGCTGGGCATACTTTATATGGGCGTGGAAAGCGGCGATGATGAGGTGCTGAGGAGGATAAAGAAGGGGGCCACCCACGCCGGGATGGTCGAAGCGGCCGCGAAGGTCAGGGAGGCGGGTATACTCCTCTCCGTGACCGTGATTCTGGGCCTGGGTGGTGTGCGCGGCAGCCGTCAGCACGCTATGGAGTCGGCACGCATATTAACGGAGATGGACCCCGATTACGCGGGCGCCCTCACGCTGACGCTCATACCGGGCACCCCGCTTTACAGGGAATGGGAGAAAGGCGAATTCGAGCTT
>Ga0268281_1002127_pt1 | contig 10206 bp, 11 predicted proteins | sample saktaG_10_FD_190134 | JGI IMG/M metagenome (GOLD analysis project Ga0268281, IMG submission 190134) | Saline water microbial communities from Sakinaw Lake, British Columbia, Canada - sak_2011_5_24_50m | ecosystem: Environmental > Aquatic > Non-marine Saline and Alkaline > Saline ... | reverse complement strand
AACCATTATTTCCATCGAGGGATTTGTTTACTCCACTAGTAATATCACCAAAATTAAGAGTGTCAAAGTTGATATCAACAGCCAAAAGCTCAAGATATTCAAACTCAGATGTCTTAATTTCCTCTGAGCTACTGTTATCAATTGCTTTTAAGGTTACATCATAATTTCCAGAAGCATCATAAAAACTCATATTTGTTTTTCCTTCATAAATGGCTTCATATTCATTTATTGTTTCTTTTTTCAAAAGTTCTATCTCATTGCTGTTGATTGTTGCAGTTACACTAACAATATCATCTATGCTATCATCATCACCTATAACAGCACTTATTGTAATTTCTTTATTTTCTCCAGCATTAGGCATTACTTGAAATCCCTCTGCATCATAATAATCAGGAGAAATAGTTATGTTGTTAATAGCCGGCCTGCTGCCAATAACATTAACATAAATTAATATTGTTTTTGGCTCTGCAGTGAGATTTTGTTCTGGACTGGTGCTGCTAACACTGTTTTTAATTCCAGGAGTTCCTTTATCTAAAATGCTTTCAGCCCAATTATCTTCATTGCTTTCCTCATCAGGGTTTTTTCTCTCCAAGCTTTTGCCATTTCCATCTGCACCCCAAGTTGGGGAATAATTAACACAATCAATTGAAGTCAGAGAGCTATCTCGAATGCATATAAACTCACCTGTATTAATTAGTGAGAATGAACTCTTAATCAAAGTTCCACTAAAATCAGGATAATCTGATAAAAAACTATCATCATTATCAGCTATAATAGCATATCCATCTTTAGGAATAATCATATCTCCTTGAACAAGAGATAGTCCATGATTTTCACTATTTTCATAAAATTTCCAGCCAGTAAGATCTATATCATTAGCTTCATTGTTGTACAGCTCTATCCATTCCCTGTCACCATCTGTTCCGCTTGGATCATACATTATTTCATTAATAACAATTGCACCTGCGCTCTTTGCTATAAGAAAAACAAGGCAAATCCAAACAACCATGCAAAATTTTTTATTATGCATTATATTCACCCCAAAATTTAAATTAGGATAACTAACTTGAAAATAGTTTTTAACGCTTTCCAAAAAAAAACATTCAAATATTCGCTATAAAAAGAAATCTTTTGGTTTTCATGAAAGGTTTACAATTTTGGATTAGAAAATATAATCTATTATTGGTTTTAGACTGCTTCTTTTGATCTCCATTTCACTTTAATTGATTTTTTTCTTAATTAACTCCTTCAATTTTCCAATAAGCTCTTGAATATCTTTAATTTTCCTTTCAATATAGCCTTGCTCAACAAAAAATCCATTATAAGCAATTTTGTTTCTTGTTATTCTTAAATCATCTATTAAGGATACTTCATATTCATTAAATTCCTTGTAGTTGGATTGAATATACTCTACTAGTTTTTTATGTGCTCCTTCACCATAAGTTTTATATCCATCAAGCAGAAGAATAACGCTTATCAATTCTCTTATTACATCATAATATTCTTTTGTAACATTAGAACTAAATTTAGCAACATCAATAACCTTAATCATTTCTATTGTGGTATTCACCATCTTTAGAATAGATTGTGCTTTTTCCTTATTTGGTGTTATTTTGATTAGACCTTCTTCCATTTTAAGAGTTGTATCCTCAAATATCCTTTAAGTTTATCACCATTTATAATATTTTGCTTCAATTCTTCACTTAATTTATCAAAGTTCTTCTCAAAGAAGATATTTATCTTTCTTTTTAATTCTTTTTCGTATTTACTTAAATCTAATTTTTTCTGCTCACATTGTAAATATAAATCAATGTCACTTCCTTTAACATCTTCCCCCATTGAAGCAGAACCAAATAGAATAATCACATCAGGCATACATTTTTCATTAAGATAATCTAAAAGCCCAGATTCTTTTATTCTACGAATTATATTCAGTCTTTTTAAAAACTTAAAATAATTATTATCTCGATTAGCATAATAAACAGGATATTTATGAATTCTATGCTCTTTTTTAATTATAAGTTCTGCTTTTTCAAGTTCTTCTAAGTATAACTTAACAGACTTTGGAGCAAGATTTATCTTTCTGCTTATCTCTCTAAGTTGAAACCCTATACCTTCAGGTAATGGATTATTAAAAAATATTTCTAAAACCCTATCTAAATTATCTTTCTTTAACATATGTAATAATAATATTACAACTGATATATAAATATTACGGTTTTCTAGTATATATTTAGCCCAGAGAAATAAAATGTAGTCTTAGCAAATGCTTTGTAATTATTAGTTAAACTCAATAATTTAATTGAAACTAAAAGAATAAAATAAAAATAAAAAATTAAAAAATTATCTTTTTGGGAATAGCCTGAATATCATTGTCAGGAATATTCCTGCTAAGATAACTACTGATGTTACTAGCAAAACAAGATACAAGCTTGTGTCCATGAATGATATTTCTCTTGTCACTTCACCACCAGTTGTTTCTTCTTCCCCTTCTTCTGGTTCAACAATAATAATATCTTCCTCCTCTTCTTCCTCTTCTACAGGAATTGTTACTACACACTTGCTTATTACAAGGTCTGTTGAGCCATATGCATTCAAAATAAATTCCTTATCATAGTAGTCTGATGAATCATAGTAAACCTTTGTAAGTCCCTTGTAGGTTCCAGGTAAAATATCATCCCCTACTGTTATTGTATAAGATTTACTCCAGTCATCTCCCTCATCAATCTCAAGGTCTTCTTCTTTTATATTGATTCCCAAGGCAGCGTTTTCTACTGTTAATATAATCTCATCTTCATCACTGCTTCCAAAATTAACAAGCTTAACATTGAATGTTGTTTCCCTGTCACAGGATAATGCTGTCTGGTCAAACTCTGCTCTCTTAAGATCCATGTCATGTTTTTCTTTCTCTACTCTAAGAGTAAGTGTCCATTCAACCTTGTGTTCTACATTTGATTCTTTCTCTTCTCCTTCTACAACAATTTCAATTTCATAATCTCCTTCATCAACAGCCATAGGTATGTCAAACTCAACTGATTTTGTTGAGCTCTTTTCATCTGCATTAAGGTCAAATTCTTTTGTTTCTTCCTCTAAGTCATCATCACCCTCATCATCAATATTTTTTATTGTAACAGTAATAAATATATTCTCTATTTCTATGTCTTCTTCATCTTCATCATCTTCATCAAATAAGCTTTTTATTACAAAATCAAATTTAACAGTTGATTCTGGCTTGGCTTTATCACTTATTGTCTCCCCATCATCTAAATTTGAATCTCTTTCGCCATCAACATAAACATCAAGGTCATATATCTGCAACATTGATTTTCTGTTTACTGTTATTGTAAAAACAGCTGATGATGTTACGGTTCCATCAGTGACACTTACAGTGCAGTTTGTTGTTGCTGTTGGTTTTGTATCATTAACTCTTGTTGCAGTTAATATATTTCCTGAGATAGTACAAGAAACTAATGAAGAATCACCAACTGCAGTTACAGAATAATTTAATGAATCACTATCTGCATCAGAAGCTGAAACAGTGGTTGTATCAGAACTCTCATGAGAATCAATTATGATTGCTCCTGCGCTGATTGTTGGTGCATTGTTTGGATAAGTATTTGAACTTTGTGTTGTGTTGAAATAATCATTGCTCGCGTTTGTAAAACCCACTATAATGTCAGTTGAGGTTAAAGCAGTTCCACTACAATTGTAAATTACATTAAAAGAGTTGCCAGAGGTTGTATTGCTGTAATACTGGCAAGTTCCTGAGCTTCTTGAGATGTTAGTTTGGGTTATGTTAAGACCACCAGCTGTATCACTAACTCCAGCAGTTACATTAAAGCAGTGTCCTATAGAGCAGTTTACAAATGTGTTCTGGGTTATTGTTACTGCTGCATTAACTGCTGTTGCGAGAAACAGCATAAAGAATAAGCCAACTAAGCTTCCTATTAAAAAGGTTTTTTTCATTTTTTTACCCCCTAAATTTGATCTATTTTAATTTATTTTTTGTTTATTTTGAAAATATACATATGTATAGACATATATTATTGTTAAGTAGTTACACATCATATATAAAGCTTACTATTCTGCGATATGTATAATGGATTATATATTTATATTAAGCCTAGTTATATTAAAGTATATTAAGAAAAAGCTTAAGAAATGATTCCAAACTTATCTAAGGCTCTTTTTAGCTCCCTATGGCCTTTTGCATAGGTTTTAAGCGGAATTTTTTTAATCACAGAGTCAACTGCCTGTCTTATTGCTATTGCTCCTGCTTTTGTGCCGTCTGGATGGCCATGGCAGCCGCCGCCAAACTGCATCACTATATTATTACCCATTATTTTCATAAGTGGTGGAATCCCCCCTGGATGGAGCCCGCCAGAGCATACTGCAAGGGTTGGCTTTATATTATGCCATTTCTGCTCAAGTACATGAGTTCCTTTTTCATGGATTATTTGATCTTCTATATCTTCTCCTATATCTTTTACTTCATGCTTTGTTCCGGTCATCTTGCCTACTATTGCACCAATATGCAGCTGGTCAGTACCTATAAGCCTTGCAATCTTTGCAATAGCAAGCATGCTTATTCCATGCTTTTCATTTCTTGTGAAAGCTGCATGTCCTGCTCGGTGAGCATGTATAACAAGCCCTAAATCAGCATTCCTTAATGTCTGCAATGCAGACCAGCCAGAAGTAATAATATCTATCATCACATACCTTCCGCCATTTGCCTTAACAAATCTTGCTCTTTTCAGCATCTCATTTGTTTCAGCAGTCACATTCGGCATGTATATTTTAGTTTCTCCTGTTTCTTTCTCAGCCTTGTTTCTCATCTTTAAGGTTTCAATAACTCTTTTATTGAATTTATTAAACTTCATAGAGGTAAGGTTTTCATCATCCTTTACAATATCAAGGCCGCCTGTCCAGGCATCATAAGCTACCTTTGCATGCTCTTTTTCATTTAAGCCGAGCTTTGGCTTTACTATTGTGCCTATTAAAGGTCTTTTTCTAATGCCTGTGATTTTTCTTATGCCATTTATTCCAAATCTCGGGCCTTTAAATGATTTTACAATTGATTCTGGAAAAGAAATATCCAATAAACGCAAATTCTTTAATGCGCTCATACCAAATATATTTCCTGCAATGCTTGAAAGGATTTGAGGCATATTGCCTTTTTCAAATAAATTTTCATTGTAGGCAATTCTTATTATGTTTTTTTTCTTATTAATATAAAATACGCTTGGCTTTAAGGTTCTAGCGATTCTCTTGTTCATAGTTCCAATATCAGTCCATGTTCCTATAGAAGACTCTAGTGCAACATTGCTCGCAGCCTTCTCAATAGTTGTATTATTTGGCTCTAGATAGAACTCACATATTAAGTCAGTTTTCTGTGGCTTGTATTTGAGATCAATATAGTTTAACAAAAAAACACCTTTTTTTATTTATTTCTAAAATTAAAAACCTTTGTTAAATCAACATTATCTTCGGCATAATGTTTTTCACTCTTATGCTCTTTTTCTGGCTCTTTTTCTCTTTTTTTCTCTTCAGAGTTTTGCTGTGATTCTATGTTTTCATCTGGATTTTCTTCCGAGTCTTCTTCTTCGGATTGCTCAATTTGCTCTTGTTCTTTTTCTTCAGATTTTTTTGGTTTTTCTTCTTCATAAATAGACTTGGAATCCTCTTCCATCAGCTCTTCCACTGTTCTTTCTTCTTTTGTAACATCATAATCTGGCTTTGTTCTGTCAACAGGCTCTATATCATCAACTGTCGGAAGCCCTTCTTTTTTTTCTTCAATTTCTTCTTTAAATTCATCCTCTTCGCATGATTCTTCAGGCTTAATCTCTTCTGATTTTTCTTCAGGAACTTCTGATTCTTCACTGATTGTTATTTCCTCAGGCTCGTTGCTCAGAGCTTCCTCTTCCATAACTTCTTCAATGGTTTCCTGCTTCTCAACTGGCTTTTCTATTGGTTCTTCAGCTTCTTTTGCTTCCTCAATTGATTCTTTAACTTCCTCAACTGTTTCTTCAGGCTTTTCTTCTTTATTCTCTTCAGAATCTTGTTCAATAGGCTCAGGTTCTTTTACCTTAACCTCTGGCTTTTCCTTTGGCTTTCCAATCATGTTTTTTGCCAGTTCTATTGCATCATGCATGCTTGCAGCAAGACCATTATCCTTCAAGGATGTAGCTAACTTCATTATCTCATCTGGAACATTCATTGTTTATCACCTTGTTATTTTATATTATTATTTAAAGATAAACTTAATATTATATAAAAGTTATCTTTTGGCAAAGAAGATTATGTCTTGGTTTTCCTCAATTGTTTTTGTTATCATAAACAATTTTTGTATGCTGTCTTTTATCTCATTTATTTTAGCTGACCTTTTCAATATGCTTAATGCAATATTTTTTCTGGAAACCCTTTTTATCTCTTCCAAACCTTTCTTTATATCCTTAAAGTTGTGAATTGCAGTAACAGATATAACAGTATCAAAAGAACTGTCTTTAAATGGCAGATTTTCAGCATATGCCTGTATGTAAAACGCGTTTTTTCCCTGGTTTAACATTTCTATGCTTGGGTCAATCCCTATTTTGATGCAATTAAATTCATCTGCAAAAATACCTGTGCCGCAGCCAACATCCAAAAGAAAATCCTTTTTTTTGATTTCTAAATTATCCTTTATCAGCCTTATCTTGCTTAACTGCTCTTCTTTGTGCAATTTATTATAAGACCTAGATATTGAGTTATAATAATTCATCTTCAGATTTGCTCTACTTCATCTTCTACATTGTATTGAGCAATATGGTATGCATCAAGCTTAAATGGATAACTTGGTGTTGTCGTTGTTATGCCTGTTATATTATATAACTTATATCCATAACTTGTTCCAGGATTACACTCATCACTCCAGAAACAGTAGTCAACATAGCTTTTATCAGTAATATCATTGCATAATGTCTGGTTTATCATTGATTCTATGCCGCAGCATAATGAAGGTAAAGTATCATTATAAAATCTCATAAGATAGCTCGGTGAATGCTCAGTTGACTCATTAGACTCATGCCTGTAAGTTGCGTTTGTAATGTGTATTTTTAATGTATCAACATTCCATTCTGTGTCATTAAACGAAGTTTCTTTTATTTGGTGAGAATAACCTGAGTTTATAAGGTATAAAGGGTCATCAAAACCAATAATACTTATAATTATACTAATTGTTTCTCTCTTGTTCCATGATGCAATTCCTGCATCAACAGAATAATTCATAGTTAAATTAACACCAACCTGCCATGGTCCTGTATCATCAGACTGAAAGATTACAGTATTTATGTTATCCTCATCAAAACTTGTTGTTATATGCAATACATCCTGTGACATTCTTTCAATATCTTCAAGCCTGTAGATAAAAGTATTGTCCTGCATTAATGTAATTCCCATATTACTAATATCTGCACCATCTATTGTTCCATTTAACATCACTTCTTTGAATGCTGCATTTAAGGCATTTTCATTATCTAAAAAACCTGTTTTGTTTATGTACAAAATAATTGACTTAAGTGCATTATAGCTGCTTGTATATAGTGATGTTTCAAGGTAAGATGTTTCAAGGTTTCTTAAATAATTATCAGCTGTTTTAACCCTTGATTTAAGTACAGGGATCTTGTTTTTTGAAGTGACATAAACATCAGAGGAAAATGATAAAACCAAAACACTTACAACAAGGATTGCCATAAATGTGAAAAACACCCCTTTTTTATTTTTTATTGCCATGTTATTACCTCTGATGTATAAGGTCCCCACATTAAATTATTTATCTGCCCAAAGATTATATTTTTTGATGATATCAGGACTCTTGAGGTTTCCATACCTTTTCCCTTTGTATAATTAAATAATATATCACTTCCATCCTTAATTAATAGCTGGAAGTTATATTCTGGAGGAATTATTCTTAAGAAGACTTTTTCTGTGAAATTGCCTGCTGTATTATTCATTTCCCTATAACAGAATTCTCCTAACTGCTCTAAAACAGTATTTTGTGTATTTGTTATGTTCCCATCTGCTGTTAAATTACTTACATATTCATTATCACTTAGCTCATAAATTTTTATTGATGATGCAGTGTCTATAACATCCTGAGAAAGAAAAGCTGTCTGCATCTCATAAGGCTTATTTGTTCGGGCAAACAAGATTAAAGAAATGCCAATAACTATAATGCTTGTTGCAATAAAAGCGTCTAATGTGAAAAAATATGCCTTTTTGTGCATTTTAACTTTCTTCTTCTATTTTTACTTTATCGCTGCCTATGCCAACTGTTCCATCACTTTCATCTATATAAATTATGTTTCCATCATCATCCTCAAAATGGATGTAAAACTCCCCTTCTATGCCAAGCTCTTTCTTAAGGTTTTCATAGCCTTCTGGGGTTTGACTTTTTTCAATAAGCTCATCTATTTTTCCTTCATCAACCTTTTTTTCCAGGACAGCGCTTTGGTTTTCCCCTGTTCCTGATGATATCAGGATATCAGGAACTGTTTCACCTTCATCTTTAAGCTTTTCTGCTTCATTAGGTTTTGACGACATATCAATAATATAAAAAAATCCTATAATCACAACAATAAATATAAATATTGCTATCATCACATCCAAAGACCATGTTTGTGCTTTTTTCATTTAAATTACCTCTTTTTATGAGCATACATTTAAGCAGATGATTCCATCCTTCTTTAAAATGTTATTTTCTCCTTTGTCAATAAAGCCATCAACATTTTTTGGCAATAGTTTGACTGTTTCATAAGTTTTTGTAAAATCAACATATTTAAGCACTAACTTGCTATAGTTTGTTTTCATAGTGGTTGAGCTTATAAGTGTTACTGAGTAATCAATGCCTTTTAGTGTTTGCGGGATTTCAAAGGTTCTTGAATAGCCGTCCTCAACTCCTGTTGCAATATCAATCTCCCCCTCAATAACAGAGCTCATGTCCTCTATAAGCTGGCGGTCTTTTTGATTCTGCACATCAACCATTCTCTCTGCAATAACAAGAAGGAATATGTTAAATGTCAAAAACATAAATCCAATCAACAATGCAACTTCAATGGATGATTGTGCTTTTTTCATATTGATACCTATTCAACTCTAATTAATACATTGTCTCCATTTGCCTCAACTATAACATGCTTTAGCCCGGGGGAATAATCTCTTTTTGTGAAATTATAACAGCATTGACCACTAGTATCATTAGCAGTTATATTTGTGGTAATATTAACTACTGATTTAAATGAAATATCTGAACCATCAGCTAAAAAAAATACAAGTTCTTTGTTGCACCATATTTCCATATTCCTAACACCATCAGGCATTGTTAAGTCAAGGGTTGTTTTGGATGGGCCCCCAAGATAATATACTTTCTCTGCAGCATCAATTATTTGTGTTCCAAACCTATTAATCTGACTTTGAGCTATTTCTTGATTTGACCTGTGCGAATAACTGTAAAAAATATATATTGAAGGCAGAATTACAAGTGTTATCATCCCTGCCACAAGCAGGTATTCCATTGATGCCTGTGCTTTCCTAATCACTGCCATTATTATCTAGAAAACCATGTTTAAATATATAAAAGCTTTGTGCCTACTCAAAAGTAATTTTAACTAAATTCAAGACTAATATAATCCTGTAATACTAACTAAAGTATTATAAAAAATAATCAAATCAATAAATTAAGAAAAATATCATAAACAAAAAAGAATTAAATTAAAAAATAAGGGAATTACTCAACCCTTGCCATTAACTCTCCTTCCATTGTGTGGGAGAATGCAATGCAGTCAGCATCATCAGCGGATGTGTCAGCACAATAAGTGAGAGTTATATCCCCTTTTGTCTTGCCACTAAAATCTGCTACTGAAGTGCATGTTATTGTCACACTGCCCATATCACCGTTTGCAATATGCCAACCATCCAGATTATTATAGTTATCAACACCACCAGGAGCAGCAGTTTTTAGGTCAATAGTACAGCCATTAAGTATCTGCCCACTAATATTTATGTTAGTAATCATTATACCGCTCCCCATTCCATTTTCCAGCTTAAGTGCTATTGAACCTGGAGTTCCACCATTTATTATATGATCCCTACAGTATAATCCCATTGGCAGAGTGCATTTCTCTGGCAAAAGATTTTGCGGGTTTAAAACACCAAAATATGCTAATGCACCAA
>Ga0268281_1002121_pt1 | contig 10253 bp, 20 predicted proteins | sample saktaG_10_FD_190134 | JGI IMG/M metagenome (GOLD analysis project Ga0268281, IMG submission 190134) | Saline water microbial communities from Sakinaw Lake, British Columbia, Canada - sak_2011_5_24_50m | ecosystem: Environmental > Aquatic > Non-marine Saline and Alkaline > Saline ... | reverse complement strand
AAAGAGTTGATAAAATAATCAGAAGGATAAAAAATGGATCTTGAGTTTTTCAAATCCTTAGATCCAGATTGGAAATCAAGAGGATATTTAGATGGTGTCATTACGTCTAAAAGACTCATTCTTCCAAATACTGATGTAGATAAGAGATTACAGGATATTGAGGAAAGTCTTGCGGAATTAAGGGACATTATCTATTTCTATATTCACAAACGAGGTACAGAGGATACATGGTCTTTATTTGGTCCTTCAAATTTTTGGAAAGATAATTAGGAGAAAATAATGCACGAAAAAATAATCAATAATCTTGAAGTTCTCAAGATTAACTGGCACTTGAATAAGATTCAACTCTGCGCATTGCTGAACGATGCCGGTCAGGACGTGAGTATCAGGACCGTCGAGAACTATTTGAGTTTGAATACGTTGAATCTCAAAACGGAACTGGCAGTCAAAAATATCAGCGATGATCTTGAGATGTGCTGGCACAGGATGGCTGATTTTATCAAGAGCAAAAACATGCAGGTTGACGATAACTGTCAGGTTGCATGGTTGTCAATGGCGATTTACAGTGAAGGATGGTTCGACGAGTTTGTTTCGATCAATCCGACAAACCGGAGGGTATCGCAAATTGTGTCAATGCTATATCCGAAGATGTAAAAAAAAACACTCCGGCTGTTTAACCGGAGTGCCAATCAATTAAAGGAGTCAGAAATGAATCTTTTAAGGAGAAACAAGTATAACGAGTTTATAATAGGGGATAAAAATTGAATATGCAAGCGATGTATTACGAAAAAAAGGGTGGAATAGAAATAGTTTCCTATCCTCCGGAAAGTGGGGATTGGATTTATCATATATTCAAGGGAGAAACGAAAATGCAATCAATTAGGATAAGTAGCTTCAATCTTTTAGAGCGTTGTAAGGGCTCTCTGGGCGTTAGTGATAGCGAGGATGATGATGGTGGTCTGATCATCAAAGAGGACGCTTTGTATGCGAGACAGGGCAGTTGTACGCACGAGATAAACGAGCAAATCGTTCTCAAAGGTGCGGTTCCTGATTTCACACCGTTTTTAAAGAAGTGGAATGTGAAATTTGAAGAGGTATCTCAACCCGTGTTCACATTTTACGATATGTGGACGAGGTCGGTCGGGATCTACGATGGAAAAGATTTGCCACCTTTAACCAACTATTTTATGGATACACAGACAGAGGTTGAGTTTGAGTTCGATCTTGATGGGTTCCACATTACAGGTCACGCAGATTTGACAGGTGATAGTGCTGATGGTCATCATGTTCTTGATCATAAAGCCGGCTTCCTGGACACTAATTACGATGCACAGTTACGGGGATATATGTATGGATACTTTGAAAAGCTCCATTCATGGAATCAGTTGCATTCGGATAAGTTTTACGGCTGGATTGCGAGACTCCGGAATGATAAGGAGCATCGCTTTGAGACGATGGAAATGACAGTCGTAGAGTTGACCGAGTGGATGTCAGACTTCATTCGATCTCTTAACGACTGGGACGGCAAGACCTATCACCCAGGGGATCATTGCGGATTCTGTCCTCGTCGCTATTCCTGTCCGGCGTTGGATATTCAACTATCTACGAGTTATAGCTACGTTACTGGAATTGACAGAGATAAGGCACTGGCTGATTTTAAGGCTGCACCTTGTAAATTCGTTGATAAGCTGAAACAAGCAAAGGATATTATCGCTAATTTGGACCGCATGGTTAAGTTTCAGGTCAGTATGTACGGATCATTAGAGGATCCAGACGGTCGGATCTTGACGACTAAGACACCTTCTGAGCGGATAATCTCAGAGGCTGCTATCAAGGAATTAATAAACTTGGGATTTACACCGGAGCAGATTCTTAAAGTGGCTAATATTTCAAAAAAAGGTGTTAGTGAAATTGCAATGGGATCCGTTAATCGAGGCGAGAAGGGAGCGTTTAAGCGTGACGTTCTCGACGAGTTGCGGGAGAAGGGTTGCTTCCGATCCGACGAGGTCGGAGCTTTAACGTCAATTCGCCGTTGAGAATGACTGCCTGGCAATTCTGGAGGTCGTCAACCCTTCTGATGCACCTGGCGTAATCATTTCTGATGGCATAACCACAGATAAGGAAACAAACAATGTCGAATGAAGAAAAGATCAGGGAAAAGGTGACCGGTGAAACGGCTGTCGAAAGACGGTTCAGGATGCAACCGGATTCTCCAGTTGGAAACAAGAACACACTGGCAACAATGCTTCGGGATCCAGGAATTATGAAATCAATGAGTGAGGGGATTTCTAAGCTGATTCCGATTGAAAAGCTAATCAAGATGGGAATTATAGCGGCTCAGAGGACTCCTAAGCTTTTGCAGTGTACGCAAAATTCCATCATATTCTCACTCATGACCAGCGGTCAACTTGGATTGGATTGTTCAGGGATACTCGGGCAGGCTTATCTGATACCTTACAAAAATCAGGCAACATTCATCATAGGCTACAAAGGTCTTGTAACGCTGGCTTATCGAAGCGGTCAGGTGCGTTCAATAAGTACGGATGTCGTCTTTCAGGATGAACCGTTCACATTCAAACGAGGCACTAAAACTGTCTTAGAACATATTCCTAATTACAGGATAGAACGTGATTACTCACTCAAAGGGATTGGTGAAATTGAGTGTGTCTATTGCATAGTCGAGCTTACGAATGGGTCTCAACACATCGAGGTAATGGGTGTGGGTGCGATTGAGAAGATTCGTAAATCATCTCGAAATGGTGATGGTGATATATGGACAATCTACTGGTGTGAACAGGCAAAAAAGACTGTTTACCGACGATGCTCGAAGTGGATTCCGTTGAGTATTGACTATCACGACGAACACGCAGATGCTTATGTAAATGCAATAAGCGTTGACAATTCACAGTTTGAGGACGCTGATTACGTGGATATTGAACCGCCGGAGTTTGAGTCTTCACCTCCGATCACCGAGGCGAAGAAGCCGAAGGTCGATAAGGTCAAGGAGCCGGAAGCTCCTGAAGAACCGCCGGCTGAGAGCTTATTCATTCGCAGACAAAGAATATGAACCACCGGCGTTTTAATTAGTCTGGCAGGGTGTATGGTAGCCTGTTTACCGCATGACAGGCAGCCGGTTCGATTCCGGCTACACCCGCAAATGGAACCGTACGAATAAATCGTACAAATAAATCAATAATTTACAGGAGTTAAGAAGTGAAACATTACAAAGTTACAGTAGAGTTGACCTGCCAGAAATGTGGCGGGGACTTTACCTACACAGTCGAGGATCCGCTGAATATCCAGAAGGAGTTCAACGGGGATGATTGCAACCCTTATATCGACTTTGAAGACGACGATATTTGTTACTGCGACGAGTGCTGGTACATAATCAGGATGGAGTATTGATATGAAAACGGTTAGTATTGTGGTCAATATCTTTTCCGAAGTCGTCGAGACAACTGGGAATGATAAAATTGTGGTCAAGGTATTTGATAATTCAGAACTAAAATTTACATATCTAATGAGCGATTACGTTTATCATGGTGAAATATCGACAAAGAGGATGCACAACAAAATAAAGGATTTGGTCGATGATCATATTCTGAAAGGGCTGAAAAATGAGTAGAAAGATAGTTTACATCATATTAGCAAACAGATCGAAATTCCGGAGCCGAAATGACAGAAGCTGAATTTGCTGCTGGGATTGTTGCTAAACTGGCAGATCTTAATTGGGATGTTTATCAAGAGGTATCAACCGGATATGGTGCACCCAGAGCGGATATTGTTGCGATTCAACGCTTCGGAACTTATACTTTAAGCTGGATTATAGAGGTTAAACTCTCATTTTCTTTAACGGTAATAGAGCAAGCCATTCGATGGCGCAAACATCAAGCTGCAAACTATGTTTCAATTGCAACCCCAAATGCTCAAACCAGATTTAGGAATAGAATACGTGTTCCGTTTAAGTATCCTGGAGTTAAGGATATACTCGATGAAATGGGAATTAATGTTTTTGCATCTGAACCAAGATTACCAAGATTTTATAGATGTAATCGTTTTAAGTCATTAACAATACTGAATTTTCTTAATGATAATCAAAAAGATATGGCACTTGCCGGAACTAAAGGGGAGAGTTATTATACTAAGTTTAGTTGGACGTGTAGATTGATTTGTGAATATTTAAAAGAATTTCCAGGTGCAACTATTAAGGAAGTTGTTAAGAATGTTGCGCATCATTATTCAAATGATACTGTTGCTGCACGATCAATTTTTGTATGGTTAAGGGAGGGAAAAATCAAAGGCTTTGAGCAACGAAGGGTTAATGGTAAAATAGGTTTATATCTGAAGGAAGAGAAATGAGTCAATGCGATTGTAGTTATTCTGATTATGACTCTCCCAGTATTTATCGAGCAGAAACAATAAAAGCTCGCAAAATCCATAAGTGTTGTGAATGTCATTCCGTAATTGAATTAGGCCAAAGGTATGAAAGAGTTACCGGTTTGTGGGAGGGGCAATTTGATACTATTCATACCTGTCTGTCTTGTGTTGCTATTCGCAAACAATACTGTCCTCATGGTTTTCTTCACGAGGGGTTGCGGGAAACCTTAATAGAATGCTTGGATTTGGATTATCTTGATCCTGATTATGGGCATGGAGATTGTGAAGACAAGGAGGAGCTATAATGAGGTGGAGCTTAAAAAAACAATAGAGGGAAAAGATGAGCCTAAATAAAGTTACTAAAATATATGTTAAGCCTTTAATACTGGATAAACCAGGAATTGGCTATCAGGTGTTTGAAATAGTGAGATTTGCTTCAAATCCTATAAAATCATTATGCCATGAATATTATGCAAAAATAGGGGAGTTGTGTAGATCCTCTGAATATCCAAATATAAAATGGTCTGGCGGTTCATATCCAAATGGTTTTCATATATTTAAAAAATATGAAGATGCTAAATTGTTTATGAGAGAAATTCCCTTACCTGCTGAAAATTATGTAGTATTCAAAGTTGAATATAACAATATAGTTGCACTTGGATTTCAGACGATTAGTGAATATTACAAAACAAGAGGAGCTGTTGTCATTGCCAGAGTCCGTAGGATATTAGAGAAAGTGAGGTCGATATGAGATACATGCCACGCATAGGCGACACCATCGCTATCAAGAAGAGCCTTGTGTTTGAGGGCAGGTCTTTTGCGAAAGGCGAGATGGGATCCGTGACTGCGATATGCAGCACACCGACGAGATTGATCAAGAAGCCTCCGGTCTATTTCAGAGCGGATCGGGATCATGGCAGGCAGTGGTAGTATGTTAGGTGGGAATGGTCGAGACCACAAATTATATTTTGGGACATACTCTTGAATCATCCCTTGCATTTTGGTAATAGAGTTGTATATTAGACTTATGACAAAATTGGTTACATATTATAATTTTAGAATACCCAGCTCTTCGCTTAAAAAGCGAGCGCTTGTAACTAAGCGTTGTCAGGAGTTGGGTTTTCTATTTATAAAAGGATAGCAATATATGTCAGATAACATAGGATACATAGGGTTATGGCGTAAAATCAGAGATCACTGGACATGGACTGAATCCTTGCCAGCAAGTCAAGCGTTAGCATGGATAGATATGCTATTAGAAGCCAGATTTTCTAAAGAACCCAAAAAGGTTATGATTAAAGGAAATATTTTATTCTGCAACTATGGTGAATCTTTGCGTTCACTTGAATCATGGGGAAAAAGATGGGGATGGCATAAATCAAAAGTGAAAAGATTTTTTAGTCTTTTAAAAAAAGATGGAAATATCGAAACGGTAAACGAAACGGTAACTACTCGTGTATCAATTTGTAATTATGATAAATATGATGTTAAAAACCAAAACAGCGATACGGTAAGCGATACTGAATCGAAACGGGAGCGAAACGGGAGCGAAACGGGAGCGACCCCAAAAGAAGAATGTATTAAGAATGAGAAGAATGTAAAGAAGGAGGAAGAAGTATATAAAGAGACACCGGCGAAAAAACCTGAACCGAAACAATCTTCTCTCCTCGAAGAAATTCCTGATGACGTAAAAGAATTTGTTGATAGATTCAACAAATACGTCATAAAGGTAAAAGGAAGTCCTATGGAAAAAATGGAATTTCAATACAGGGAATGTATTAATATCATGAAAAACCGTGATATTAAAATAACCGAAATGAACGAAATTCTTGAATATATTGATAACGAAAAGTGTTTTTGGTATGGGAAACTTACATCTATGAAATCTATGAATTTAAGAGTAAAATCGGGTGAATGGAGACCAAAATATATTCTTATACAGGCGAGAACTGAAAAAAATAGACCGAAGACCGAAGCCGAGAAAATGGCTGAGCGGTTTGCGGAAACCAACAAAGAAGACATCTACATTAATCCCAAAAATATAGGATAAGAAATGAAAACAATACTCTACTGTACCAACTGCGATAAGACAACCGAAATTGAGGACTTCGACCCGAGATACAGGTATTTTCTCTGTGAAGAGTGCAAAACCAAACAGATCTATGTCAAGTCCGGAGTAGGTGAAAGATTTTACGGATGCAACTTTGACACCTATGATGTTGACTTTAATAACCATAAATCGAAAATGCCAGTAATCTACGATGCGATCAAGATCAATCAGGGACTGATCTTTTCAGGTTCTCAAATCGGAATCGGTAAAACACACCTCGCTATTGCCTCGCTAATTGAATATTGCATGAAAGATAAAATTGACCCAGCGAAAACAATTTTTATTCAAATGCGAGACTATGACATTGAACTAACCACTTCACTTTATAATAACATGAACAGCATTATCGAATCGGTTAAAAACAAGAAAATTGTTATCCTTGACGAAATGGGACGTGAAAGTGAGAAAACAAGACGCATTATCGAAATGGTCATAGATAATATCTATAATCACAATAAAATACTAATTGGTACAACTAATTTGAACATTCCGGAGTTTAAGAAGTTTTACGACAATTCCATAATAGACCGGATTACAAATATGTGCCAAATAATTCAATTAACAGGAAAGAGTTGGAGACAGAAATGAGTAAAGTATATCAAAAAGGAAAGAATGACTGTATGAGAGCCGCAATAGCCAGCATTCTCAACCTAAAACTGAAACAAGTCCCAAAGTTTCATAAGAAGAAAAACTTTTGGAAAAGTATTAAGAAGTTCTTAGAAAGTAAAGGATTATATATAAAAAGTATTTGGGTTGAAAAAATTTGTGCTATCAGAGGTTATCTTTCAAACAGTCCACGTGGTTATCATTTAACGATAATTCAAAATGTCAATAATCCAAATTTTGCACACGCTATTGTTTGTAGAAATGGGAAAATAGTTCATGATCCTGCTGATAAAAGAGAGATACATAAATATTACAGTTACATTGCACGACATATAATTTTAGTTCAATTAAATCCAGGAGACAGAAATGAATGGTAAAATCAGATGAGGGATTTTAACCTATGCAGAATAGGTCAGAATCAATCTGAGTTGAAAGAGTAAATCAGAATGGTACAAAGACACCAAGAAATAGAAAACGCAACAGCGGGCTTTAAAATAGCCTTAAATCGTAAATTAACCGAAAGGAGAGAAAATGATACTAATGGGAATTGATCCCGGACCGCTTGAGTCCGGCTGGATCGTGTGGGACACGGTAAAAGAGGAAGTGCTGGAATGCGGTATTTCACCAAACAAACTGATACGGATTTCAATCGAATCGACGGTGAAAGAGTGGGATATTGACGTAGTTCTGATCGAAATGATCGCTTCCTACGGAATGGCAGTGGGTGAATCCGTATTTGAGACCTGCGTCGAGATTGGAAAGTTTGATTATTGTATTCACATGATATTTCATTCGCCCAAAGTCATTCTAATCAAGCGACGAGACGTTAAACTGCGTCTGTGTGGCAATGCAAGAGCGAAGGACACAAACATACACCAACGTCTCGTGGATATGTACGGCAAGCCCGGCACTAAGAAGAACCCTGGCAAGCTTTACGGTGTGAAGTCGCACATCTGGTCAGCGTTGGCACTCTGCATAGCATACCAAGAGGAACTGCGAGAAGCGGAGTTTAAAGTACTTGACAAGGTAATGCTGAAATACGTTAAAACAGAGAGAGAGGTACGAAGATGAAAGCATTACTATTTCTGCTGCTGTGCGGTACGCTGATCGCACAAGAGCCGGTTTCTGATATGATTGATAATGGATGGGTTACTACGTTCAAATTGGCTCAAGAGGACACAATAAAGTTTGAGTTTAAAAAAATCAAACTTAATGGAGTGCCTTTGGATTCACTGATTGACGCAATGGTTTATGAATCAATCAATAAAATTACGAAAGGGAGCGAAATGAAGAGCAAAGAATCACTTAACGCCGATGATTGGTTTCTGATCGGAAAGGGTCTGAAAGCGTTTGAAGAAAAGACTGGTATGGAATGTTATAACGTATCAGTGTCAAAGCACGAAGGCGTGATAAACCTGAACATGGACGTTCGGAAGCCAAATGAACCATTAACAGAGGAGGAATCCCGGGCGTTTACAAAAATGAACCATTAACAGAGGAGGCAGAAATGCCAGAACCAGAAGAAGAGTATCCGGTTATAACCGAGACCGGTAAGTATCTAAAGCCAAAGCGCAGTTTCAAAGTCGGCGATAAGGTCAGGCTGAAAAATCGGATTGCGTCCCTGTCAAACGATAACGTGAGGCTATTCACCAAGAGAAATAAATTGTACAGAAAAATCAAGCGATTGAAAAGAATCGTTAGAAAATTGACCGAATAAATTAACACGAAAGGTAAGAAATGACAGGAACAGCAGTACAAAAAATGACTCATGAAGAGTTAGTACAGGAAAATCAATACTTACAACATCAACTGGATGAACACGAGAAGTATATTCTCGCATTGAGTTGCAAGAAGACACTTAACAATACAGATTCAAATGGAACAGAAAAAAATGTTCCTGATGTTGAAAAATGGGGAGACCCTGATACTTGGGAGTTGATTTGTAAAGCCAGCTCAAAGAAAGAAGGCTGGATGAAGTCAACGAAGGCAATGGAAATTCCAGATAAAGGATGTATTGTTCAAGTAACGACACAACAGCGGAATCCTGATGGATCTTGGTCTATTGCTGAAGCTATTACTTTTGTTCCACACAGTGCAATCAATGATGTTTGGACAGAAGACAATCATCACGAGGAACTCATAGGAAGAAAAATATACTAAAGAAAATTGACCACTTGAACGAGAAAGCCCTGCTGATCATCATCGACCGGCAGGGCTTTTAATTTATAAACAAGCCTCGTAAAGCTTGTTTATTTTCAAACGCATATTACGCCTGGGGATTGCCTTGCCTTTCCGAATTCTACACAATGCAACCTCGCTAATTCCGATCATGTTTGAAACATCAAACCACGTCGGTCGAGAAGTTCCTACTAGAGTCTTGAAGCTCTCGGAATCCCGGATACTGTTGAGCTTAGTTTCAAAGCTAATCATTGCTCGCCGCTGTCCGTCAATAGATAGATCTTGAAAACGCTCTTTCTTGATCATTTTCCCTCCAGCAGTGCGTGAATGTTACGCAGGCACCTGTCAAGCTCGGCGACGAAATCAAGTAACACCTGCCTTTTAAGCCCGGTGATTACCACAGCAGCCTCGACCGGTTCCGGATCCTGAGCCATAGCTACCTTTAAGCACTGACTCTTTCTCAACGCTTGCTCTGCTCGTTCGAGCAGATGATTCTGAAGCTCGGCTTTCCCAAGCTCTAATGTTTTGATACTCACTTCTTCTCCTCTAAAATAAAAATTTGTAATATTCTTGACTTCAATGAATACATCATTTATTCACCTCTTCGATGTAATTTTTAAGAAGTTTGCGAATAACTTTTATCTTGCAATTAGCTGTTAATTCATATAATAGTGGGCTACAATCGAACTCCAACTTTACATGATTGCGAGCGTGATACGCAATAATACGAGTCTTAAACTTCCAAATTATCCGACCATTAACCTCTTTATTATGAGTTGGCATAACCCATAAGGTTTTGGCTTTATTGCCCCACTTGCCGATTTTACCTTCCATGTTCCTAACTCCAAATTATTGATTGTTCCGGTTGACCTGCCCGCCAGCATCGAACTGGTACGATCCGCTCCGGGCAGGTGGAGAACTATCCACATATAGTGCATTCAGCACAAGAGTTAATTTTTCTTTAGAACTTTTGAAGACTCAA
>Ga0268281_1002098_pt1 | contig 10373 bp, 12 predicted proteins | sample saktaG_10_FD_190134 | JGI IMG/M metagenome (GOLD analysis project Ga0268281, IMG submission 190134) | Saline water microbial communities from Sakinaw Lake, British Columbia, Canada - sak_2011_5_24_50m | ecosystem: Environmental > Aquatic > Non-marine Saline and Alkaline > Saline ... | reverse complement strand
TCACTCCCACACCTACGCCTACTCCCACCTCGACGCCCCAGCCCGCCGAGCGCCTTGAGGCAGGGCGTGCTTATCAGAGGAATGGCGACTACGAGCGGGCCATCACTGAATATGAGGTCCTTCTATCTGAAAAAGCTGCGGAAGAGGCCAGGGAGGCCAGTTTTCTCATTGGCGAAAGTCACTTTCTGAATGGAGACTATCAACTGGCGGAAGAGGACCTCGAGAGATTCCTGCGGGATTATCCTGACGATGAGCGCGGCGCCCAGGTTCTCTTTCTCATAGCCAGAAGCCATGAGCGGATGGGGGATTGTGTGACAGCTATCGAATACTACCGCCGGTACCTGGCTCAGAGGGATGTCGTAGCTGACTATGTGCACGAGCTTATCGGCGACTGCTACGTGAATCTGGAAGACTACTCTCAGGCTATCGTGGCCTATAGGGAAGCTCTCCAAGAATCCCCAAGCTCTGACCAGGAGACTGGGCTCATGGAGAAAGTGGCCGACGCTTATTCAACCGCGGCCAGGTATGCTGAGTCCATAACCTGGTATGAGGCTCTCCTCAGAAAAGCAGAGAAGGACGACCAGCGGGCCAAGTTCGAGTATCTGATCGGCCAATCATATCTGGAGTTGGAGAAGCCAGAGGAGGCTCACCAGCACTTCTTGGAGGCGGTGGATCGCTATCCCAAGGCCTGGTATGCTTATCAGGCGTTGGTGGAGTTGGTGGATGCCGGCGTCGAGGTGGATGAATACCAGCGGGGGCTGGTGGACTACTATGCCGGTGCCTATTGGCCAGCTATCCGGGCCTTCTTCCGCTACATCGAGAGCACCCCGGATCACACGGGCGATGCTTACTACTACGTCGGTTTTGCTTACTCGGCGGTAGGCTCTTATGAATCGGCCATGAGCGCGTTCGATGCCCTCATCGAATCCTATCCCACCAGTGGGTACTTTGGCTACGCCTGGCTGGGGAAGGCCAAGGCTCTGGCTAGCCAAAACCAGCACGATGAGGCTCTGAATACCTACCGAGAGTTTGCGCGGCTCTACCCAGGCCATGAGCTAGCGGAAGAGGCCCTCTGGCGGGCTGCCTCCCTCTCCGAGGCAGACAAGGACTACGACGAGGCAGCGCGCGCTTACCTGGATTTGCAGACGAGGTATCCCCAGGGACAGTACGCTGCGATAGCCCTCTTCCAGGCGGGACTGTGCTACTACCGGCTGGATGAAAGCGAGAAACCCATCGAAGCCTGGCAGAAGCTGCTGGATACTTACGAGGACCCCGATCTGCATACCCAAACCCTCTTTTGGGTGGGAAAGGTGCTGCTCCAGCTAGGTGAAACGAGAGACGCTACCACCTATCTGGAGAAAGCGGTCTCTGCAGACTCGGAAGGATATTACGGCCTGCGGGCCAGAGATTTGAGCCAGCCAACTTCGCTCGGCCTGGGCTTGGCGATCCAGGCCATTGACGAGAAAGCCGAGCGAGAGGAGGCCGAAGCCTGGCTGGCTACCTGGGTAGAGGGAGTGAGCCACGATCAGAGCTTGGGTAGCCTGAGCCTAGAGTTAGAGAAAGATTTGCGCTTCCAGCGGGGTGAGGAGCTACTGGCTGTGGGCTTGCTTGAGGAAACGGGAGCAGAGTTGGATGCCTTGCGGAAGGAGTTGCTCGCTGATCCTTTGACTCTCTATCAACTTTCTTTGGCTTTGCGCGAGCGGGGTCTGTATCGTCTGTCCATCCTTTGTGCTCAGAGGTTGATCCAGCTCTCTCCTGCTGAGTCCGTCGGCCAGGCGCCGCGCTTCCTGCAACGCCTGGTATATCCTCTCTACTTCGATGACCTGGTGCTGGCTGAGGCCGAGGCCAACAACTTCGATCCTTTGCTGCTCTGTGCTCTGATCTGGCAGGAGAGTCTGTTCGAAGGATGGGCCACCTCCTGGGCTAGTGCGCAAGGTCTAACTCAGGTCATACCTGCCACTGGCGACTGGATCGCTCTGCAATTGCGCTGGAAAGACTACCAGCCCGAACATCTCTATCGGCCTTACCTCAACGTCAAGTTCGGGGCCTGGTACCTGGCCCGGCAGTTGAGGGATTTTGAGAACAATCTTTTTGCTGCCCTGGCTGCCTACAATGGCGGGCCTGGCAACGCAGCCCGTTGGCTGGAGCTGACGGAGTATGGCGACGAAGACCTCTTCGTGGAGAGCATCTCCAATGCCGAGACCAGGCGCTACGTCGAGAAGGTCTATGAGCACTACGCCGTGTATCGTGAGCTTTATGGAGGGGAGTGAAGTAGCCATGCGCGTCAAGCTAAGACGGCAGCCTGCGGGAAAATGGTTGCTTGCCAGCTCCGCCGTGGCATAAAGTGCCACGGCTACGAAGCTGCCATCCCGTAAACGGGATTCTTGAGCCCGATTTCATCGGGCGGGAGCTTTGTAGCACGGCCACGCCTGTCCTGAGCAAGGTCGAAGGATCATGGCCGTGCGGCCCCGGCAAGCACGATGTTACCCTTAACTTGACGCGCATGGGTCAACAGCCCCAGCTTGTTCACCGGCACGACGATGCCGCCCACGGGATAGCCGAAGGCAGCGGTGCAGGCCTTGTCGGCGTCCATGTGGGCTTCTACCGCAGGGCGAGGCTGCTGCCGCTCCCTTCGACCATCCCTCTCACGCTATAGCGGCGGCATAGCGCAGTACCTGGCGGGTCAGGCTGCGAGGCTGGGACGGACTCTCTGGCTGGAGGACAGGCACCTGGTCCTCCAGGATAAAGTGGGCATAGGCCCAACTGAACGCCTCGTGCAGAGGCACAGCCGTCAGGCCAGCCTGGGGCACATCGAACAGTTCGTCGGCTATATGGAATTTAAGAGCCCAGATCACCAGAGGATAGGTCTTCTCGAAGCTGGAGCTCATGAAAGCGTAGGGCCTGTCGGTCCGAGGATCGTAGTCCACCATGAGATCAGCCACCCATAGCGAGCGATAGCCTGGGGTATCGAGCCCCGTCTTGCTCCTGGGGATGTCTGGATCGGAGGCAATCGCTTCTACCAATCCCGGCTCCTGGAAGAAAAATCTCAGTTTTCTCATAAATCACCTCTCATTGCCACTATAAGCCGAACAGTCGCCGCCTGACCTGGGGTGCGATGTACCAGACCTCAATCTCCGACGGCAAGACGACCATAAGTCCCTTGACCTTGCCGCTTTCTTGAATGTGCAGGTTGTAAAAGAATTTGATGCCTCGTCGGACCTTCACGATGACGGCCACCAATCAACTCGACACGGCGCGAAAACAGATAAGCCTTGAGCGACTTCTCGACAGCCTGCTGACAGCCAAAACAGGTTTGGGTGTAGAATTGACCGTCGAAGTCATGTCGGGCACACTGCAGGTCATCCTTCGCTCCCTCTCGAACCAAATCGCGGCTAGCTCCTCGAACTCATCCGCGGGCATATACCACTTCCCCTCTCTCGATTTCCCTGAGGAAGAGATTCCCTTTCCCCAGCCGCTCCTCATATTCCTCTGGGGAGTAGATGTGTAACTCGATGTCCACCGGGTAAGCATATCCGTATCGTGAGAGCAAGCGTCGCAATCGCTGCTTCTCTCGGACAGAGCCATCCTCGAGACGTTTCAGGACACAAAGGTCAATGTCGCTGTCCTCGCCTAGTGTGCCCCACACAGATGAGCCAAAGCGAATTATCTTCTCAGGATCGGCTTTTTTGAGGATTTCCACGACTTTCCGCGTTTCCTCGTCGTAGAATTCCCTCAGTTTTTCCTCTTCCACCTTGACCGCCTTTCCCCAAAACCGATGCGTAAGCTCATCTCGCACCCTTAATGCTCTCCCCATCTTTTTTCTATTGTACTGCTAATCGGACAGATGTCAAATCAAGGTCGTTATTAGGCATCTCACTTTAGGGGCGAGTTCGCTCTTGGGAGAATATGGACCAGCATCCTTCGACAGGCTCAGGATGCCCCAGTGAGCTTGCCAGGAGAGGCTGCCCCAGAACTGAGCCGCACCTGACTTGACCCTCCCACTTGACGAGATGCCCCTATCTGTGGTATCATTACCCCAAACCTGGAAAAGGAGAAAAAAAATGAAAACCGAATCGTTCCGAGGCCGAGATTTCCTCACTCTGCTGGATTACACCACGGAGGAGGTGGAGACCATCCTGGACGTGGCGCTGGACTTCAAACGGCGCTTCGCCCTGGGCGAGCCCCACGATCATCTGCTGCGAGCCAAGACGCTGTTCATGATCTTCTACAACCAGAGCCTGCGCACCCGCAACAGCTTCGAGGCGGGGATGACCCAACTAGGCGGGCACGCCCACTTCCTGGACCCCAGCAAGATCTACACGCCGGCGTTGCCGGGCAGAGAAGTAGCCTACAGCACCGAGCGCGTCTCCGACGTGGCGCGTGTGCTGGCGCGCATGGGCGACGCCATCGCCATCCGCTGTTACGGCGATCCAGTGGACTGGGAGTACGGCGGAGCTCACGAGATGATGCGGAACTTCGCCTATTGGGCAGACATCCCGGTCATCAACATGGAGTGCGACAAGTATCACCCCTGCCAGGCCCTGGCCGACATCCTCACTGTCTACGAGAAGTTCGGCACGTTCGAGGGGGTCAGATTCGTGATGAGTTGGGCCTATTCGCCCAGCGTCCACAAGCCGCGGGCCGTGCCCCAGAGCGCGATCATCGCGGCCAGCATGATGGGCATGGACGTGGTGCTGGCCCATCCTGACGGGATGGAGCTCGACGAAGAGGTGCTCCAGGCCTGCGAGGGGTATGCCGAGAAGTCCGGGGGCTCTTTCGAGATTTCCAACAGCATGGAGGAAGCCTTCGATGGAGCTCACGTGGTCTACCCCAAGGCCTGGGCGGCGGTGCCCATGTTCAAGCCGCCGGTGGGCGAGGATGATCCGCAGAAGGCCCAAGAGATTTTCGACGCCAACCAGGACTGGATCTGCGACGCCGACAAGATGGCTCTAGCTGACCCTGAGGCCATCTACATGCACTGCCTCCCCTGCGACCGCGGCTTCGAAGTGACCGACGAGGTCATTGACGGGCCGCAGTCGGTGGCCTTCGACGAGGCCGAGAACCGGCTGCACGTGCAGAAAGCGGTGATGGCCTTGACGATGAAGTGAGATGGCCCTCTCCCCCCTAACCCCCCTCTCCCAACCCTGGGCGAGGGGGGAACTGGGCTTTCCTCCCCTGCTTCCCCCCCAGAGTTGGGGGGGGGCCAAGGGGGGGCGGGGAGGGGCTGAGGGCCTGTGCGACAGGTACGTGATCTGGGTGGATCATCGCCTGCCGGACACAGCTCCGGACATCTTCTTGGTCTTTTTGCGGACCAGGACGATCAAGCGTATCTACTTGCCCATCATGCTGAAGTATGCGTCACCGTGAAGAGAGGAGCCTAGACAATGACCAAGCTCGTCAAAAGACCTTCAACGTATCTGTATCCGGTGCCTGTCGTTCTCGTCACCTGTGGGAGCGGCGACCAAGCCAACATCATCACCCTGGCCTGGGTGGGCACTATCTGCTCCGACCCGCCGGCGGTCGGGATCGCCATCCGCCCCAGCCGGCACTCCCACGACCTGATCCGCCAGGCGGGGGAGTTCGTGGTCAACATCCCCACCGCCGATTTGGTGGCCCAGGTGGACTACTGCGGCCAGGTCTCTGGACGGGACGTGGACAAGTGGGTGGCCTGTGGCTTCACCCCGCAGCCCGGCTCGGCCGTCGCCACCCCGCTCATCGCCCAGTGCCCGGTCAACCTGGAGTGCGAGCTGGCCAGGATCATCCCTCTCGGCACGCACGACCTCTTCGTGGGCGAGATCGTGGCCGTGCAACTGGACGAGGCCATCCTGGACGACAGGGGCCACATTGACTACGCCAAGGCCCGGCCCTTGGCCTACCTGGGCGGTCAGTACCGGGGAATCGGGGAACTTCTGGGACAGTACGGCGACTGGCGAGAGGGACCGCTCGAAGGGTAAGCGAACACTGATGAGGAGGAAAATAAACATGGACCTTTACGGACAAGACCTGATCTGCACCCAGGACTGGTCAGTCGAAGAGCTGGGGGCGGTACTGGAGTTGGCGGCAAAAATGAAGCGCGACCGCTTCTCGCCACGCTGGACCTCGATACTCCAACATAAGACCTTTCTGATGTTCTTCTACAACCCCTCGGTGCGCACCCGCCAGAGCTTCGAGGCAGCGGCTACTGAGCTGGGCGGCCACGCGCAGTTTTTAGAGCCCAAGGCCATGCGTCTCAAGACCGCCAAGACTGCGGGCGAGACGGTGGAGGACGCGGCCAGGGTGATGAGCCGCTACGCCCACGGCCTGGGCATCCGCATCCTGGAGGACAAGATCGGGGCCTACGGCGAGGGCGACGACCTGTTGCGCGAATACGCTCGTTGGGCCACCATCCCCATCATCTCCATGGCTCACGACAAGTATCACCCTTGCCAGGGCCTGGCCGACGTGATGGGCTGGCTTGAGCACCTGGGCGACGTGCGAGGCAAGAAGCTGCTGGTCACCTGGGGGCACGGCGCTCTGGCCCGCTCCTGGTGCAGCGTCCAGGAGGCGCTGCTCATCGGCTCTCGCTTCGGGATGGACGTGACCCTGGCCCATCCTGAGGGATACGACCTGGATCCCCAGGTCATCGAGTGGACCAAAGGGAACTGCGCCGCCAATGGCAGGACCTTCGAGGTAGTCCACGACGTGACTTCAGGCTACGAGGGGGCACACGTGGTCTACTCCCGCCACTGGATGAGCCCCCAAGCCTATCGCGGCGGCGAGTTCCACAAGCAGGAGGAAATTGACAAGGCATTGCAGTACCCGCAGTGGATCTGCGACGCCGCAAAGATGTCTCTCACCGACGACGCCCTGTTCACCCATCCCATGCCTGTGGACCGGGGTCACGAGGTAACCGACGAGGTCGCCTCCGGCCCCCGCTCCGTGATCTACGACGTGGCCGAGAATCGCTTACACGTGCAAAAGGCTTTAATGGCTTTGACGATGGGCAATATCTAATCCACATCTGGAGGTGCCATGCGCATTATCCTTTACACTGGCAAAGGCGGCGTGGGCAAGACCAGCGTGGCGGCGGCCACGGCCTTGCGCTGCGCCGACCTGGGCTATCGTACCATCGTCATCAGCACCGACGCGGCCCACAGCCTGGCCGATAGCTTCGACCTGCCTCTGGGGCCTGAGCCGACTTCGGTGGCGCCCAACCTGTGGGGCCAGGAGCTCGATGTCCTCTACCAGATGGACAAGTATTGGGGCAATATGCAGAGATACTTCGCCACGGTCTTGGCCTGGAGGGGCCTGGATGATCTGATCGCCGAAGAGCTGGTCGTCTTGCCAGGCATGGAAGAGCTGGCCAGTCTCCTGCAGATCGTCCACCTGCACGACGACTGCGATTACGAGGTCATCATCGTGGATTGCGCCCCCACCGGTGCCACCCTGCAACTGCTTTCCTTCCCCGAGGTGGCCCGTTGGTATCTGGAGAAGATATTCCCCCTTGAGCGCAAAGCGATGCAGCTCAGCCGCCCCATCCTGCGAGCGGTGACCGACCTGCCCATCCCTGACGACGAGCTATTCGACACCGTGGCCGACCTGATCACGCAACTGACCCGCATGCACGACCTCCTCTCCGATCCCCAGAAGGCTTCGATTCGCCTGGTGCTGAATCCTGAGAAGATGGTCATCAAGGAGGCGCAGCGCACCTTCGCCTATCTCAATCTGTACGGTTTCCTCACCGATGCTGTGATCTCCAATCGGCTGATCCCGGCCCGGGTGCAAGACAGCTACTTCGACTCCTGGAAGGAGAGCCACGAGAAATACGGCCTTATGATCGAGGAGGCTTTCTCGCCTCTGCCTATTCTCAAAGCGCCCCTCTTCGATCAGGAGGTGGTGGGGCTGGACATGCTCCGGCGCATGGCCGAGAGCATCTACGGCGATAGCGATCCCACCGGGGTCTATTTCGTTGGCCAGACTCACAGCGTGGAAAAGAAGGACGGGCGTTATATCTTGAGGTTAGCGCTGCCTTTCGTGGAGAAACAAGATCTGGAGCTGACCCGTTCCGGGGACGAGCTCATCGTGCACATCGGTAACCGCAAGCGCAATCTGATCCTGCCTCGCGTCCTGGCCAGCCTGGACGTCCAAAGCGCCAGGTTCGATGAGGATACGCTGGTGATAACCTTTGGGGAGGATAAAGGGTAGCCAGCTAGAAAGAGCAAAAAGGCCCTCCTTGAAACCTGGAGGGCCTTTTTGCTTGTCATCAGTGGGCGACCAGAGGAATCCGATCGTGAGAAAAGCCCTGCTTCTGCCGGTGAGCTAGAGTCGCTTGTAGGTGCGTTCCTTCCTCCGATCTACCTTGTCTATGACCACCTCCTTCTCGCGGTCATAGATGCTGTAGATGATGCGGTAGGGCCCCACACGGATGCGGTGCACCCTGCCTGCCAGCTTCTTGGCGCCAAACGGGCGGGGATTGTTGGCCAAGGACTCAATGGCCTCGGCTACTTTGGGGTAGATCTCGTTATCCACCTTGTCGAGTTGCCGTTCGACGCGGCGGCTGGCGGTCTTAACCTCGTACACCAGTTCGGGCCTTTCGTTCAGCATCGTACTTAGCAAAAGGGCGGCCCTGACCAGCCTGATACTCGGCCTCGGCCTGGAGCGCGTCTTGCAGGTCTTCGATGTCTTCCAGAAGCTCGATCACGGCCTCGTACTGTTCAGGGGGAAGGAGAAAGCCCTTCACCTGATCGTCGTGGAGCAACTGCGCTGGACGGGTGTCGAGCAGACTACGCAGAACGTCGAACCGGGTTTCAGGAATAGTTATGGTCTTCATCGCACCTGCCTCCCTCTGCTTTCGTTAGTGGACAGCCCGATTTCTATTGTACTCCTAATCGGGCTTGATGTCAACCTGGATATCTCTGTTGGGCAAAGGTCTCTGACCGAGCCCAGGAACGCATCGTTTTTAGAACGGCGGCGCGATCTCTCGCCCCTCATACTGGCGGCGGTAATACTCCATATACTCACCGCTCTTGATCTTGCGCCACCACCACTCGTTATCCACGTACCACTCGACCGTCTTCTCCAGCGCCTGTTCGAAAGTGTGCCGGCTGCGCCAGCCCAAAGCTTTGATCTTGTCGCAGTTGAGGGAATAGCGACGGTCGTGGCCGGGCCTGTCTGTAATGTGCTGGATGAGGCTCTCCGGCTTGCCCAGCAGCTTGAGGATCATCCTGGTCATGACGATGTTATAGGTCTCCACCTCGGTGCCCAGGTTGTAGACCTCGCCAAGCTGGCCGTTGTGCAACACCACATCTATCCCCTCGCAGTGATCACTCACGTACTGGTAGTCGCGCATCTGCCGGCCATCGCCGTAGATGGGGAGCGAGATGTCGTCAATGGCATTGGTGATGAAGAGGGGAACCACTTTCTCAGGATATTGGTAAGGGCCGATGTTGTTGGAACCTCGGGTGAGGGTAATCGGAACGTCGAAGCTGACGAAGTAGGCGTGGCACATGAGGTCTGCCCCGGCCTTGCTCGCCGCGTAGGGGCTGCGCGTCAACAGGGGGTCGGTCTCCAGCGAAGAGCCTTCCAGTATTTGGCCGTAGACTTCGTCCGTGGAGACCTGGTGGTAGCGCTCGACCTGGTATTTCCTGGCTGCCTCCAGCAGGACGTAGGTGCCGAAGACATCGGTCTTAATGAAACTGCCTGCTTCCATCAGCGAACGATCCACGTGCGTCTCAGCAGCGAAGTTGACGATGGCGTCAATCTCGTGCTCGCGCATCACCTCGTCCACCTTCTCCGCGTCGCAGATGTCCCCTCGCACAAAGGTGTAGCGCGGGTCGTCGGCTACGTCGCGCAAATTATCGAGATTCCCGGCATAAGTCAGCTTGTCGTATGCCACGACCTTGTAGTCGGGATACTTGTTGAGAATGTACCGCACGAAATTAGAGCCGATGAAGCCAGCTCCACCGGCGATCAAGATGTTCTGCATTGGCTATTCGCCTCCTGAGTCGATTATAACACGGATGTGCAGGATGCACGGATTTCTCTTCAATCCAAGCCACTGAATCCGTCAATCCTGCCAATCCGTGTTCTCCCCACACCTATCTTATGAGCAGGTTTCACTTACTTCCAGAACAGCCTCTCGCAGCAAACGCACCACCTCATCCATCTGAGCCTCGGTGATGATGAACGGCGGGGCGATTAGCACCAGATCACCTGCCACGCCGTCGGCGCACCCTGCGCCCGGGTAGACGATGAGTCCGTTGTCGAAGGCCACATTCGCTACCTGTCGGGCGAAGCGGGCTGCCGGCGGGAAGGGAGACTTGGTCACCCGGTCGGCGACGAATTCCACCCCCCACAACAGCCCGATGCCCCGCACGTCCCCCACGCAGGGGAGC
>Ga0268281_1002095_pt1 | contig 10383 bp, 8 predicted proteins | sample saktaG_10_FD_190134 | JGI IMG/M metagenome (GOLD analysis project Ga0268281, IMG submission 190134) | Saline water microbial communities from Sakinaw Lake, British Columbia, Canada - sak_2011_5_24_50m | ecosystem: Environmental > Aquatic > Non-marine Saline and Alkaline > Saline ... | reverse complement strand
CGCTGACTTCTTGAGTTGTTTGTTCAGCAGGCGCAGGCAGTCGTCCTCCGCCTCTTTTTTCGTAAATACCGTGAACGTGTCGCCTGCACGGATTATAACATTACCACTCGGGATGATGAGTTCTCCTGACTGGCGGCGGATCGCGATAAAGACAAAGTCTTTCACCTTGAGATCACGGATCTCATGGCCGACGATGGGCGCCCCGGTTTCAGCCATGATCTCAAAGATCGACCCGCCGGGGATCTGGGCGAGCTGCTGGAGCTGCGGGTTCTCCGCCCAGTAATAGAGCCGTGAAGCGACCAGTTCATCAGGGTTTTCGCTGATCCTGACCCCGACTTCCTTGAAAAATTCCGAATGGGCGGTCTGGTTGACGATCGCAACAACTGTCGGCACGTGAAACCGTTTTGCAAGCCAGCACGCCATCAGGTTCACGGAATCGTCGCTTGTTGTGGCAACGAACGCGTCCGCCCGGTCAATCCCCGCTTCCTCAAGGACCGACTTATCGGTGGCATTTCCGGTGATCGCCAGCACATCGTGGTGCTCGAGAATATCGCTGCAGCGCGACTCGTCCGTGTCGATGGCAACGACATTATTGCTGTGCCCGGCTGCCTGCCCGACAAGACATCTCCCGATCCCGCCAAGACCCACGATGATGATGTACATGCGTAACGGTTACCATCATCTCCCTTGAAATAATTTGCGCAATCAATCCTGATATGTGATCTGCGGTGTGGACGAGGCAGGCAAGGGTTCCGTGCTGGGGCCGATGGTTGTCGCAGCCGTGGGTGCCGCGTCCGAAGATCTTTTTTTGGACCTTGATGTAAAAGACTCCAAATTACTATCCCCAAAGAAACGCGGGCACCTTTTTAATGAGATAAAGAGAACGTGCAGCATCGCCACGGTCATTATTTCCGCAGAAACGATCGACGCACGGCGCAAAGAGATCTCGATGAACGCATGCGTTGCCCGAGCGCATGCTGCCGTCATCAGCCGTCTCAACCCGACAACCGCTTTCGTGGATGCCTGCGATGTAAACCCGGTACGGTACGCACAGATGGTCAAAGAACACCTCCGCGATCCCTCCTGCGGGATCGTTTCGGAACACCATGCCGACCAGACCTACAAGATTGTGTCCGCTGCAAGTATCGTGGCAAAAGTCGTGCGGGACAAAGAGATCGAGATGCTTGCAGAAACCTTTGGCACGATCGGGAGCGGGTATCCCTCGGATCCGGTAACCGTTGCGTTTTTGTCTTCCTACATGGAAAAGCACCATCGCCCGCCTCCATGTGCCCGGATGAGCTGGAAAACAATCGAACACCTGATCGCTGGCACGGAACAGAGAACTCTCATTTAAAACCGGCAGGGATGATACTTGTGAGCCTGACCCCACTGACCTGTATGTACCCTGTCCGTGGAAGCAAAACCATCATATGTTACAAATCTAAGGTAAGTCAAAAATCCAACCGTTCAAGGACGATTTTCTCTTGTTATTGGATGAAATTATTCCCGTCACATTAAATCCGACAACCTTCGCCCGCCACTGCTCTCGCACCGCTCCTTATACCTGCACCGGTTGCAGGGAGCGTTGAGCGGGTGGTGCGGGACTTCCCCCTCACGTATGGACCGGACTTTGCGCAGGGTCGAAAGAAACTGTCGCCGGTCACGCGGCTGGACCGCATGATGCCTCGATACACCGTCGGGAATATATTCCACGAACCCGCCGGTCACCTCTTTTCCGGTCATTTCCTGGAGACAGATCGCACAGCCTGTGATCCGGAGCCGGTCTGCTGCATAGGTGCCAAACGGGAGAGCACCTGCGGCACGGACGATGGAGAACGCACCGTCAACCCCGATCCGGTCAACCATCCCGACAACCCCGTACTTCCCTGATACAACCCGCACATCGGTCTGGTCAGCCGGTCTCCATTCGCTCCGGTTACATGCCGTGATGCACGTATCCAGAAACGTTCGCTGTGCGGGATCGATTCCGGGGCGGACCGCGAGGACTTCCGTCCAGATTACTTCGGGATCAAGGGGTGTGCCGAGGTAGTAGGAAACCTGTTTGCAGACGGCGTACCGGTCGGATTCGGTGTGCGGCTCATTGCGCTCGTAATAGAACCGCACCGGGCACGCGTGGCAACGCACAAGGTCAGAAACTGCGATGGATTCACTATGATCAGGCAGGACGATTCCTCACTACTGCGTGGGGAAAAGATCAGGTTATACTTATTGTTCTAAAATTTATCGCCGACCCGTATTTCATGGACTTGGTTTTGGGAGCAGACCGGATTATGCTGAAATGATTGCATCATGTGTATAGTGCACCAGAACCTGCCCGATAAACTCCTGACCAATGTTTTCATATCTTTGGGACAAACGTATATCCATGGCAGGACAGGAAATTTCCGTCAATATTCCCCCCACGCTTGACCCCGTGTACAGCAACATGATCCAGATCGCGTACAAGGACGACGAGTTCACGTTCATGTTCCTCCACCAGCTCCCGCAGGTCAACCAGGCGCGGGCAAAGGCAATCGTCTCCATCACACCGACACACGCAAAGAACCTCGTCGCGGTGCTTACAAAGACCGTCAGTGATTATGAATCAAAGTTCGGCGCGATCGCCCCACCGCCCGCCGATTCGAAGGGCGCAGAGAGCGTAACCACGCTGCGCGGGTATTCCTAAACCCCTATATTTTATTACGATCAGGGTTGATATTGTGAGGTATTGCGCCGCCGTGGCTTAGCGGCATAGCGGCTGATTCGTAATCAGCAGGTCGAGGGTTCAATTCCCTCCGGCGGCTCTTCTGGAATTGGGGAGGATAAAACCCCACACATTTTTTGTTTTCTGCACAAGAGATTTCAATCGTCTTTTCATTGGTGAGACGCCCGAAGCCGGCTGTGATTATTGTAATCTCACGCGTACGCAGGAACGATGGAGAACACTCCATCACCCTGAAAAAAGCGCCGCGCCCCCTCATCAGTGCCACACTGGCGTATGGATTCGTGTTTTTGACCGAGCCGCTTATCTGGCTTGTCTCCTAAGGTAAAATAACAAATGCCGGATGTTCTTCACACCTCACGACCAGAATTTGTTCTCAGCGCAGGTGTTGCGATCCTCGGGATAGTGGTTGCACCACTCGCCCTGTCAGGATTTACAGGAGTGCCGCTGCTTCATATGGTCTCGCTTACCGGTTCGATCCTGGTTTTCCAGCCGTTTGCCGCATCCATCGGGGTGGTTCTTGGCATTCCGCCGTGGATCATCCTTGTGACGATGGCATCGGTGGGCACCGGGGCGGTCTTCGGTATCCTGGCACTCTGCGATATGTTCACCAACCGGTGGCAGCGGTTTGACCAAGCGATCCAAAAAGTCCATGAACGGGCGAACCGGTCAAAGAGGTTTCAGAAGTACGGGATGCTGATGTTCTTCCCGTTCATCTGGGTGCCGGGGATCGGGCTCTATGGCTGTACGCTCATCGCATGGCTCCTTGGGTGGCGGGAAATCCGGCATGTCATAATCCTTTTCCTGAGCTGGATGATTGCTTCTGTTCTGGTCCTCGCTGCGTCGCTGGGAGTTTTGATCGCCCTGACATCATGAGCCGGGGCTTGAGATGAGCGGCGAGGTATATGCACCTCAGATATTATGCGGGGTCGTTGAGGAGTTTTATAAAAAACGGGTATGAAAGTCAGAATGACGTTCAGGCTCGTTTGATGAAAATTCTCACTGAATTTTCATGCCAAACTGGATCAGACCTCAAACTGGATCAGACCTGGTACAAGCATGAGGAGAGGATCCAAATTGGATTGTCGCGTGATAAGACAAGAGAGTAATTGAACAAACAAAAAAAGAATTATAGTACTGCATCCCAAGGAGAGAGAATGGATAAGGATATGAAAATTTTACCAAAGAATATCCTTAATGACACGTATGAGTCCGGGGATTTGAGTGATATGAGCAATATAGAGTTAAAAAATATGGTATCTGATATCCTTGCAGAAAATCTCAATAAACGATTAAAGGTCCCGGAGAATAAATAACCCTGATTTTTTAAAAGAATCAAGATCTTTTGTGCTTATTTTCTATCCGGAACACAAAGGAGAAGGGGTAATTCCGATATTTTCCTGGCGTAAGGGTACTCCCTGACGTGGCACTCCGGTTTTCAATGACTCTGGAGATAGGTCAACAACCTGCACTTCCCCTCTATCTGGTGGGTTATCGGGTACGCTTCGATAGGGTGGGACATATACAGCAGGCACTTTTCCCCGATACATTCCTTTTCACCGCTCGCATTTGCCATGGAAATCGGACAGACTTTCATTATTACTATTCTGGATGTCTTTGCACAACTGTATTTTGATCCTGTTTCAACCCTCATCAAATTTCCAACTGATATGGCAACTCACACGATTCTGACCGGGAAAGGCACCAACGAGGGGTTCTCAAGTCCACACAAAACACGTATCATTTCATACCCCAAACCTTTCCTATAAATACAATGAACACCCGCGAGATCATCTCAACTGCAAAATACCTTGCATCCACAAAACCCTCGTTCCTCCTCTCGGAGATGCACACGTATCTCACCGACGAACTCACGGTCAGCGAATTATATCGAACTCTTTTACCCCATCTGCCCCGCCTCAGTCTTGCAGCAAAAAATATCGGTGGCGATTATGAGATCTCCCGGATTATCCCTGTAAAACCCTATGTCCTGAACCAGAGAGAGCTCGAGCGGCTGGATAATTTCTTTGCTGCCCGCACGCTGCCGGCTTCTCTTGAGCAAACAATCGGAAGCTATATCTCAAAAAAAGTGGGGAAGGACTGGGACGACCCGGTCATCCTCGAACGCCTGAGGCGTGCGATCGTTTTCCAGAAAGACGATTACTGGAAACCCACAAACCAGCGGTCATTGCGGTATACAAAAGGATACAGCGTGCTCGGGTATCTCGCGTACCATTTTCCGGTCTATTTCATGCAGACCGGCCACCTGCTCGCAATGCTCGCACGCGACGGTCTCTTAAAAAAGAGCACGACATTCCTTGACGTCGGGACCGGGCCCGGCGTCGTCCCGCTCGCCATCGCCAACTTTTATTCACTGCTCGATGATGCGCAGGCGACCATCTGGTCGGTGGAACGCTCGGAGGAGCATATCGAGGCGTTCATGTACCTTCGGGATCACTGCACAAAAAAAGGTGAAAATGCCCGTATCAAACCCCCGTTCCTGACAGATATCACTACCTTTGACCCCGAACGGATCCCGCAGCAGGTCGACCTGCTGGTCTTTTCAAATGTCCTCAACGAACTGATCGACACATCACCGGAACAGCGGGCGGACCTCGTCATGAAACTTGCAGAACGGCTCTCACCGGATGGATCGGTTCTTATCATCGAACCCGCGGAGGAGACATCGTCCACGCAGCTGCGGGTATTGTCACTCGCATTAAAAAAGCGGGGGCTTAACATCCACAGCCCCTGCTCGTTTGTCTGGGGGACAAACTGCACACCGGACCGGTGCTGGAGTTTTGTTACTGCACCGTCCATCCGGCCAACGCGGCTGATGGAGACGCTTGCAGCATGTGAGGAACCGTTCCGGTACGTGAACACCGATATCAAATACAGTTACGTGGTGCTCACAAAAGACGGGAGAGCAAGAGAGCAGTATCGCGTGCCGGCCGGGTCCCGGGTTTTGCGGTTGTCACAGCTCCACCGCCACACGGATAAACGGGTCAATATCATCGCGGCAAAGATGTCAGAGGAACTTGGCGATGCAAAGACCCATATGTTCCGGCTCTGCGATGGTTCGGCAAAAAAACCGGTGTATGCGGTTATACCGTCCTATCACATCACACCCGAAAATGAGGTGATTGTTGCTGCGCCATACGGCACTATCCTTGAACTGGACAATGTACTGGTGCGGTATAACCCGAAGCATGATGCGTATAATGTGCTGGTGAGCCGGAATACAAAAGTCCACGCCGTTAGAGACAAGCTAAGCGAAACCTGAATCTATTTCTCTGATAGATGAAAACAGCGTTTCCCTCCCAACCTCTTTTTTAATTACTTTCTGCGCATCAGAGAAATTTTTATGCCCCGGTGTCAGCGCCGGGCAGCGCTCTACGTCACCGTGAACCGGTTGTTCCGGGTGTTGGTCCCCCCATCCGTATTAGTGTACCGGGCTGTGTACGCTCCGGTAGTTGCCCCTGCGGGGATATCTATGGTAAATGTAACACTCGTTGGGGAGAGTACGTTGACGTTATAGGCAGTAATGGTGGTCGAACTGCGGGTCAGCACAACCGACATACCGGGTTGCAGCCTCGTTCCAGGGGCCGTGACGGTAACCGTTGCACCCCGTGCTCCAGTATTGGGGGAGAAAGCCGGAGTGTTCGGGATTGTCGGCGCCGGGCTGTTGACCGTGAAGGTCCGGGCGGTGGAAGTGGATTCCTGGCCATCGGTATTGATAACCACATAATACCACGTTCCTGCTGTTACATCTAAAAGGTCGAGCGTTCCGGCATCGATTGAGGTTGGAGAGGCTACATTCACTCCAGTCGCGACGACATCAGAGTAGCCGGTACGTCTCAAACGCACCTCAGCCCCCGGCTGGAACCCGGTGCCGGTGAGCGAGATTATGCTCACCGGCCAGCCACGGTTGCCGGAGGTCGGGCTTCTTGTTGAAAGGACCGGTACCGGGCTGTTGACCGTGAATCCATTTGTAAGCGTGCCGGATTGGGCGTCAGGATTCGTCACGATGACATTCCATTGACCTGCGGCAGCACCGTAAAGGTCAAACGTACAGGTGATCTGGGTGGACGAGACAACTGACACACCGGTCGCAATGATATCTGAATATCCGGTGCGGGCCAGTTTTACCGTTGCCCCTGACAGGAAATTGGAACCTCCAAGGTTCGTTATGCTCACCGGCCATCCCCGGTTTCCGGAAACCGGCAGGATACTCGTAACGGTTGGTGCGGGATACATCACCATGAACCCGTTCGTGAGTGTGCCGGATTGAGTGTCCGGATTGGTGACTACAACATTCCACAGACCGGTTGTTGCACCGGACGGAATTGGAAATGTGCACGTAATCTGTGTCGACGAGACTACTGTGACGCCGGTTGCATCAATATCAGGATCGCCTGTTCTTTTAAGTTTCACGGTTGCACCGGATACGAAATTGGAACCGGCAAGGTTGGTTATACTCACAGAGGTACCCTGCATTCCCGTGTTCGGCATAATCGAGGTGACAGTGGGTGCCGGTGTTGATACCGTGATATAGTTCGGCCGGGTAAGTGTATCGCTGCCGGTCCCGTTACTCACCATCAGGCTGACCGTAAATGTCCCGGCATTCAGATACACATACAATGGGCTCTGTGCTATGGACGTACCTCCATCCCCGAATGTCCATGACCAAGATGTTACCGGACCGGTCGATGCATCCGTGAACTGTACAGCCAGCGGTTTGTTCCCGGATGTCGGACTCCCGGTGAAACTCGCTGTCACCGGACCGGGCGGGACGGGTGTCGTGGTCGTAGTTGTTGAGGTTGTGACCGGGAGACCACCTGAAGGGATATTTTCAAAATACGCAGATGACAGTATGAGAGCGCCATTCCCACCGGTATATATGATCTGAACGGTCCGGGGGATTTGGGAAGGTGTGCAGGGGGTAGGATCGTATACAAGCGTCTCACCAATACCCCACGAGGTCCAGGTACCCGGAGTGCCGCCTTTATTGAAGTTTGCAGTCTGATCATTCCCATCGACATAGATCGAAAATGTAGCGTTCTCAAGAGTGTCCCCCCCGGTATGGGAGACTGTCACCTTGCAGCTCTGGTTCGCAATCCCCGCGCTGAGTACCGGGATCTTCTCCGGTGGTGGCTGCGACCAGAGTACAACACCAACGATCGCCACGGCAACGACAACGATACTAACGAGCATGATTGACCCGATTATCTCGGAAACGGCGCATTCCTTCTTTCCATCCAAAGTAGTATCGCGTCGGACCAGTGCCATGCAATAATCTCCTGTCATCCAGATTTAATCATGTTCATGCATATATCCTTTGAGTATACTCAAACAATGAATCAATCCCTAAAAAGAAAGGATTGGTTATTTGAAATGGTTACGGTACATGGTATATATCTGAAACCGGAGTGTATACCGTGACAGCCGGTGGAGCGATATAGTCAAGATATGCCACAGCCCCGCCCCCGTTTTCATACATCTTTACAACGACATGATGGTAGCCCGGAGTCAGGGGAAGGGCAGAACTGAACCGTTCCTGCGGTGCATGGTCGCCTCCATTGTCGATCACCTGCGTCTCATCAACCCACAGCCATGACCCGTCATCAGACGTGAGACGGAAGGTGTAATCAGCCGCTGCAGGTACAAGCAGATATCCGTCCCAGATCACGGAAAAGGTATCCTGTTTTCCCACGATGCTCTGCGGCCAGCCGGCTTCGTTGGAGCCATAGCCGCTTGCGGTGTCGGCAAAGTGGATCGTGGAGTCGGAACGGGTACCTGCAAGGGTTGTCCATGACATGTCTGAATAATAAGATGCAACAAATCCGGGCACAAAGGACGATCCTACCTGAATATAACCGGTCTTTGTTACACTCGAACTGCCATACGCATTGGTTGCTATGAGAGAGACGCTATAGTTACCGGTAACGGTATAGATGTGCGACGGGTTCTGTGCGGCTGATGTGCCACTGTCACCAAAATTCCATGACCATGAGGTCGCATCGATTGACGCATCAGTAAACTGCACCGTGAGTGGCGCGATTCCCTGACGGGGGGAAGCAGTGAAATCCGCGGTCGGGGCTATAGTGGGAACGTGGTAGAACGCGTTGACAAACTGCCGGGAGATTAACGGTGATGAATATTCAAGATAGACGACGGCCCCGCCACCGTTTTCATACATGCGCACCGAGGTTGGATGGAGACCGGAGGTGAGGTGAACCGTGGCGGTTTTCTCAGTGGGCCCATGGAGCCCGCCATTGTCGATTACCTGAGCGCCATCGATGTCCAGCCACGACCCGTCATCCGATGTAAGGTAGAAAGTATAGTCCGCCTCGCTGTCGATCAGGATCATGCCGTCGAAACTGACCGAGAAGTCGTCCTGCCGCCCGACAATATCCTGCGGCCAGCCGGAAATATCGGATGCCGCACCGCTTCCAGTATCGGCAAACCGGATACGGTTGTGGACCCGTTTTCCGGCAAGGGTCGTCCATGTCTGGTCGGAATAATACGATGCAATAAGACCCGGAGCGAACGTGCCCACAGAAATATAATCTGGTTTTGTGATGTTCGAGCTCCCGAACATATTCGATACGGTCAAGGTGACAGAATAGCTGCCGGAGGATGTATAGGAATGGACCGGGCTCTGGTAATGGGATAACGGAGTCCCATCGCCAAAGTCCCACGACCATGCATCGGCATCGATGGAAGTGTCGGTAAATTGCACGGAAAGTGGCGCGGGACCAGAAGTGGGGGTTCCTGTGAAACCCGCAGTGGGTACAACACCGGCAATGGGTGTGTGATAAAGGTTCGAAGCTATCTGGCGGCTTATCCCGGGTGCTGAATATTCCAGCAGGATAACCGCCCCACCGCCATTTTCATACATCCGCGTTGAAATCGTATGGAATCCCTGTGTCAGGTGAACCGTAACGGATTTCTCAGTAGGTCCATGGTCCCCGCCATTATCGATCAACGGGGAGCCGTCAATGTCCAGCCATGACCCGTCATCCGATGTCAGGTAGAATGTGTAATCGGTTTCGTTATCGATCAGGAGCATCCCGTCAAAGCTGACCGAGAAGTCATCTGCCTTCCCAACAATATCTACCGGCCAGTTGGAAATATCCGATTGAGCACCGCTCGCGGTATCGGCGAAGCGGATACGGTTGTGGACACGTTTGCCGGCAGGAGTTGTCCATGTCTGGTCGGAATAATACGATGCAACAATGCCGGGGGAGTACTGGTTCACGATAATATATCCTGTCTTTGTTGTGGTGTTGCTCCCCATAGCGTTGCTCGCTGTAAGACTAACCGTGTAGGTTCCTGCATTTGTATAACTGTAGGACGGGTTCTGATCAGCCGAAATGCCACCGTCCCCGAATGTCCACGACCATGATGCTGGTAAACCACTTGTGGTATCGTTAAACTGTACTGCGAGCGGGGCAAGTCCGGATGTCCTGTTGCTGATGAAGCTGGCCACCGGTGCCTGCAAACCTGCTGAGATTAAATTTGGCCGGATTATTGCATCACTGCCAATTACATTATTGACCGTCAGACTTACGGTATATGTACCAGGAATGGAATACGTAAAGACCGGATTCTGCTGGGTAGAGATATTACCATCGCCAAATGTCCATGACCATGACGTA
>Ga0268281_1002092_pt1 | contig 10399 bp, 12 predicted proteins | sample saktaG_10_FD_190134 | JGI IMG/M metagenome (GOLD analysis project Ga0268281, IMG submission 190134) | Saline water microbial communities from Sakinaw Lake, British Columbia, Canada - sak_2011_5_24_50m | ecosystem: Environmental > Aquatic > Non-marine Saline and Alkaline > Saline ... | reverse complement strand
CTACTACGTCCTGGAACAAGAGGCCTGGAGATGCGCGCTTTACGCCGGCCTCGATCCTTATGCGGGCTTTCTTCACGCTGATCGGCCCGGCAAGGAGAAGCTCGTCTACGACCTGATGGAGGAGTTTCGGCCGGTCGTCGTGGACAGGGTCGTTGTGGGGCTTTCCAGGGAGATGACGCCCGGTCACTTCACCGATGAGGGGCGGATGACGAAGCCCGGGATCAAGATAGCATCCGGCGCCTTCTACAACCGCCTGGACGAGAGAATCACCCACGACGGGAAAAAGCAGCTCATAAGAAACATCATCCGCACCCAAGCAGCGACAATAGCCACCTTCCTCAGGGGCGAGAGGAACTGCTACGAACCCTTCACGCCGAGATGGTAACTGGAGTTGGAATGATCTCATGGACACGGTGATAATCTACGATATCTCGGACGATGCCCTGAGGGCGAGGATTGCGAAGGCGCTCATGGACTACGGCTGCATCAGGATCCAGAAGAGCGCCTTCTATGGGGTCCTCAACCGGAACAACAGGGAGAAGCTGAAGCTCAGGCTGGAGAGGATGATGAAAGAGGCCGAGGGAAACGTTCAGTTCTACCCCCTATGCTCCAAATGCTTCGCGCTTCGGGACAGCATCGGCGATGTCTATGTGATCGAGAAAGAGGACGATGTGATGGTGTTGTAGAAGATGTCGATGGCAATCGATTGGGGCGTTGCGATGGGGGAGGGGACAATGGGGGACGCTGCTTTGACGGACGCCGCCAAGATAGAGGCGGCGAAGGGGAACTCGGCAATGAGGAACGCGGCAGCCGGGGATGCGGTCCAATGGTGACTGTAAGCGACGTCAAGCAGTATATCTACTGTCCGAGGATAATCTACTTCGACCACGTCATCCACGTTCCAAAGCCTCCCGATCTCAAGCTCGCGGTCGGCAAGGAAGAGCATGAGGATATTACCAAGAAGGAGAGGCGGAGAAAGGGGGCAATCTTCTACGATCCCTTTCTCGACGAGGCAGAGAAGCTCTTCAAAGTGGATCTGGAGAGCAAGGCCTTGAATCTTAGAGGCGTCCTCGACTACCTGATCAGGTCTGGGAGAGAGTACGTGCCTGTCGACTACAAGTTCGGCTTCTCCAAGAAGGGCGCTGCCCACCTGAACCACAAGTACCAGCTAGCAGCATACGCCCTCCTGGTCGAGGACAACTTCGACACCATCGTACGCCGGGGCTACATACACTATAGCAAGGACCGCATAAACGCAAGGATCGACTTTACCGACGAGGTCCGAGATCATACGCTCAAGGTGATATCGGAGATAGGCAAGATCGTGGAGGAGGAGATCGAGCCCGAGGGCACCAGGACGAAGGCCAGGTGCAAGGACTGCGAGTACAGCCGGTATTGCGAAAACGTATGATCATAATCCGGAGGTAGTATCATGTATTTCTTTTCAGAGGAGGAGAGGAAGTACCTCTTAAAGAGGCTCATCCCGCAAAGCCGGGAGAAGAGCGTAGCCGAGGAGCTGAGGGGCTGGCAGTGGCATTCGTCCGAGCTATCACCCCCTCATGACGTGATCCTTCCTTTATGGGAGGTGGCGGACTGCTACTGCGAGACCGGCCGCGACACATACCTAAGACACGTGATGAACGTAAAGGTTCCGGCCAGCGAGGCGATGGTAGCGGGATTGATATATCACAGGGCTATCGCTGAGCTGTATCCAACTGCAAAGAGGTTGATCTACACAAACGGGCTTTCCATCTGCTCCGATCTCGCGGTCCTGCTATACGAGAGGCTGCCAGAAGCCGTATTGGAGGCTGAGGAGATGATGACATCGTCCGCTGGAGCTGGTCATCATGCCGCAGACGCTCAACGGGAACCCGTCAAAGAGGTCGGCGAGAACCTGAAGAAGCTCTGGTCTTTCGAAGTCAGCAGGATAGTCTCATCGATCTTCGAGTACCTGGGAAAATACAGGTACATGAGCGAGGATTCTCTCATCAACCACGCCCTTCCCTTCGTCGTGGAGCACAAGCTTGACGGCCAGTACCTCGGGCTTAGCAGCAACCTCAGCGCCGACGCTGTGAACATGGGGCAAATGACTATATGCGACCTGAAGACCGGCGCAAAGAAGGACTTTCACAGGCTTTCAGCAACCGGCTATGCTCTCGTCTACGAGAGCCTCTACGAGCTTCCGATCAACATCGGATGCACGGTCTATCTCAGCTTTCCAAAGAACCATCCAACGCCTCACATCGAGAGGGATTTCTTTCTGATCAGCGACGAGTTGAGGCAGTGGTTCATAGAGGAGAGGGATCAAAAGCAGGATATGATCTACTACGAGAAGGATCCCGGCAGGTGTGAGGACCCTCGAAGCTGCAGGTACAGAGAGCATTGTGGGCGATAAGCGATATGAGAGGCTCTTTTGGATCAAATCATCACCGCGGGCCTCCCAGCGCCTGGGCTTTGCATCCCTCGGCAGCGGCTAAGGAATGGGTGTGATAGGGGCCTCGGGCAGAGGAATTTAGGAGGCCAATGATGCTGCTTGTGATGATCTTTCTGCCAGGAAGATGGCAGCTTGAGATCCGCAATCTGGACAATCTGGTGACGATCGGAACCTGCAGGCTATTTATAGCATGTTAGCGAACCATGACCCATATGGAACGAGTTGAGATCATCGCCAGGGGCGATGTCCAGAGAGTTGGGTTTCGAGATATTGTCCAGAAGATCGCACGGGACCTTGGCATCTCCGGCAGCGTCGAGAACCAGGAGCCCTACGACGTTAAGATCGTGGCCGAGGGGCAGAGAGAAGTTCTCAATGAGTTTGTGCAGGCTCTGAGAATCCAGAGGGGTGCGGTCCAGGTCAGGGAGCTGGAGATCAGCTGGACAACGCCTACCGACGAGTTTCCATACTTCAAGATCTTGAGAGGAGAATGGCAGGAGGAGCTGGGGGAGAGGTTCGATGTTGCATCGGGAATGCTGAACCGAAACATGGAGCTGAGCGAACAGATCTTGATGGTTAGCCGAGAGAGCCTGTCAATAGGGAAGAGTATGCTCGATAGGCAGGACAAGATGCTTGATAGGCAGGAGAAAACGATCGAAGAGATCCGTGGCGTGAGATCAGACCTGCAAGAATACATGAACAAGCGGTTTGTGCGCATTGAGGGCGAGATCGGAAAGATCAAGAAGGCTATCGAGGAACTGGGTGGTAGCTGTATTTAGTGTGGGGGCCAGGGCTGGCTGTTTTTCGCGGGACTGGCGATTTTGCAAGGGAACGATAAGCCGAGGATTAGAGCCAATGAAAAGAGAATCGTGAAGGGGCTATTGCCCTCTATCGATAAGCCTCGATATCAGATCCCAGTAGAAGTCCGGCAGACAGAGGCCTCCATCTGGAAATGAGAACTCCGCATAGCTGGTATCGTCTTTCGTTTGCCCCTTCAGTATTATATAGCGCATCGTGGCAGCGAATATCTGAAACTGCTGAAAATACTCTCCATAATCTGGCGGCAATTCTAGCCACCACGTCCTGCATCTGCCCTTCTTCCACGATCCCTCCGCTACCGGTGAAAGCTTAGAAATCTGGAACATCGTCCGTTTCTTGCCCAGCAAGAAGGTCTGCCCCTCCTCAAATCCGTCTAAAAGCTCCCTTCTGGGCGAGAACGCATAGGTCGACAATCTGCGGTCAGGTTTGACGGCCTGTATCGTGCCGTATGTGGGTACGTGGTAGGGCCGGCCCTTCTCCTGGAGGGATCCTTTCTTGAAGACGTAGGACTTGCTCGTGCTCGGATAGAACTCGCTTATCACGTTGAAGGAGGTGGCATCCAAGTGCGAATCGGGAAGGGAAGGGCTGCCACTTGCCATGAACAGCCCCGGAAGGAACCAGACCGGCATCTCCGCCACATCGTAAGCCTCGGTGAACGTCTCCGGGTCGTTCTTGAGGTCGATCAGATGGGGGCGCCAGGTGGCCCCTCTGGTTAGGCTGGCGTAGAGGGCCTCGCTCGTCACGTGGGTGTGAGTCCGATAGTCTGAGCCGAAGTCCGAGGCCACGACTGTAAACCTGCCGCAGTTTCTGAGGGTGATAGCCCTTGCGTAGAGCATCGCGGATCCCCCTTCACTCAGTTTTACTATTGCTCAGCGCCTGATAGTACTCGTCAAAGGCGCCCTGTAGCTGGTCCGCCAGCGCCTCGATATCATCTCCGAAGAGGGCAACGCTCCCGCTTAGATCGTCGAACTTAATCGTCTTGTCATGGAACTGGCCTTCTAGGGATCCTGCATCTCCCCAATTGAGCATGTCCAGCACCGAGAAGCGCGGGTATCCTGTCGCCACCACGAGGAAGTCCGTATCGAACTTGCCGTGGTTTGCCGAGTACTTCCCGTAGCCGTGCTCGTCGGCTCTCCGAATCGCGCGAAGCAAGCCGGAAACGTCCAGCAGAGTGGGGCTCTCGATCATGGTGATGAAGGGAAAGCGGGTCCCGGCCTTGACGTACTCGTAGAGGTGATAGGTCTCAGATCCCCTCGTCTTGTTTACATCCTCGTAGACCTGGTTGCCTATGCCCATCCCCTCCTCGCTTCCCTCCATGGCGATACATTCCTCTGCGCCCTCTACAGAATAAGAGTCAAAGTAGCGCGTTCGCGAGAACGTAGCGCCTCTCCCCGCTTCCAACCCCCCGAAAAGGGAGCAGTTCCAGCAGGCGATACAAAGGTTGTCGGGGATAGTGCATTCCTTGTCGAACTTGGCCTTGAAGAACTCCTGCCAGCTCTGGCCTGCCTTTTGCTCCACAAGCTCTCTGAACAGGCTCATGTGGCTTCGTCGCTCGATGCCTTTGAGCTTTCTTGCGATGAACTCGGCTCTCGTCTTTCTAAGCAGCTCAAGCTTGTCCACGTACGTCTCGATGCCTTGACCCTCGTGAGATACCGGCATAAAGCGAGTCTTGGCGGTCTTGACGCCAGCTATGGTCACCACTCTCCGGGTGTAGAACGGCTGGGCAACATGCTTTTTATTGACTTCTCTTGGAATCAACGCATCAACAGACGCCATTTGATTCTTGAATTCTTCGATCTTATCCATGGTGTCGTCCTCCAGATATTTTTATCGATCTCGAAATCATTCCATGGCTTAATGTTTCTTCCAGGCGTACCTCTTCCGGTTGGAGATCAGAAACTCCTCTGCATCGGCTACGATCTTCTGCAGCTTAACTCCCTCACCGTAAAGCTCGGCGAGCTCGTCGATTTGGGTTTGAACCACCTGGCGAAAGCCCGCTCGTATTGCATCTTCTTCGAGGGCGTCTGGATTGCCTCGGTTTGCCTCTGCATAGGCCGTGGTCAAAAGGCGTCTCGGGTAGAGGTACTCGAAAGCACGAGCATAGAGGCTCCGCTTCAGGTGGTTCAGGTTGTCCTTGCGGTTCTCGAAGAGTGCGCGGTTGCTAAGAAGCCAGCTTTTCAGCTTCTCAAGCTCCGGATATTCCCCCACGCGCCGGTATTCATTTCCGTCCCTCAGAACCTTCCCAGCCCACACCTCATAACCGGCCTCTACATCGTTGTAGTAACGAATATGTCCCAGAAGCAGTCGAGGATACTTCTCGTAGCTCGTCGGCTTATCGCTCAGAAAGAAGGGCAGCAGGTCACCGCCCATCTGGTCGAGGGCGAAAAAGAGCAGGCTGCAGAACTCGTCCAGCTCCTTGGTATCCACTTTTTGCATCATCTCCCTCCCGATCGTTATAGCTGTCTCAGTTGAGACATCATTCTCAAATATTCTTTTCCGTCGATCATTCTCGTTCCTTTTATGAAGTCGTTGTTAAGGCGTCTATATTTGGCATCTCGCCGGTCATCCTCAGCACTCAACGGAGAATCTCGGAGTATATCGGAGAAGGTGCCCAGGGGATCGTCCTCCAGCCTCTCGGCAAGGAGGATCCAGTCGGCTAGAAGCGAGTGCCCATCCCGGTATTTCGACACCCTGCGGGCGAAGTTTACGATCACGCTGTAGCGCTTTATCGCATCATTGGCGCTCATCGGGCTGCCATGTACGTAGAACGTGTTGTAGTCGAAGCCGCCCGGCGATAGTTTGGGAACGGATTGGAAGTAGTAGGGACCATTGCAACCGCATAGCTTCCGGAGCAGGGCAAGCAGGGTAAACGCTGCCAGACGACTGCGAGAGAATCGCCGGTTGACGAAGTCCATCGCTTCGGTTCTGCGGGGCTCAAGCCTTGGGACGATGAAGACCATCAGCTGATAATCGCCCACGCCAAGAGGCAGAACTCGCGCCCTCTCGTCGAGCGGCGTCTGGGCCAGGATATCGAGGCCCGGGACCATATCGTCATCGGATATGAGATCGAGAAAGGCCTCTTCAACGCTTGGCAAGTCGGCATCACTCTCGCGTTCAGCGGCCCGCCGGGCGATCTCCTCTCCGATAGATTCAAGCGAGAAAGGCCTCTTCTCCTCAAAGGCCTTCTTCCGGAAGGCGCCTATCAGATCGAAGATGTCATCTATCGTATCCCTGAGGTGGGACAGCTCGATCTCATTGTGGTGGCCGTAGTGGAAGACTATGTTGTGCTGCCTGGTTACCGGGTAGTCCTTTCCCTTTGGCTGTGGCTTTGCGTTATGCATCCCTAAAAGCTTGGTTTCGAGGTAGCTGCTTATGCCACAGCGACCGCATAGAGCCTCCTCAAAAGGCTTCGACTTCGGTGATTGGTTGTAGAAACGACCAGCACCAAAGCCGCCCATGATGTTCTTCTCCAAGATGACGGCAACGCCGGATCCACAGAAGCGGCAGGCGGAAGCCCCTTCTACCTTGGCAGCCTTGACAAGCGGTAAGAAGCCGATCTGTAGGCCATGGAGGAGCATGTTTGCGACCTGATCTGCATTCAAGTCCGGCATTTTGCCGGTCAGGTTCGCAGCGAGGTTCTCGGAGTGGCCCTGTTCGATCTCCTCCTTGATCTTGCTCAAGAAGCACTCTACGGTCTCTTGAAGCCTGGTGCAATCCACAACTCCGTTCTTTTTCTTCTCCATGAAGGTCTTCTTATCGAACTCCTCATTCCGGCCAAGGGCAAAGCAGGCCCGCATATCGTCTGCTGGAATGAGGCCCTCGGCCATCGCTCTCTCGAGAAATGCGTGGACGCTCTGCATCTCCGCCCCATCCTTGGAGTAGAAGAAGCTCAGTATGGCCATGACGACGTTTACGTTCGTCTCCTCATTGGCTGCCAGTCGGCGCAGCTCATCGTCGACCTTCATCAACAGCTGCGGGAGGAGAAAGCGCGGAACTGTGAAGGCGGGGAAGGGCTCGATGTTGCTCTTGTAGAAGGTCAGCATCTTGCCAAGATCGCCGTAGATTCCACGATCCGGATCTTCGTCGCCGAAGTACAGGTCGGGCAGGCATGCGAGCACCTCTTGCCGTAAACGATCACTGATGCTCTCGAGAGAAGACTTGCCGTGATATAGGAGATAGTAGTTCTCAAGATCGTTTGCCAATAGCGCCATCCTGCCATCGCCGCCACCCTCCGCCGCCCGGATCAGGGCTTTTCCCAGGAAGTCGTTCAGCAGAATATTCCCCAGGAAGACCTCCTCTCGCTCGACAACCGGCGAGAAGAGCCGGATCAATGAGAGATGAGAGCCGTCGGATAGGGACTGCTGCCAGTAGGCGGCACCGTCGGATACGAGGCTGGCGATCTCCTCCGGGCTTGCAGCATCATCGCCGAGGCCCCAGGCTCCGAGAGCCAGCTCAGCGGCCCGGGATATAAATGTGATATCAGACATGCATGGCCTCCTTGCCATCGGCTGACAGATCGAAGAGTTCTCCGGTTCCTCGTTGTTTTATGGGGGCAAACGTATTCTTCCCTAATCTAACCACGAATGAACGCGAATGAACGCTAATCTTCTCCATTAAATCACATACTTTTGGGGTACATGTAACCCTATTTTTAGCGATTCCATCCAAGTTTTTATGTGTTGAAGTTGACAATACATCCAACCAGAACGATGATCCCTTCCCGCGCAATTCAGCGAAGAGCCAAAATCCTCCAATACCTGGCATCAGTCCTCTCATCAGATGCTGCCATGGCGTCTCAAAAGGTTTGCTCAATGACCCACCTCCACAGCTTCCATAAGGTTTTGACAGGCGCTCAGCACTTCACGCGCCTTCGAGAGGGCCTCGCTTGCATCTTCCCTGGTATAGAGGCCCTCGGGCCCCATTCCGCTCTGCTCATCGCCGTAGAAGCTGATCTCGCGCTCGGCCCTCAGCTGCCGGGAGATTGAGGCAAGATGCAGAATCCGGCTCCGGAAAGGCGCTGGATATCGGTCAGCATGCTGCTTCAAGACGGGCCCTACGTCGTGAATGCGCGGAACCTCGATCCGCGCCCAGCAAAGCGCGGCCTTGAGCGCAAGCTCAACAGCCTCTTGAGAGCGGCGAACCACGAGGTTCCAGGCCCCTTTCTCATCCAGATACTCTGCCTCCTCGACGATGATCAGTGCCCGGGAGATCATCTGCTCTGCCGAACCTTCGCCTGGATTCATAGCTCGACCGCCCCCCCATCTGCAAACGTCCCCGACAGGTCCCAGTACCAGAACCTTCCCATGAGGTGGCGCTCTGCGCCGCCTTTCTCCAGAAGCGCCCTGACCCTTTCTAGCAAGCTCTCTAAAAACTGGTCCCTGTCGTAGAGCAGGACCGCCTCCCGGGACATATCCAGATAGAGCGGGTGGAACCTTCGGGCCTCGGCCCGGGTGCGGATCACCTCGACGAAGTCTGCGTAGATGGCCTGCTCCCAGAGCCTCTCCAGCTCCGGCGTCAGGGTTTCTCGCGCCGGGTCGAGCAGACGGCGCCGGGCCAGCATGCCCAGGGGGGCTTCCTCGATCACGACGAAGAGGTCTATGTCGGAAGCCGGCCCTGCCTCGCCGCGGGCAACGGAGCCGAAGAGGGCAACTCCTACGAGCCGGTCACCGAGGGCCTCTTTAGCGGCGAGGGCGTAGCGCCGGGCGAGCTCCTGCAGGAGGGCGTTTAGCTTCGCATTAGAGAGGGGCATGGGAGGTGTCCTCCGGCTTAACTTGGGGGGCTGCCTCGGAATTGACAGATTCCCATAGCCCTTCCCGATTGATCTCTAACTGTGTTGTAGATTCCAACAATGTTCCGGGAACCCAGCATATCTTGCCACGAGTCAGTTTACGTCCAAAAGTATGGCTGTTTCTGGTATCGGTTTCTCGCCCAACTAAGGGCTCGATCATGCCTCTTCCTCGCACATTGAAGGTTAACGTATGGGCTAAAACCGGTTTGGTCTCAGCTACATTAATCTGGGGCCGCGATTGGCTAAGCACTATGGTGTAATCCAAGAGAATTTTATTCTCATTCACTTCGGCCCAACCGTCTTCGCGAAGTCTTAGCCTGCCGAATCCGTAACGTCGTTCGCCTCCTATCTGCAGTTCACCAAGCCATCGCTGCCACTCCACGTTATTGCCAAGAACTGATCCAGCAACATCGTCTAGAAAGATCCATCCCCGAAGTTCTATACGACGGCCCTTGCAAGGATCGGCTTTACAATGTGCAGCGATATATTCCACCTCGTGAAGGCTATTTGCCTCAGCAGATGTCGTCGATGCGTCAAGCGCTGTCGTCACATGCGATGAGATGTAACGACGCTCGAAGTCATATTCTTTTAAATTGCCGTAGCACAACCCTTTTTCGCTGAAAGTTGGAAAAAGCAAATCATTGCCGTTATGCACGAAAAAGTAGGTAAAGGCCAAATGGTCCTTGACCCATGAACCAACCTGCCGGTAGTCCCCCTCAGACACATGGTCGGTCTTGAACCCGCTACGGGTCAAGCGTTCTGTTATTGATCCCCACAAGTTCCGTGCCGGGATGTAATAGCGAGTGCGCTGGACATTTCCCACTTTATGATAACCGATGTGAAGCGGGCTCTGCAGTTCATATGCGATCTGAAAGCATTGCCAAGTCATTTGCCCTCCAAGGCCTTGGCGTGATATCTTGCGTAGATCAGAGTCTGCTCTAGCAGGCGTTTAGCGAGCAAAAGTTGATCGAGATTGTTGGATAACTCGTCACGAACGGCTTTTAATGGATCGCTTGGTTCTTGAAATCCCTTGATTCCAGCAGATCGGAGAAGTATACAGGCCTGATCAATCAATTTTATTGTCCCCTTCTTTTCGCCTTCACCTCGAGATCTCAGAAATAAGAAGAATGCATATACGCCATCTTCCTGCAAGACGCCGAGCGATTTTGTGATCAGGTTTTCAGTCTTGGAGCCGTCTAACTGGGAATTGATTGACTTGCACATTTCATACCCATATTTGGCACACAGCTGATCCAGGTTCACTCCTTCACTCATGCTGCCTCACCCTTATTTCGCTGCTCTATCTTCATCCGGCCCATGCCACGCGTACTCATCCCGCCGACACCTAGAGATGCGAACAA